>Ga0208245_1000341_pt1 | contig 41624 bp, 62 predicted proteins | sample RifOxyC1_FD_184035 | JGI IMG/M metagenome (GOLD analysis project Ga0208245, IMG submission 184035) | Soil microbial communities from Rifle, Colorado - Rifle Oxygen_injection C1 (SPAdes) | ecosystem: Environmental > Terrestrial > Deep subsurface > Rock core/Sediment | place: Rifle, Colorado... | reverse complement strand
GATTCAGAAGATCGTCCAAGAGAGCGGAATGCCCAACGACCGGGTTCTCATCATGCCGGAAGGCGTGACGAGGGACTCGCAGATCGTGGGCTTCAAGCTCGCCGAGGACATCGCCCTGACCTTCGGGTGGCGTGTCTGTCCCCGTGTCCACATTCTCATTCATGGCACGAAGCGTGCCGTCTAACGGAGCCACTATGAAGAAAGCCGTTCAAATCCTGTCGGGGGGTATGGATTCCGTGACCCTTCTGTACCACCTGCGTGCGTTGGGGTACGAAGTCCACGCCCTGTCCTTCGACTATGGCCAGCGTCACAAGAAGGAGCTGGACTACGCCCGTGCGATCTGCGCCGAGCTGGGGGTTCCCCACCACGTCGTCGATCTCTCGTCCGTGAACGGACTTCTCAAGGGTTCCGCCCTGACCGACGACGTGGACGTGCCGGAAGGCCACTACGCCGACGAGAACATGAAGGCGACCGTCGTCCCGAACCGAAACATGATCATGCTCTCCGTCGCCGTCGGACACGCCGTGTCCATCGGTGCTGGGGACGTGTTCTTCGGGGCGCATGCTGGCGACCACGCCATCTACCCGGACTGCCGCAAGGAGTTCGTGGCGGCGTTGTCCGCAGTGACGATGATCGCAAACTACCAGCCCGTCGCCGTGTTCGCCCCGTTCATCGACATGGACAAGGGCGACATTGCCCTCCGTGGCAAGGAACTGGGCGTCCCGTATGACAAGACGTGGACGTGCTATAAGGGGCTGGAACGCCACTGCGGAAAGTGCGGGGCGTGTTCCGAGCGCATCGAGGCCATGGAAAAGGCGGGAATCACCGAGCCGGAAGGTTTCTACGCCTGATAATCTCGGGGGCGAGCTTCGGCAGACCCCCATTTCCCTTTATGAAAAAGACCTACGTTTCCCTTGAGTACATCAGGGAATCCATGCAACGAGCCGCAGAATGGATTGCCACCTCCGCCATCCCAGACGGTATTTTGAAAGAAGACCTCGTCATTTACGGGCTTTTGCGTGGCGGTGCCGTTCCCGCCTCCGTTCTTGGCTATGAATTGAAGAAGCTCAACGTTGAGTGCCGTCTTCAGTACTTGGATCTTGCGGAAAAAGAAGCGTGGAAAATTGAGAAGAACAGCGTCGTCGTCGATGACCTGATTGATACGGGTGCGACCCTTGAACCCATCCAAGGGCTTTTTTCGGCTGTCGTGGTGAGTAGCACGAAACTCCGCCCTTCGGAATATGCCCAGAAGTTTTCCATTCCGTCATATGCCTATATGGAATACGGCAAGGACGAATGGCTCGTCTTCCCGTGGGAGACGCAGGAGGACACGCCGGGAGGCATGGAACAGGCCGTGACCGCCCTCATCCGTGGCATGGGGGAAGACCCGCTCCGTGAGGGATTGAAAAAAACCCCCAAGCGTGTGACGAAGGCGTGGAAGGAACTCACGGAGGGCTATCGTACCGACGGGGACGCATTCATGACCGTGTTCGACTCGGAGGGCTACGACCAGATGGTGCTTCTCAAGGACATTGAGTTTCATTCGACCTGCGAGCATCATCTCCTCCCGTTCTTCGGACGGGCGCACGTCGCCTATATCCCGAACGGGAAGATCGTCGGCATCTCGAAGCTCGCCCGTGTGGTAGACCTGTTCGCACGGCGGTTGCAGAACCAAGAGCGCATCACCGAGCAGGTGGCCGCCTTCCTCAACGACAAGCTCTGCCCGAAGGGTGTGGCCGTGATGATCGAGGCACAGCACCTCTGCATGAAGTCACGGGGCGTGAACAAGCAGAACTCCGTGATGACGACCAACAAGATGACCGGCGTGTTCCTTGAGAACCCCGCCGCCCGAAGCGAATTCTTCGATTCATTGCGATAGCATATGCGTGAAATCCTGCTCTCACTCCTGACCGGGGGGATCGTCGGAGTCGTCTTCGCCCTCCTCAAGCTCCCGATTCCCGCACCGCCCGTCTTTTCGGGCATCATGGGAATCATCGGCATTTTCCTCGGCTTCAAGGCCGTGGGGATGCTTTTTTGATATGCGCCTCTACTTCGCCGGATACACGACGGACAAGGAGATCGCCGAGGTGGAGGGCGTGGAGTGTTTGCTTGAAAGCTACATCTTGTTCCGCAGGAAGGACTATCGGGCATGGCATCAAGAGTACGGGTTGCTCGACAAAGAGCTGTTTCTCGACTCCGGTGCGTTCTCCGCCTTCGCAAGCGGGGAGACCGTGGACTTGGACGGGTACATCGAATACATCAAGAAGTACGAGGATTGCTTCGAGGTTTATGCCGGGCTCGACGTGATCGGCGACTGGCAGGCAACCGCCAAGAACATCGAGAAAATGGAATCGGCGGGACTCAAACCGCTCCCGACCTTTCATGCGGGTTCGCCGCTCGAAGAACTGGAACGGATGTGCGAGAAGTACGACTACATCGCCCTCGGGGGGCTTGTGCCATTGGCAATCCGCCCAAGGAAGATGAAGAAGTGGCTCGACTCCTGCTTCTCGGTCATCAAGAGGCACTGGCCGGTGAAGGTTCACGGCTTCGGGGTCAATGCGTTCTGGGCATGGGAGCGATACCCGTGGTACTCGGTGGATGCGACGAGCTGGCTCATGGGCGGGAAGTTCCGGCACATGGTACGGTTCAAGGACGGCAAGCTCGTCTCCCGGAGCAAGAAAGACCCCGATCAGGACTTGGATCAGTACATGCTCCATGCCGCCGACTACAAGGTCATCAACCAGACGAACGTCAGGGAATACCTGAAAGCCCAAAAATTTATCACAGACCTATGGCAAACAAGAGGGGTGAGCTGGGAATAGCGATCAACGTGCAATTCGTCCCCGTGGACAAGGTGCGCATGAACGACTACAACCCGAAGGATTCGCTCGAAGAAAGCAAGGAGAACAGGGAACTTTACGAAAAACTCGTAAAGACGATTTTGGATCACGGGTTCACCGAGCCGGTGGAATGCAGGGAGACGGAGGACGGCTCGTTCGAGATCGTGGACGGCCAGCACCGCTATCTTGCCCTGCGGGAACTCGGGGCGACCGAAGTGCCGATCAACAACCTCGGCAAACTCTCAAGGGACGAGGCGATGACCCGGACGCTCAACAAGGACTTGATCAAGATCCCGATCAACGACCTCAAGCTCGCCAAGGTGCTTTTGGAGATCAGCGAGGCGGGACGGAAGCGTCTGCCATTCACGGACAAGGAGGTTCAGGAACGGTTGGACATGCTGGCGTTCGACTGGGACAAATTCGTCCAGAACGACGTTTCCTTCGAGGAAGGCAAGGCGACCCCCGAGAACACCATCAAGGCGGGGGTGGACGAGGAAACGTTCAAGAAGATTCGGGAACTGCTCGACCAAGGGCAGGAGGGGGAATGCGAGATACAGGTGCGGAGGGTTTATCGGGTACGCCTGACCTCGGCCATTTACCGAAGGTTGACGGGGTTTTTCGACAGGTTGAGAATGGAAGGGACGAAGGGGGACAAGCTGGGCATTTTCGTGCTTGAGCGATGCGAGGATGAGGAACTGGGAGACATTGGAGATTCTTCGCTGGGTTGAGAGAAAAAGACGAAAGGTGTGCAAGTGGGGTAGTTTACACAACCTGACACTTTTCGCATGTTTTATGAGATATGGACGAGGAACCTAACAAAACCGAACTGACCGCAGTACAGTTTCGATTCCTGAAATCGTACCGTGATTGCTTTTGCAACAAGGCGAAGGCATGCCGGGACACCGACATCTCCCGACAGACGATGTATGAGTGGATGGAGAAATTCCCCTTTTTCAAGGAGGAGATGGAACGCTACGAATGGGAAGACCTGCAGAACGCCGAGCAGGTTCTCAAGGGGCAGGCAATCGTGGGCGACAACATCAAGGCGTTGCAATTCTTCCTCGCAAGGCGGCATCCCGACTACAAGCAGAAGGTGACGCATGACGGGGAAATCAAACAAAAGCATGAACTCGACGACGCAACACTCCGATACCTCGAACGTTGGAACCACCTCGAACCCGGAAGAACCGGAGATCACGGGGTCGTTCGAGGAGTGGCTGGGGATACTCCGAAAGCAACCGAACAGGGGGGCTAGGTGTACCTTTCTCCATGATTCGTTGCGGGAAAAGAAATTCCTGCATATTTTTGGCCGTTACTTCTTTCCCCACATCATTACCGGGGACTTTGCCACGCCGGAGTGCCATCTCACCCTCATTCGGGAGATGACGAGGCGTGAGGATTCGGCGATCATCTTTCCCCGTGGCTTTGCCAAATCGACGTGGGAGAAGATCGATACCCTGCATGACATCGTTTATCAGTTGGAAAGCGTCATTTTGTATATTTCGGACACGTTGCAGGACGCAGGGTTCCATTTCGAGAGTATCAAGGCGGAGCTGGAGAACAACGATGGGCTGATCGACGTGTACGGAAACATGGTTCCTCCCGAGAGTTTGACCGGGAGAAAGTGGACAAACGTCCATTTCGAGACGAGCAACGGGGTCAACGTGGTCGCCCGTGGAGCCGGAAAGGGGCGTGGCGTGAACATCAAGAACAACCGCCCGACCAAGATCATCTGCGACGACATCGAGAACGACGAGCAGGTCATGAGTACGATCCAACGCCGGAAGCTCCACAACTGGATCACGAACGTCATCATTCCCTCGAAGGACAAGAAGCGTGGATACCTCAAGATTATCGGAACGGTGATTCATCCCGACAGCGAGGTGTTGAAGTTTTATCATGGGCATGGCGGCATCTTTCGCAGGGCGATTGAGGAAGGAAAGAGCATCTGGCCGGAGATGTGGTCGATTGAGGACTTGTTCAAGCTCCGTGACGGATACGTTGACGAGAGCGGAAAGCATATCGAGGGCATCGGGTTGCAGGCGTTCTCGCAGGAATACCTGAACGAGCCGGTCAACGACGAGACGAGCGTGTTCAAGCGTGAGTGGATGGATCAGAACATTTATCCCGTTCTTCCTGACCTCAACTGGCTCGATATCAAGATGGCGGTCGATCCGAACGCAGGACAAAGCCAGATGGCCGACTTCATGGGCATTTGCGTCGTCGGAAGGGATCGCAGGGACAACAAGCGGTACGTTTTGGAGGCACGGAGGTTCAAAGGCCCAATCACCGAGCAGGAAAAGGTCTTCGACGAGGTATACTCGAAGTGGGAACCGCAGATCGCAGGGGTGGAAAAGGTGATGAACCAGACCGCCCTCTACCAGCTCCTTCTCGCACGGAACAAGTACCGCCTCGTCGCCCTCGACCCGAAGGGACGGGACAAGGTGAACCGTGCAAGGTTCGTCGAGCCGTTGGTTTCGCAGGGAATCATCAAGTTTTCCGCATCGCACGTCGATCTCTACAACGAGCTAATCCAGTTTCCGAACGGGAGCCATGACGACCTCGTGGACGCTTTCGTCTACGCAAATTCACTCTTTGCCTCAAATGCTGTAAAATTAAACGCAAAGAAGCGAACCGGAGTGCTTGGCAACATTCGTGAAAAGCAATTCTAATCTATGGGTTTCATCAAAAATCTTTCGGAGTCCGTTCGCCGTGCCTTCGCCGAGCGTCCGACGGTGGCATCAGCCCGCCGTGAAATGGGTCGTCCCGGCACGTCGATCTTCTCCGGCTTCATCACGGAGGACTACAACTCCGACTTTCACGGGCAGGGAGGCGTTGAGATTTACGAGAAGATGCGGAAGGGCGACGCAACGGTCAACGGGGTGCTTACCGCAATGAAGCTCCCGATCCTGCAGGCGGAACGGACAATCGAGTCAGCCGACTCGAACGACGAGCTTCAGAACGAGATTGCCGACTATGTGCGGCGCAACCTTTTCGTTTACTTGGAAGGGGGATTTTCCAATTTCATGCGTGAGCTTCTCGGATATTTGGACTTCGGGTACTACCCGTTCGAGAAGGTCTACGAGATTCGGGACGGGATGGTTTACATCAAGAAATTAAGTCCACGCAAGCCGTCGTCCATTTCCCGATGGACTTTGACCAGCGACCCGACCAAGCCGGGCATTACCCAACAGCTCCCGACGACCGTTGCCGGGCTTGATACGACCACGCCGGAGATCCCGATGGAAAAGCTCGTGCTGTTCACCCACAACAAGGAGGGTGATAACCACGAGGGCGTTTCCGTTTTGCGCTCGGCATACAAGCATTGGTATTTCAAGGACAACCTCTATCGCATCGACGGCATCCGCCTCGAACGTGGGGCTGGCGTGTTGAAGATCAAGCTCCCAGACGGGGCGAGCGACGACGACAAGGCCGATGCGGAGGAACTGGGAGAGAACTTCAAGATCAACGAGGCGGCGTTCATCGTCCAGCCAAACCCGAACTGGGAGATCGAACTCATGACCGCAGGAATTGCCGATCAGTCCGGCGCATTGATCGAATCGGTGAGACACCATGACCGCATGATCGCCATCAACATTCTTGCCCAATTCATGGACTTGGGTTCCGGCGGCGGAGGCGGAAGCTATGCGCTCTCGAAGGATCAGTCGTCATTCTTCCTGCTGAACCTGCGTTCCATTGCCGACTACATTGCGAATACGATCAACGAACAGCTCGTCAAGGAGATTGTCATCCTGAACTACGGGGAGCAGGAGGAATACCCGAAGCTCCGGTTCGGCGATATCGGCGAGGTTGACTTCGGCGAGACGGCGACCGCACTCAAGACCCTCATTGACGCAGGAGTGGTCGAGGTTTCCCCGGAGATCAAGGCGTGGGCGCATAAGACGTTCAAGCTCCCCGAACTGGTCGTCTCCGACTTCGAATCCGAGGAAGACGAGGAACTGAACAACCTCGTGGCAGACCTTGCCTTGCTTGAGGCGGAAATCGCAGGACTTCCCGGCCAGTCGTCAGATACCCCTGTGGATAACTCTGCGGAAGGCGACGGCACGGAGGACATGAGCGACGACGAGATCATGGAGAAGGCGAAGGACTTGCCGCCGGAGGAACAGGATGCGCTCGGCCTGACCGAGCATATCTTCGGGGCGAAGGGCGAGCCGTTGTCCGACGAGACGAAGAAGAAGATCAGCGAGGCGTTGAAGAAGGGCGGAACCGCAAAGGAAGGAACCCTCACGAACAAGTTTCAGAAGGATGCGGACATTTCCGGGCGTGTGAGCAACATCGACGATGCCAAGCGGAGGATCGTTGAGCTTCGTGCCGTCGTCACCGGCTTCCGTGAGACGAGCAAGACGATCAGCGACAGCCGTGCGAAAAAGGCATTTAACGCCACGATCAAGGCGAAGGTTGAGGAAATCCGCATCATGATTGCGGCTGGCCTTTCGGGCATCAAGTCCGAGCGGGGAAAGATTGAGGATCGCAAGGACGTGGTGCGGGAGGAACACAACCAAGACAAGGCGATGGAAAAGGAAACGAAAGTGCGTGACCGCATGCGCTCCAAGCAGGAAAAGCTGGACGAAAAGATGGAAAAGGCACGGTCGTCCCTCATGAAGGCGAAGACCAAGGATGCCCAAGACCGCATCCGCAACCGCATGGAGGAAATGCAGGACGAACACGACGAGATCGATGCCCAACTGCGCTCCCCGAAGCCGCTGTCTCTTGCCGAGCGCACCTACTTTCGCAAACTGACGTTGGCTGAAGATCGGGTCAAGCTGGCGGAGATCGACGACTTCTTCACCGAGATGGAACAGGACGTGATGGATCGGCTTCGCATCGCCTCGGACGACCAAAGGGAAGAATTGCTCCGAGAGGCCGAAAAGATCATCGACGGCAAAGATATCGCCGCCATTGTTGCCCTTGCGCTCGGTTCCGTTTCCGGCCTTTCGTCGGACATCAAGAACCTCGCCAAGTCCGCACTTGAGGAGGGAAAGCGCACGGCATCGAACGAGCTTGACCAGTCCCTCCCGACCACCCCAAGCTCCCGCACCAAGATCGCCAACACCCGTGTTGACCTCCTCTTGGAGGAACGGGCGGCGGAAATCCTCGGAACGATGAAAAAGAAGATGCTCGACATCATCCAAAAGGGAGTGGGAAAGGCGCAGGCGGTGAACGAGCTTGCCAAGGCATACGACGACATCTCGAATTGGTGGAACTCGCAGATCACCGGACGGATCGTGATCGACTCCTTCGACGATGGGCGTGACCTCGTGTTCGACACCTACCGTGGGCAGGTATACGGGTTGCAACGCTCCGAGATCCTCGACATGAAGACCTGCCAGATGTGCCTTTCGCTCGACGAGAGGATCATTTCGGCCACCGACCCGTTCGGCAGGATCGGGCAAATCCATACGAATTGCCGTGGAATCTGGGTCGCATTGCTCAAGACGGATGCCGTTCTCCCGAAGGTGAAGTCGATCCCGAAGACCATTCTCAACCGCTTCGATACGGTGGAGGGAGTGCCATTCACCAACGACTTCACCCAGATGAAGAATCCGGTCATCAACAAGGGTTCGAGGGCTGGGAAGCAGATCGGGGAGGACATGCTTGATAACCCGCACGTCTGATGAGTTGTACGATATTCTCGTACCGCTGACCTTGTGCTACACTAAATGCAGGAATCTATGCCATACGATAGCGTCGAAGACATGATGAAAGGCGTTCCGGCCATGCAGAGCATGACCCCGAAGCAAAGGAAAATCGCCTTTGAGGTTTTTCATTCCGCCATGAAGCAGGGGGACGACGAGAAGGCCGCAATCGCCAAGGCCATCGGCACGGCGAAGAAGGCCTCCGAGCCGTTCAAACGCTCGCTTTATGCGGAAGGAAACCTGTTCGTCATGTCCTTTGCGGAAACCGGATCGTTCGCTGACTTGTCCGACGAGGACTTGGAGACGAAGGAATACGAGATCCTCAAGGCGGGCGAATACTACGATTCCCGATACGGCAAATTCTCCATCGACCGTGCCAAGCTCGAAGTCCTCAAGAGCAATTTCGATCAGAACGTCCTTCAGATCGACGTTGCCCTCGATGCCAACCACGAGCCGGAAAGGGGCGCACTCGGCTGGATCAAGTCGTTGAGGATAGAGGGAGATCGTCTCCTCATGTCCCTCAAGGACATCACGACCGAGGGCAAGAAGGTTCTGCGGGACAAGGTATTCAAATACTTCTCCGTGGAATTTGCCCCGTTCACGACGGTGCAGGAGGGAAAGAAGGTCACCATTTCCGACGTTCTCAAGGGTGTCGCCCTGACGAACCGCCCTGTGATCAAGGGAATGGCCCCGACGTTCCTGTCCGAATCTAATTCATTCATAGACAACCACGATATGTCCGTATTTAAGAAGTTTGCCGAAACGCTGACCAAGCGTGGCAAAGTCAGTGCCGACGATGTGACCCTCGCCAAAGCGATGTATGCGGAGCTTTCCGAGGAAGAGCAGACCGAAGCGAAACCCTCAATGGAGGAGGTAGAGGCCGAAGCCGCAAAGACGGCGGAAGCGGAAGCCAAGGCCGCAGAGGAAGCGAAGACGAAGGCCGAGGCCGACGCAAAGGCGGCGGAAGGGGGTTCCCCCGAAGCAGTGCAGGCGGCGGAGACGAAGCGCAAGGAGGCGGAAACGAAGCTCGCCGAAGCGAACAGCAAGGTAGAGGCGTTGCTCGCCGAAAAGAAGGAACGCATGCTCTCCGAGCAGGTGTCCAAGTTCATGCTTTCGGAAACCAACACCAAGGGGTTTGCGAAGGTGAACGAGGATGCCGTCAAGGGGTTCATGGCTTCCCTCGATGATGGACAGCTCAAGCAATTCTCCGACCTCATGGGCAAGTACGTCACGGTTGACGTGCGGGAGCTTGGTTCCGGTAGCGATGCGAACTTTGCCGACGGCAAGGTGCGTGTCGGGGCGACGGAATACAAGGTCAAGGACGCCGACATTGATGCCGAGATCAAAGCCCTTGCGGAATCGAAAAAGATCAGCTACTTCGAAGCGGCGCAACAGTACGCCGAGTCGAAAGTCAAATAACTCACAATAAACACCCCTTTTTATGGGTTCTATCAACAACTTCAACATGGGGGGCAACATCGCCCCGATGGAAGCCGAGAACGCCATGACGGAACGTTACGTCGTCGTGGAACTCGGAGCCGCCGAGGGACAGGTTGACCTTCCGTCGGCCACCAGCGACATCCCGTTCGGGGTCATCCTCGAAACGGCGGTCGCAGGACAGGCCGTCCCGGTTCAGATCGACGGCATCTGCCAAGTGGTCGCCAACGGCGCAGTCGCCATGGGCGCACTCGTGTACATCGCCGCCACCACCGGTCGTGTCGATGACTCCGATACCGGCACGGCCGTCGGACTCGCCCTTACCGCCTGCGCCGCAGGTGGCGAGATCATCGTCGTTGACCTTTCATTCAAAGGAGCCGCCTAAATCACGATAAATAAGACATATGCCTAACACAAATGATGTCTACGTATCGGCTCCATTGACGAACTTCTCGATTGGCTACCATCCGAAAGGCATGGTCGCCCGTCAGGTGTTCGACGTGGTTCCGGTAGTCAAGGAATCGGGAGAGTACTTCGTTTGGAACCGCCACGATGCCGCACGCATCCCTAACAGCTTGCGTGCCGACGGTGCGGAATCCAACACCCTTTCCTTCGACCTCGACTCGAACGGGACGTACCGCACGCACGAATACGCCCTCAAGACCAAGATCACCGACCGTAACCGTGAGAACGCCGACTCGGTTCTCAAGCTCGAACAGGCCAAGACCATGCGTGTCAAGGACTTGGTGGAACTCGGCCTCGAACAGCGTGTCGCCACCCTTCTGGGTACGCAGGCGAACTACGCCTCGACCAACCGTGTTCAGCTCTCCGGCGTTGACCAGTGGAACAACGCTTCGTTCTCCGGCTCGATCGAAAGCCGCATCGATACCGGAAAGGAAGCGATCCGCCAACAGACCCTCGGCCTCAACCCGGACGTGATCATCATCCCGTCCGCCGTGGCCAAGGTCATCAAGCGTGATCCGACCATCCGTGAGCTTATCAAGTACACCCACGCCGACCTCTTGGTCGATGGCGACCTCCCGCAGAAGCTGTGGGGCATGAAGGTCATCATCCCGACGGCGGTCAACGTCACCACCCGCAAGGGCGCATCGACGCAGACCATCGCCGACCTGTGGGGCAAGCACGTCATCATGACGGTCACCAACGGTGGCGGCATGATCGACGTTCCGACCTTCGGCAAGATTCTCCAGCGTGGGCAGGGAGTCGTCCGCACATGGCGCAAGGAGGAACTCCGAAGCGACCTCTATGAGTACGGCATGGAGACGGACGAGATCATCACCTCGAACGTCGCCGGGTACTTCATCGAGGACGTAATCTCCTAAACTTTAACCGCCTGACTGTGGGGGGAGAGCTTTCTCCCCCTACGATGGCAAACTTATGGAATTTTCAGATGGCCGAAAGGCCGCAATTTCGCAGTTGACCGTCCGGGGAATCACCGTGACGATCAACTCGCAGACCATGCTCGTCGAGTTCCGGGACAACTCGGGAAACGTGACCAAATGCAGTGGAGCCGCCGCCCCGACGGACGGTGGTTCCGGCTACGCCATCGGTTGCGAATTCCGCCTCACGACCGGCAACGGGGTCGGCACGACCGTCTATGTCAACGAGGGCAGTGCGTCGTCCTGTGACTTCAACGCCTCCCCGTTTACCGAGGTCGGGGACATTTCAGCCGTTACCGCAGGGGACGGTCTTTCAGGCGGCGGCACAACCGGCGCACTGACGCTCGCCGTCGGCGCAGGCCGTGGCACGACCGTGCGTTCCGACAACGTTGACGTTGCCGTGAACGTTTACAACGATACCGGCGGCACTCTTACCATCGGCACGCTCGTGAACCTTTCCAGCTTCAACACCACGCTTGGCGTTCGCATGACGAAAGCCGATGCGGATGCAGGAATTCGTGCAACCCACGTCGTCCTCGATGCGATCACCAACAACACGGCGGGTGTCGTCTATCCGGTAGGCACTGCCCTTACGGTAAACACCGGAGGCCGAACAATCGGCGACTTGGTATACGTTGATTCGACGACCGCAGGCGGATTCACCTTCACCGCACCGACCGGAGCCGACCAGATGGTTCAGATCGTGGGTATCGTCAAGGTGGTCGATGCCGCAACCGGCGAGATCGTGTTCTTCCCCGGAAGCGCACACGTCACCAAGCTCGCAACCTCGATGATCCAAGACCAAGCCGTCAACGCCAACAAGCTTGATTCCGGCATGTTCCTTTCGGGAGGAGGCATTCTCAAGAACGGCTCGAACCTGCAGGAAGGAATTACGATCTACAACAACACCGGAGGAACCTTGAACCCCGGCGAACTCGTCAACCTTTCCGGCTTTACCGGAACCGACGGAATCGTCGTGACCAAGGCGGATGCCGACGCAGGGATCGAGGCAACGCACGTCGTGTTCAGCTCGATCAACAACTTGTCGAGCGGGGCAGTCGTTCCGCTTGGTGCTATTTCGAACCTCAACACCGGAGGTCGAACAATCGGCGACCTCGTGTACGTCGATGCGACCACCGCAGGTGCGTTCACCTTTACCGCCCCGACCGGAGCCGACCAGATGGTGCAGGTCATCGGTATCGTCAAGACGGTGGACGCAGGGACGGGACAGATCCAATTCTTCCCCGGCCTCTCACGGATGACCAAGATTCCGACCTCGCATTTGCAGGACTTGGCCGTTTCTACGGCGAAGCTGGCGAATGATGCGGTCACGGAGGCCAAGGTCGCCGACAGCAACGGACTTGGTGATCTGTATGTCGCCAAGGAGGCCATCGTCGTGTACGACTTCGCCGTGGGCGGCGGAACGGCTGGGGTAATCGCCCTTGCTGGCTCCCCGACGATCCCCGACAACGCCGTCGTGTGGGTTGACAGCTACGAGGTCATGACGACGCTTACGTCCGCAGGGGACACGGCGACGCTCACCCTCGGCCTGCCGACGGACGGCGACTTGTTTACCGCCATCGCCATCAACGACGGGTCGAACCCGTGGGACATCGGCTTCGCCGTGCAGGGATTGAAAGCCCTTGCCGCCGCCTCGCAGACCCCGAAGAAAACCACCGCCGCACGCCTGCTCCAAGCGACCGTCGGAGTGGAGAACGTGACCGCAGGAAAGGTCGTGTTCCACCTCCGTTATTGGGTAGCCCAGTAGACCTAGGTTGTGACTTCTCTCCGCCCCTTTACGGGGGCGGGAGGAACCTCATAACAAAACCCCCTATGCGATTATTTACACCGAATACGACCATCCTTGACGAGCAGGGTGCTACCGGCGTGGGGACGGCCTTCAACGTCAAGCCGTTTCGCAACATCGTCATCGCCGTTTCCGCCGCAGTGAACTCGTCGCTGACCTTCAAGTTCCAAGGTTCCATCGGGACTGCGGCAGGGAGCGACGACTCGCCGAACTTCGCCGCCGCCCAGACCATTGCGAACCACTGGGACTACATCGAGGCGTTCGACCACCAGAATACCGGAACCGCCATCGCCGGGGATACCGGGGTGACGCTCAACAACGACACCGTGGCGGGAAACACCCGCCTCTATAAGATTAACGTCGATTTGCTCGAATGGGTGAACATTGAGGTTACCTCTTGGACGGACGGGGACTTCTCCGCCTTCGTCGTGGGGGCGAGCGACTAACCAACAAATACTATGGGCTTCGAATCCGCATCAGGTGGCGGGGGTGCATCCGCCTTCACAGAGCTGTCCGACGCTCCCGGCAGTTATGCAGGGCAGGCGTTGCTCACCGTCCGTGTAAAATCAACGGAGGACGGCGTTGAGTTTTACGATGCGGCTGGCGCAGGCGATGTGGTCGGCCCATCCTCGGCTACCGATTATGCATTCGCCCTGTTCGACGGTGCGACCGGCAAGCTTCTCCGAAACAGCGCAATCGTCTCGAACGCCACGAACGACGTTTCAGGAATGACGACGTTGACGCTTCCCAATACCGGACTCCACATCCTTGATTCCAACGCAACGCACGATCTCATCATCAAGCCGGGATCGAACCTGACCGCAGACCGTACCCTGACCCTGACGACCGGGGATGCCGACCGCACGATTTCCGTTGCGGCGGATTTGACGTTCGGCGGGACGGTCAATATCGCAAAGGGATTCAGCACTGCCGGGGGTTCCTTTGACCTTGATCTCACTCTTTCCGCAAATACAGCCCTCACCCTCCCGACATCGGGAACGGTGGCAGTTTTGACGAACCGTCTCGACCAATTCGCCGCACCGACCGCCTCGGTGAGCATGAACAGCCAGCTCATCACGAACCTGCTTGATCCGTCCGGCGCACAGGATGCCGCAAGCAAGGCATACGTCGATGCCGTGGCATCCGGCCTTTCCCTGCGTAACTCCTGCCGTGTCGCAACGACCGCCGACCTCAACGCCACATACAACGGCGGAGCTTTGACGCTGACGTGCAACGTGAATGGGGCAATCGTTGTCGATACTATTTCGCTATCAAGCAACAATCGTGTCTTGGTTAAGAACCAGACCACGGCGACGCAAAACGGCCTTTATTCCGTGACGACCGTCGGAACCGCAGGAACCCCCTTCGTTCTCACCCGTACCACGGATGCCGATTCCAGTGCGGAGATCGTCTCCGGTTTGTACGTCTTCGTCACGGCGGGGGCGGTTGGAGCCGCAAAGGGATTCGTGCTTACGACCGCCGACCCGATCACGATGGACACCACGGCGTTGACGTTCACCCAATTTTCATCCGCAGGCGCATTTACGGCAGGAAACGGCCTGACGTTGGTTTCGACTGCGTTCAGCGTCGTTGCCGATACCGGAATCTCCGTGAGCGCATCCGGCGTTGCCGTGGACTTCACGGCGGTACAGGGCAAGGATGCCACCCTCGATGCGCTTGCCGCCTTCAACTCGAACGGAATGATCGTGCAGACCGCCGCCGACACGTTCGCCTCACGCACGATCACCGCAGGGGACGGCATCGCCGTGACGAACGGCAACGGCGTTTCGGGAAACCCGACGATTGCCATGGACGTGAACTCCATCACGACCGAATCGATCCCCGACCCGAACAACGACCTGATCGTCATCTACGACGTTTCTGCCGGGGCGCACCGCAAGACCCTCATGCGTAATGCCGGAGGGAGCGGGAACCTGTACAAGCAGGTCGGAACCTCGCCTCTCGAATGCTGGTATTCGGGGATGGTCAGCTCCTCGACCGCAACCACGGTCGTAACCGTCGTCAACTACCTCTACGCCTTCCCGTTCTATTACGAGAACCCACGCACGATCGACCGCCTTGCCTTCTACGTCTCGACCGCCGGTGTCGCAGGAAGCGTCGGGCGTGTCGGCATCTACGAGGCGACCAGCCCTGACAACCTTTATCCCGACTCGCTGATCATTGACGGGGGCGAAATGGCTTGCGACTCGACCGGGGCGAAGACGGCGACCGTCTCGCAGGCACTTGAGCCGAAAAAGCTCTATTGGTTCGTCTTCACGTTCGGGGTTGGGACTCCGACGCTTCGTGCGTGTACGATCTACTCGGTCGCCGACTTCCTCGGCTTCGCAAATACTCTCGCAACCGCCCACAATACCGGCATCCGTGTCGCCACGGCCTACGCCGCCCTCCCTGCGACGTTCCCGTCCGGTGCGGCACTCATCACGACGAACCCGATGCTCGGCTACGTCCGATTCTCCGCCTAAATAATCAATAAACCTTAACCTATCCCTATATGGTCAAGATCGAAGTCAAAGCCACCACGTTGCCGAAGGACGAGAAGGAGATGCTCAATTATGCCGACATGCTCCTGCTCTGCATGAAGCAGGTCGCCGTCAACGGGCTGACCGTCGGCGAGATGGGCGAACGCTTGGAAGTCATCAAGAAATTCAAGGACTCGAAGGTCGGCGATACGGTCGAGATCGAGGACGCACAGCTTCCGGGGATCAAGGCGTGCGTCGAGTCGATGCGCTGGAGCATCTGCCACGAGGATATCAAGGCGTTCGGTGACCTCATCGAGACGCTCTAGCTTTTATGGAGGATGAAATGCAACAGAAACTCCAAGAGGCAAAGGAACTCGGACGCTTCGAGGGTCAGGTTTTGACTTCCCTGCAGGACATCAAGCGTGTCCTCGACGACGTGAAGGCCAAGCATGCCGAATACGACCAGAAGCTCGATGGGAAGACCAGCAAGGAGGACTTCACCCTCGTCCGCAAGGACGTTGAGGACTTGAAGAAGTTCCGATGGGTTCTTGCCGGAGGACTCTCGATCCTCTCCCTGATTTTTTCCAAGATTTGGTGATATGAAAGACCCCCTGCGCCTTGAGTATGCCGTCATAAACGGACGCAAGATCATTGCGAGGCGTTTCTTTTTGGAAGCCCTCCTGAACGCCCACCGTGAGATCGAGGCGGCGGGAATCGGCGTGGCCGGGCATCTCGGCTTCGTCCTTTCCGGCGAGGAGACGGGAAGCTGGCGGAGCGAGACGACGCAGAAACAGCTCCTTGCCCGTGGAGCGTCGAAGACGATGGCCTCCAACCACCGCCGGGGCGTGGCCGTGGATTGTTTTCCCGACCGTGCCTATATCGAGAAGATCAGGCCGTTCATGAACAAATACAAGCTCGTGAACGACCTTGCCCCTTGGGATGCCGTGCATTGGCAATACGTGAGCAACGCCCATTGCTGGAGCTACGAGATCATCAATGAATTACCGGGATTCTTAAACGAATTTTCTATGGACAACTACGAAGGATTCATCGTCCAGCTCACCGAGCCGGGCGTTCCGGGTTCGGGCGGATTCGTATTCGTGCAGGGAGGACACAAGCGCAAGGTGACGAAAAATCGCCTCGCCGAATTCTCAACCTCCATGCTCGTTCGTCTCCTTTCCGGCGAACATATCCAAGCGAAGGGCTTGGATAAGAAGGGGTGGGATGCCATTCCTGACGGCGAGGACTTTTAGTGATAAAATTGTGACATATGGAAACAATCATCCTCGGTATCGTCGTCTCCCTCATCCTTGAGCTTTACAAGTGGCTCAATGGAAAGTACGGGCAGGAAACGTCAAAGCATGTTCTGCAGGCCGGACTTCTCGTCGTGTCAATTCTCATCGTCGTCGTTCTCAAGGTTACTCCCGAACATACGGCCAATGCGGTCGTTGAGGTGATGGGGAGTGCGTTCATCTTCTACGAAATGCTGTGGAAGAACTTTCAAAAGGCAATCTCTAAATAATAACCCATAAGAATATGCCGACATTCCGATATGTGAAGGAAGGCGATGCCGTGGCCGAGCGTGGCCAGACGCACCGAGTCCTCGCAGAAGACGTAGCCCCCTACCTTGTCCGTCACTTGGACGGAACCGACGAACTGCCGGAAGGCAAGACCGTCGAAGACCTGACTCCCGACGAGGCATACGCCCTCCGAGCCGATGCGGAAAAGGCCGGAGCGACGTTCAAATTCAAGGAGGTGCGCTTCTCCGTCTGGGCAAGGACAATGCCCGACGAATGGCGCAAGGACGGAAAGATCATCGACCCCGAGTATGGGGAGCTTGATTCTTCCACCGGCGAGCCGATGACTTCGGCAAGCCCTGCTCCGGCGGACGAAACTGCCCCGGATGCGGTTGCGACCGGCGAGGAGCCATCTCCTGTTTCCGAACCGTCGGAGGATGCGGGGGCATCCGAGGCGGCCTAACGTCGGCTTTCATCCGGCTTCTCCCTCCCCTGCAGGGGTCACCTCCTTTACTCTCGGCTCCGTTGTAGGGATCGGGGCTGGGGGGAGAGGAGCCGGAAACAAAACCTATGTATACGACCGTCACAAAAGTACGCCAAGCATCAGGTTTCGTTGGGAACTCCAACGTGACCGACGCTTTTATTCTGGGCTATATCCTGCAGGCGCAGGCGAGGGTGGACAGCTACATCCGTGACGCATATACGCTCCCGTTGCCGAAGTACCATACTAACACGATCACCTTTTCCGGCACGGGTTCGTCCACCGCCACCCTGACCATCGTCATCGACGGGGTGAGCTATGCCATCTCGATCATCAGCACCCTGACCGCCTCCGCCGCCGCAGATTTGTTCCGGCAGGCGGTCGCCGCCTCCGCCTCGGCCACGTTCACCACGGACGGGCTGGGCAACGGTGCGGTCGTCTACCTGTACTCGAACGGCGGGGACGACTCGACGCAGGTGGATATGACCTCCGGTGCCGCCGCAGGCGGGATTACCCCGACGGAAGGAACGGTCACGGAAATCGCCGTGCCAATGGTCGAATCCCTGACCACGCAGGTCGCAACCGCCCTCCTTTTCATCGTGGAATACGGCCCCGAGTCCGAGGATACGGACAAGGACGGCTACAAGCTCCTCTCTCTTGCCGAGACCGCACTCAAGGCGATCCGCAAGAAGGAGATCAAGCTGTACGACTTCGATGGGGACGAGTTGCCGACCGCCTCGACCCGCCGCCTCTCGTTTTGGCCGACGACCGCAAGCCAAGACGACGGCGAGAACGATACGGCGAACAAATTCACGAGAAACAAGGTCTTCTAATATGTCCATGACGGTCGAGATCGACAATCAGAAGGCGGTCATCAATCGTCTCGACAGTGCGATCAAGGCGGTTGGAAGCCCACAAAAGCCCCTTGAAAGCATCGGGGACTTTCTCGTTTCGGAATTCAAGCTCAACTTTGCCAACGAGGGATCACAGCTCGGTTCCCGTTGGGCGGCCTTGGCGGAATCGACCCGCCTCCAAAAGATTGCGATGGGCTATGCCGGAAAGGGCATTTTGGAACGCACCGGCAGATTGAAGAACGCATTTGAGAAGACGGTCAGTGCCTTCCAAGTGCGAGTGGCGAACCCCACCTCCTATTTCAGGTATCATCAGCTTGGGGAAGGAAACAACCCAAAGCGCACGATGATTGCCCGTTCGAACTCGATATCTGGGCAGATTTTCCAGATCATCAGCCAGTTCGTGCGTGATTCCCTTTCAAAATGAACCTCATCATTCCCGATCTTATTACCCTGTTTCAGACGGCCTTCGGAACCACGTTCACGACGTATTTCCACGGTCGGGTGAAGCCGGAAGCCATCGTGCAGGACAACCTGCCGATGCTTATGGTTTATCCGATCTCGGAAAGGCAGGTTCGGAGCGGGACGCTTCGTGACAATACCGAATTCCGAATCGGCGTGCGTATCGTCGTAAACGTCAAAACGTATTATGATATGAGTGCGGGACAGGGAACCCAGCTCGACTCCTTGGTGGCGGTTGAGAACCTCGTCTCCGAGCGTGATGCCGACGGCGATTTGCAGTCGGATACCGTGATGGGAATCATCAACAACAACCTGACCATCGACGGAAACGTCCTCTTTACCGATGATGTGGAATGCAACTGGGAGGTCGTGGAAGTCGGAAATAACATTCAAAAGGTCACCGCCGACGTTACGTTTACGGCGTTTGACCGCCCTAATCGCACATAATATGCAAGACAAACCAGAAGTCACGATCCTGCCGTCCGGGGTCAAGAAGACCGTATATCCCGACGGACGGGAAGAAGTCACCATGGCGACCGATGCGGAACGGGGAACCGCCAAGAAAGAGGAGTCCCCGAAACCTAAATCAGAACCGGCAAAGGCCGAATAATTAACCCCCTATGTCCACAGCTACCTCATTTTCCAAGCTGGGCTACCTGATGCTCAAGAAGGAATCGACGGCTGGCACGGCGGTTTATCCCGACCAACCGGTCGAGATTCTGTCCGAAAGCGTCGTGATGAACTGGGATTTCACCCCGGCGAACACGATTGCTGGCAACCGTTCCGCCAACCTCCGCCCGATCAAGAACCGTGTCGGCCCCGCCGCAGGCACCATTGAGATGCTTGCCGAGCCAAACACCATCGGCCACATCCTTTGCGGATTGTTCGGCGAGGACGTTATCACGACCCTTTCAGCCGGAGTTTCCGTCCAGCACGACTTCGAGCCGCTCAACACACTTGCGACCTATACCATGGACGTGAAGGTTGCGGGTGAGGATTACGTCGTCCGTTACTTCGGCGTGCGCTTCGCCAAGGGAACGTTCGCCCTCGACGAGAACAAGCTCAAATGCTCGTTCGACATCATGGCGCAGAAGGCGTTTACCAACGCCCGTGTGACCACCGCCGCATCCTCCGGCACGGCATTGCTCCTCGACCAGACAAGCGGTCTTATCGCAGGAAGCGACACCATCCAGATTCTCGACGAGGCCAACCTCACCACCGAGAACGCCGAGCTTACCGTCACGACCGTCACCGACGAGAACACGCTCGTGGTTTCGACCATCGGAGCGTCGCTTGCCGTTGACGACGTTGCGGTTATCAAGGCGCAGACGATCACTCCCGAGGACTACGACCTCTCCAACGAACTCGTCTGGGCTGGAGGTGCGGACGTTTACATCAACGCAGGTGCGAACGCCATGCAGAACCTTTCCGCAAAGACGAACTGCGAGAGCTTCGAGCTTACCGTCGAAAACGAACTCGAACCACGCTGGGCGGCCACCGGAATCGACGTGGTTGACCGCATGCCATCGGATATCCTTCTCAAGGGAGTGACCGTCTCCGGCAAATTCTCGCAATTCCATATCAACCCGGACTTCCTCGACAAGCTCCGACAGAACGAGCAGGTCGGACTGCGCTTCAACTTCTTCGGGAACGTCCTCGGGGTCAACAGTGCGGAAACCGCCGAGGGAACCGTCGAATCCGACGGAACGGGAACCGTGACCGTCGTCGTGACCGCCGGTGCGGACTCGGCGAACGACTACGCCATCATCGTCACGCAGGGAACGAGTGCGGGTGCGGCCACCGCAACGCTTACCAACAAGCTGATCGAGCTGGTACTTTCGACGACCGCCGGGAACAACGCCGTGGCGACCATCGCCACCCTGCTCGACGGCCTGTCGCTCGTGACCGCCTCCGCCGCAAGCACGGGGAACGTGACGCTGGCGGACAACCCGGACAAAATCTTCTTCAATACCGGACGTGATGCGAACGAGCGTGAGATGTTGCGCTTCGACCTTCCCGACGTTCGCCTGATGCCGTTCAATGCGAACCTTTCTTCGGACGGGATCGTGGAGGAAGAAATCAGCTTCACCGCATATCGTGACGAGAACGACGACCGTGAAATCTTCGTCCGTCTCCGCAACGACATCGCAGGTTACTAAAGCGAATTGAAGGCGGCGGGTGGGTCATCTGCCTGCCGCCTTTCGACGATAATCCCTAACCCAAATCCCTATGGCATACCGCTTCGTAAACGAGAACGAATTCACCACCATCGACGTTGGCGACGGCGACTGGGTAAAGATCCCCGCCCGTCTTTCCTACGGCTTCGTGGCGCAGTTCGAGGACGTGAAGGAGGGAACCAACGTCAAACAGCTCGACAAGATCGCCGGGATGCTCGCCCAGTGCATCAAGGACTGGAACTTCAAGATGGAGAACGACGAGGTTGCCCCCATCAACAAGGAGATGATCTCGAAGCTCGAAATTCCGACCGTCAAGCTCATCGTGGGGGAGATTACCTCGCTCATGGGAGTCGAAAAAAAAGGTTAGGCCGTCTTGACGATGCCGTGGCTGGCAGGACGGCAGACCCCGCCTACTGGGACTATAAAATGTCCAAGGAATTCGGCCTCGATTGGCACGAGCAGGACGCACGGCGGATGGTCATGTTCATGTACCTGATGAAGGCCGAGGCGAAGGAGGAGGAACGGCGGTCGAAAAAGAACTCCGGCCCCGCACAATCGAAATTCAGGCCACGTATGTAAACCTATGGCTTCAGAACAGCTCGATATCGTGGTCAAGCTCGTTGACGAGGCAACCGCCTCCCTGCAGAAGATCAAGGACGAGGTGGGAGGACTCGGGGACAGCGTTGACTCAACAAGCAAAAAGGCCACCTCCTTTACCAACATATTGAGGGGGGGGCTTGTTGCGCTTGGAACGGGTGCGCTCCTGAACGCCGTCAAGGGCGTGACGCTCGAGGTCATCAATCAAGCGGCGGCGTTCGAGCAGACAGAAATTGCTTTCACCACTCTTCTTGGTTCTGGTGAAGCGGCGGCAACATTTCTTAATCAACTTGCTGACTTTGCCGCTAAAACTCCTTTTTCATTAGAAGGTCTTACACAAGCAAGCCAACGCCTTCTCAACATGGGAATCGAGTTAGAAAGTATCATCCCGATGATGACTTCTGTTGGTGATGTGGTTGCGGCGCTTGGTGGTGGTTCTGTTGAAATTGATCGAGTCACAGTTGCTCTTTCTCAAATGTCCGCACGTGGGAAAGTTTCAGCAAACGAAATGAACCAACTTGCCGAGGTTGGTATTCCCGGTTGGGAACTACTTGCAACAACTCTTGGAACAACAAAGGCAGAAGCAATGAAGATGGCAGAACAGGGAAATATCGCATCCGAGGTTTTCATTGATGCCTTCGTTGCAATGGAAGGCCCGTTAGAAAAAATGTCAGGTGCGATGGAAGCGCAATCTCGAACTTGGAATGGCCTCATGTCAACTGTCATCGACAGCGTTAAAGCAATTTCACGAGAAGTCGGCGGCCCACTACTTGATACTCTAAAGCCAGCTCTTGAGTGGCTTACCGGGGCTTTGCTTGGAATCATTGATGAGCTTGAGGCAAAGGGATTCGCAAAGTTCTTCGAGGATCACAAGACGGTCATTCTTGCGCTCGCCGGAGCCATCGGAGGCGTACTCGCCGGGGCGTTTATCGGCCTCATGGTCGTCATCGTCCCGATTATCTGGCCTATTCTCGCCATCGGAGTCGCCCTCGGCCTCGTCGGAGCCGCCATCGGTGCGCTCGTCGCATACTGGCCGGACATCAAGGAGTTTTTCGGGAGCTTGTGGGACGATGCGGTTGCGAAGGTTGAGGAAGTGAAGCAGACCATCGAGGATTTCTTTAATGGCCTCGTGACTTCAGCCACGGAGATTTTTCAAAGCATCAAGGATGCCGTCACGGGGAAGATTCAGGAACTCAAGGACACCGCCATGTCGATCTGGCAGGGTCTTGTCGATGGGCTGACGGCAATTTGGAACGGGGTCGTGACGGTACTCACCGCCGTGTGGGGCGCAATCGTCGCCGTGTTTACCTTTTGGATCGCCTTCGTCGTTGGGCTTGTCGTTCTCGGATTCGAGGCGATGGGCATTGATATCGTGGCCGTGTGGGAGACGATCAAGACGAGCATCTCTGCCGCATGGACTTGGGTCGGGGAAACGCTCTCTACAGGTTTGGAGTGGGTGAGGACTACATGGAACGAAACGTGGCAGTGGGTCAGTGATTTCGCAAGTGAGATTTGGGACGGGATTGTCGCTTGGATTAGCGAAAAAATGGACTTCATCTCCGGCAAGGTGACGGAGGGGGTCAATACCGTCAGTGGCGTGTGGCAGTCCGTTTGGAACGCCATCTCCACCTTCACGGGCAAGATTTGGGAAGACATCAAAAAATGGTTCAGCGATGCCATCGCTTCCATTTCATCCACGTTCTCCCCGTGGGTCGAGGTACTCAAGGGGTTGTGGACTTCTATGTGGGATGCCGTCGTCTCCGGCGCAATGACCGCATGGGAAACGGCAAAGGGCATCGTCAAGGATTCCATCAACTGGATCATCGAGAAGGTCAATACCCTGATCGAAGCGATCAATACCGTCGCACGGAAAGGTGCGGGAGTGCTTGGATTTGACGCACCGCAGATTTCGACGATCCCGCTTCTCGCACAGGGCGGAAATATCGTCACGGCGGGTTCCGCCATCGTGGGCGAAGCTGGCCCCGAGCGGATTGACCTTCCCCGTGGCGCACGGGTTACTCCCCTCACGGGCGACGGTACGGGACAAACCATCGTCATCAACATCAACAATCCCCTCGTGATGAACGACGACGACATCATGGAACGCCTAGGCAATCCTCTCGTCGAGATTCTGAAACAGCACACGGCAATCGTCTAGTATGATTAAATTATTCATCAATGACGCAGATCGGTCGGCATACCTTGAGGATGGCTCGCTTTCCATTGTCGATCAGATCCAACAGAAGGCGAATACCGCATACTTCAACCTCAATCCGGGCGTGACCGCCCCGAGCGAGAACCAAGACGTGAAGCTCTGGGACGTTGTGGAGATCGTCTCGGCCTCGGGAACCGCAATCGTGGTAAAGGACGAGCTGAAATCCGGCCTGTCCATTTTGACGTTCGACAAGTTCCGGGCGGGGGAATACTTCTGGCTTGGGATCGGGAACGCAGACCAAGAGCGTGCGACCATTTCCGCCATCGCCGAGGGAGCCGTTGGGCAGGTGAATATCACCCTTTCCGAATCAATCACCGGCACGCACGTCGCAGGGGACTTTGCGGGGAAGCTCATTTTTGCCGGAGTGCTGACCCGTGTGACGCAGAAGAACCCGAAGCTCTTGGCGACCGTCGAGTATCAATGCTCGGCTACCGACTACACCAAGATTTTCGACAAGAAGCTCATCAATGACTCGTGGGCTGACGTTGACGCACGCTATATTTTCAACGATGCCCTGAACACGACGATCAACTACAATCGGGAGATCGACGACATGGACTACGTCGATAATACGGCCATCCAAGCCGAGTGGATCGAGAGCGGGGACGGCGGGAATCCGACCGTTGACACGACGAACGAACTTCAAGGAACGTCCGCCGGTAGCTTCCCATGGACGAACAGCGGGGGAACGGCCACCTTTTCGGCCACCCCTGCGAGCGCAGACCTTTCAGACCTCGTGGGGGCTTCCTCCGGCACTCCGACGGAAGGCAATTTCACCCTTTGGTATCAGCGTGCCTCCGCCGCAGGAATCACGTCGGTCATGTTTCGCATCGGCTCGGACTCCTCGAACTATGCCGCCCTGACACTCGACCTTGAGGCGGATACGGACGTGCATTTCGCACGGATGAAATTCGCAGATGCCACGATCACCGGAACCCCCGTGTGGACGGCGTGCGACTATGTTGCCGTCGTCATCACCGAGACGACCTCGTCGAGCATCCTCATCGACGACCTCCGTGTGACCGCCGAGGGGAGCTTCACCATGTTTAACTTCGAGGAAACTTCCGTCTTCGACGACGTGCATGCGGCCTTCAAGAAGCCGACCTCCTTCATCGACCGGCTCGCCGATACCCTCTCGTACTATTGGTTCATTGATTATGAGAAGGACATTCACTTCTTCGACCGTGAAAGCACCGATGCCCCATATTCGATCACCGATACCTCGAATAACTTCGACAATCTCGTGGTTGACGTGGACACTTCCCAGCTCAAGAACAGGCAGACCGTTCGTGGCGGAACCAAGACCTCCGATTCGTTCTATACGCAGGTGGTCGAGGGCGACGGCGAGACGAGGGAATGGCTCCTGAAATCGCAGTTCGAGGGACTTCTCATCTACATGGACGACAACACCTCGACGGACACAATGGAGGCGACGACGACGACAACAACGGTCAAGGCGACCACCCACGGGCTTGCCGACGGCGACTATATCGTGAACCGGAGCCGTTCCAATGCCGTCCGAAAAATCACCTACGTCGATGCCGACACCTTCACCGTGGAGGCCGTTACCTCGCAGGCAAGCGGGGACACGTTCTCGAAATTCGCAACGCAGATGGACGTTGGGGTCGAGTATCTCGTGGACGAGACGACCGTGGACTACGTTTCGAACTACAACGAGAAATCGATCCGTGCCGTCGATGCGACCACGACCTTGACGACCGGCACGTTCCTCCTTTTCAAGTATTACGAGATCATTCCGATCCGTGTGCAGGTTTCAGACCTCGCCTCCGTCGCCTCGCTGAAGGCACTCGTCGGCGGGGACGGGATCTTCGACGGGGCGGTCATCACCGACGAATCGCTCGACTCGACGCAGGCCGCCCGTGACAGGGCGCAGGCCGAGGTGGATGCCTATTCCAACCCAATCGTCAAAGTGTCATTCAAGACCGACCACGAGGGACTTTCGAGCGGCCAGCTTCTGCCCGTTACGGATACGGCAAAGGGCATCGATGACACCTATGTCATCCAGCGTGTGAAGGTGAAATATCAAAACGACTTCCCGCAGTTCGAGGTTCAATGCGCCTCGTCGCTGTTCGGCCTCATCGAGTACTTCCAAAAGCTCTCCGAGCAGTCCGCAGACCGCATGATCGACGACGACGAGGTTATCGACCAGATCATCACGGAGAACGTCTCGATCACGATTACCGAGGCGCACTCCGTCGGGGCTTCCGAGGAAGTGTCCGAAAGTGCTACAATTACCGTAACGGAGACGAGCAACGCCGTGACGGAACGAAGCATGACTACCGACCCGTACCTCTGGCAACCCGATGCTTCCGACTCACGATGGAACCTCGCTCAATGGGGCTAAAATATGAAAAACAACATAGTTATCCACAAGGACAAGCCGAGAATCGACTCGACGGAAAAACACCTTCTGTCTGTTTGCGATGTCCGCCACCCGCTCGCCTTGAAGATCGAGAAGGAAGTCGAGGCGACCTCGCAGAAATACCGCCGTGCCGTACACCGTGCGAAACAGGATCGCTTCGGGCTTCTCTCGCAGTTTCCCGAGCGTGGGGAATGGAGGAAGTACCAGACGGAAGCGGTGGAGTTTTTCGATGCCGTCATCCAAGACCTGAATCGCCGATGCCACGAGGAACTGGCGCAGTTGTACCGTGGGCTTCGTGACCTGACCCTCGTCAAGCAGTTCGAGGTGAACAATATCATCCCGACCGCCGGACGCTCCGTTCTCGCCCTTTGGATCATCGGTGACAACACCTACGACGCAAACACCGGCGTGAACTACGGGTCGCTCGGAACGAGCAATACCGCCCCTGCGAACGGCGACACCCAGCTCACCGCCGAGAGCTTCCGCAAGGCCATCTCGTCCGTGACGACCGCAAGCAACGTCGCCTATCTTTCGAACTTCTATACGGCGGCCGAAGTCACGGGAACATTCGAGGAAGCGGGATGGCATATCGTCGGAACCGGATCGGCAAACACCGGACAGCTCTTGAGCCACTTCCTGACCGGCACGGTCGCCAAGACCAGCACCGAGACGCTCACCATTGAATCGACTTTGACGATTAGCTAATATGGCAACGAAGTTTACATCCGCACAGGTAGCCGCCGGAGCCGACATTCTTGCGGCAAACGAAAATGCCGCCCGTTTGGACATGCTCAAGAACGCAGGCGACTATGCCACGTCCACCGGATCGGCGAACGCCTACCTGCTTGCGCTCGACGCACAAATCTCCGCCTATGTGGCCGGGGACGTTTTCAAGTTCAAGGCGAACTTCGCCAACACCGGTTCGTGTTCGCTGAACGTGAACAGCATTGGTGCGCTGACCATCAAACGCTTCAAGGACGTGAACCTCGCCCCGAACGACATTGTGATCGACCAACTGGTCGAGGTGATGTACGACGGCACGAACCTGCAAATGATCAGTCCGCCACGATCAGCCGGATTCGACTTCGGGGACGGCTCCGACGGGGACGTGACGATCGGTGCGGACACGAGCATGACTCGTGACATGTACTACAACAATCTCACGATCAGCGACACCTTCACGCTTAGCCCGAAGGGACACAGGATTTTCGTCAAGGGAACCCTGACGTGCAACGGAACCGGAAAAATCGCCTCGAACGGCGGAACCGGATCGAACGGAAGCAACGCACCGTCCACCGGAACCGGAGGAGCCGGGGGGAACGGAGGAAGTGCGGACTATACATACGGAACCATGCCCATTCCCGTCGCAGGTGGCGGCGGTCGGGGCGGAAAGGGAGATCCGACGGACGGTGCGGCTGGAACGGGGACGATCACCAGCGTCACAAAGCCCCTAAACGACGCTTCCGGCGTTACCGGGGCGGCTGGCGGGACGGGCGGGGCGAGCGACGAAGTGACCCCTGAATCGCCGGGTACGAAGACGGGCACGGGAGAAAAGATCCTACAGCCCAACCGTGCCATGAATCTTGGAACGAATGTCAGCGGGTCGTGGAACAACGCCTATACGTCCGTCAGCAACTCCGGCGGCGGAGGCGGGGCGCACAGCAACGCCGCAACCGGGTCGGGAGGCGGCGGCGGAGGGGCTGGAGCGTCCGGCGGATGCGTGCTGATCGTCGCAAGGAGCATCGCTTCCGTGGCCGTGGAAGCCAAGGGCGGGAACGGCGGGAACGGCGGGAACTTCAACGGCGGCACGGCGCAGGGCGGAGGCGGGGGAGCCGGGGGGAACGGCGGCGTGGTCGTCATCATCAAGCACGAATCGACGACGATCTCGACAAGCGTTGTCGGGGGAACGGGAGGTACGGGCGGATCTCCGAACGGTTCTACCGGCACGGACGGGAACGCCGGGCGAGTTGATACGCTTACGGTCTAAGATAAAAAAGGAGGGTGGCAACCTGCCCCCTCCCTTTTGTTTTTGTTGCGCCATCATCTCACCGCATCGGCAAGGATTCTCACCCTGCGACTTCTTTTCCTTGTGGGGGATAGAAGCGAACCCCTACGGTTGCGACCCGTTCTATTGCGTCATATCCGCTTCGATGTGGTGAGATGATGGCGGAGGTGGGAATCGAACCCACTCCCTCTTGGTTATGAGCCAAGCGACACGCCTTGCGTCTTCCCCGCTATGTGGCCAGCCCGCCGTCTGTTCCATCCCCATGCTTTTCGTCCCGCTTAGGCGGGAAGGGTACGGAAACCCGACGAACGGGCGAGCGCAGTGCCTATTATATGGCTATTCGGGCTTGTTTTCCAGCGCAGTCAGCCGTTGCTCGATGGAATTGATCCGTTCCTCGAACAGGTCAAGATAGCGGAGAATCCCGTTCACGAACTTTGCCGGAACATCCGACTCGTTCATCTCGCCGTTGTTCCAGTCGTACCCTCCCGCATCCTGCGCTATTTGCTCGCTTGGTCGTTTCATACTTCGGTGATTAGCTTTTTAACTTTCGGGCTGTTATTTCCCCAAGGGACGAACGATCTGATCGACCCCTTCGTGACAGTTCTGCCCTTGAAAATGACCTTCCTGCTTTTCCTGTCCAAGAACTGATCCGTGAACTCCGTGCCGTCCTTGAGGACGACGTGTACCCATTTTCCACGATACGTCGCCGTGTGGCATTGGGTTCCCATACCTATTCGCCGAACGGGTCTGACATCTTCGATATGACCCCGTTTATCAGCTCTCCGAGGGCATCGGCGGTCGGCCCAGAATCGATGCCGAGTTTCTCGGCATAATAGTCCGGGTGATGCTCGCATCTTTCGAAGGCGAACGCCCCACGCCTAATGATGGAGACGAACAGGTCGTTATAGGGCTTGATCCCCCATTGGATGTGGTCGCCCTCCCTGACCGCCGTGTTGGTGAACAGGATGTCATAATGCGTTCCTAGTCCGTCCGTCCATCCGATGATGACCGCATCATCAATCAGTCGCATGGCTATTTCCCGGTACGTTTGTTCGTGGTTGAGAACCTCGCCTTCCTCGTCGGTTTTGATTCTGAATGTTTCCATACTAATCGGGTAAATATCTTTCGGGGTTGTCCCCGTTGATGGTGAATCGAACTCCCTTTTCCCGCTTGCGGCGTTCCAAGACCACTGGGTCGGTCGGAGGATATTTCCCCTCCTTGTTTTGGAGAAGCTGGCAGGTGCGACGGATCGTCTCGGGGGAAGTCATGAGGATGATGCGGTCGAGAAGCACCCAGTCCCCCGCCTCGTTCGTCGATACGTTGGCGGAGTCAAACGCCTTCCAGTATTTCTTGATGAGAATCTTGTGGGAGTTTCTCGCATCCTCGTTGTATTCGAGGATGGCTTCCACCTTGTCCTTGATGCTTCGAGCCATAGGATTATGTTAGCAACTCGGGATTTTGGTAGATATTCCCGACGACCTCGCAATCTTCATTTTGGAATCCGATACCCTCAAGAAGGTTGTTATTGATCCATGGCGACCATCCGGTTTCATCCCACGATACGACCGCTATCCCATTTTTTTCGCACGTTCCTCTGTCCATTCTGACCCAGTCGCCTTCGTAGATCTCCTTCCTGTTTTTGTCCAGTAGGCCGGTGAACTGCATCGGAACAAGATCATTTAGCTCGCTGATCTTTACGCCTGTGTCGTCAGGGCGGCGGAGGATTTCGCCCATGATGATCGTTTCCCCGAAAAGGTTGACGGCATGTTCGTTATCGACATGCCATGCATTACGGCCTTTGTCCCATATACGGAACTTGATTGTTCGCATATTTATTGCGTTTGTTCTAGCGGCTCGACCTCGATTGAAAGAATGTCATTGTTGTTGATGTAGTCCCCGCCACTATAATTTATTGCGTTCAGAACATTGAACCAATCCGATTCGACGAACTTGTAGCGGATGGGAGGAGTACAACCCTGCCGATAATAAGTGACTTTGAGGAGCATATTTTTATTCATTCGTGATGTAATCGGGCATCTCGTCCGCCTCGTCCTTTGCCGTCGTCACCTTCGTGGTCTTTCCCATTTCGCAGACGGCGACGAGCTTCCGAACGATGGTGCGCCCCTTGTTGTCGTAGCGTTCACGCACGATGTTGTAAAAGATGGGCTGGTCGAGGTTTGAGACGCTTTTGATATCTTTGCCCGTGGCGAAGACCTGCGAGTTTTGCGGATCGTTGAGGTATGCGTCGTTCACCGCCTTGAAGACCGTCCGGCATACACGGGTGAAGATGCCGTCCATATCAGGTGATGATCTTGATCGTGTTGTCCCCGCCCCGTGAGGCAAGAACGAACTTGCGGAACGACTGCCACGGCGGGCAATGGTCTTCGATGAAGCTCTCCTCCCCGTTGCGTTCGATGCGTTGGTATGTCTCCGTCTCGCATTCGGGGCATACCGCCTCGCCGTTGAAGATGAACCCGCCGCTCGAATCGTTCCAAGTGTAGTCGGCATTGCAAACGTCGCAGAGGACGTTGTCGCCCACGTCGATTGTTTCTACTGTCATATTATTTTGAGTCAATTTCGTAATGGTCGCCTACCTGTTTCAACGGAGTGCCTGCCGAGAGATGAAGCAGTCCTCCCTTTTCCGTCTTGCAGTACGAATACATGCCGTCGAGGTGGTCGAAGATGACGAACTTGGAGCCGTCGGACACCTCGACCACGATCTTCGACTGCTCGGGGATATCACAGAGACGTAGATTTTTCATATCGTTTGTTTTTGGTGCTTCTCCAGCAAGTCCATGAGCTGTGCGAGAGTGATGTAGTACTCGCCTCCGCCTTCGTCAGCTTCCTCGTCGTCTTCCGACACGTCCACGAGCTGGCCGTTTGTCGTGGCAAGTGTAAACGCATCGTGGAAAAAACGGATTTCGTCGAGCTTCCTTTGCTCCGCCTTTCTTGCCAGTCGGATGCCACGGTCAATGTCAGGTTGGAGGCAATCGCCCGGCCATGCTTTGTCTTCCATATCATGCGAGGATTATTGCCAGAAGAAGGAACCACATCGACCATCCGTGATTGACGATCAGGTAGACCGTTCCTCCGACGATGAACATTCCCCAAACGACTCTTGGAAAATTGACTTGGCCCATATTACCTGATTCGCATGATGATCCAGCCCGTGCCGTCCATCTTCGAGAGACAGCGGAACCGCTTTGTGCTTCCCGCCTTGTGGAAACGACCATAAACAGTTGCGCTCGGCCCTATCTTGGCGTTCATCGTCCACTCCGCACGCAACATCTCCACGGACTCGCCTACTAGGATTTGCGAGAGCAGTTGAAGTAGTCCCAGTGCTTTTTCGTCTATGCGGTTCCTGCCTACCGTGACCTGACCTTTTGTCTGTTCTACGTTGAGTACCTGCATACTAGGGATCTAAAATGATTTTTGTTATTCGCAAACCCACGTTCGTTTTTTGATGACCTGCGAGATTGTCCAACCACATACGCCATACTCACGGCCTAGCTTGCTGAACGAACCCCACTTGCCATCATGTTTTGCTCTTATTTCTTGAATCTGTTTCATGGTCAGTTTTGCGCCGCCATTCTTCTCTCCCTTGTGGTTGCGTCCGTCTTTTTTTAAGTGACAACTCCGGCACAACCATTCCCAGTTTCTCGGGTTACGATTGTATATGCCATTGCATGATAAATCTTTCGGTTCACTCTTTTGACAACGAAGGCAAAGCTTTGGTTTAGGGATGCGCTTCGCAACCCATTCGTGTAGTGCGGCGTAACCAACATCATCGCCTTTCCAGTTGTGATGTCTTTTTGATTGACCGTTCATATCACTCGCATGAAGTCCACCACTCGGGATGCACCGGATACCAGATCATAAATTGCCTGATGTTCTCGTCTGCGTCGAACTGATGCCCCTGCGCCTTGATGTACTCCCACGTCCCGTCGGTGAACTGGTACAGCCCCTTGGCCGACGAGACGGGATTCTGTGCGTATGGGTTCATTGAGGATTCGCAGGCGGCATAGGCGAGGGCGACGCTTTCCTCCACCCCGTAATAGGCCGCCTGTTTTCTGATCCTGTCCTCAATCGAAGGCGTTTCATTTTGTAACGGTTTGGGGGTGGTGGCAATCTGCCCCCCTCCCGCATCGTTTGTGGCTTGAGATTCTGCCCCCTGCGGGGTTTTGGCCTCGATGGGTGGCTGAAACCCCGTCCAGACGATCAGAAGGGCAAATAACGCAATTATGGCGATGCTTTTGGTGCGTTCCTTGCGTCGGCTCGTCGCCGTAAGCTCGGAAGCCCATCCGATTTGATGTTTAGACATAATTGCATGTGTAAATGGTGAGCTTCGATTCTGGCGGAAGCGTGGAGACGAGCTTCATCCACCTCTCGTGATCCCATCCCCCATCGCTATAATCGATTGACGAGATGCCGTTATGGAACACCGCCCACGGTGCGAGAGACGTATTCCGTGCGATGTACTCCTGTTCCGTCTCGAAGCGGTCGGTCATGTCCTTGTACTTGATGCCGTAGTCGAAGGCGGCGACCTGCTTCAGCCACCCCTTGTTCATTCCTGCCTTGTGCTTGAGGTCTAGGAACCGTGCATACGCCTCCGGCAGGCCTTCCCTGCGCTCTAGGAGCATCTTCGACCAATCCACGTCCCTTTTGACCGCCTCGTCCGTCCTCGTGCCGTCCTTGAGGATAAAATAGGGTTCTATGGCGAAATAGGGAACCTGCCCAAATTCGTATGTGAAGCCGCTTCGTTTTGCCACCTCCTCGATGTCCTTCCCCACTCCGCCGGGCATTTCGACCCGGCAGAGCAGGAACAGGATCATTTTGTTGCGTTCTATTTTCATATTGTTAGCCGGGGAACGGCGGCTCGTTGGGATCGACCGCTACCTGCGCCCTCGGCAACGGGTCTTTCCCGTTCGCCTTGAAGCATGGGAAGCATTTTTTCGAATACGCCTCGGTTCCCGCCTTCGGGGTGTATTCCTTTCCGCAGTCACAGCAGATGAACTTCTTGTTCGATGACGACGGATTGGAAAGCACGAATTCCTTTGTCGTGTGGCCTGCGGTCTTCTTCGGTGCCTTCTCCTTCTCCGGGTCGTCTCCCGTTGCGATCAGGAAGAACTTTGCCACGAAATACTTGGTCGCTCCGGTCATGGCCTTATACACGCCTTTGTCGCCAACGTCCTGCCCGTGGCCGGGGAAGACCGCCTCGACCGCCTCGCCGCTTTCCCTGTCCCATACCTTGAACCGCATCATCACCTTGGTGAGCATTTCGGTCTTCTGCTCGCCTTTGGCGTTGAGCCAAGTGCGCTCGGACGAATTGCACTCGTCGCAGGATGCTGTCACCACGATCCCCTGCTTTTCGAGCAACGGGCGGATGGTGTCCAGAAAATCCTTCTCGGTGGCGTAGTCGTAATCTTGGAAGTCGTTGTGGCCGTTCTTGACCACATAGTCCACTTCCCCGGCGACGGCGTGCAGTTTGTTGAGTAGGTTTTGCATAGGTTTTTGATTAAAATGTATAGGTTTACAGCTCGATGACTTTCTCCGGCACTGCCTCGTCCGATGGTGCGCCGGACACGGAATAGACGGCGATGCGGTGCGGGGACACGGCATAAAAGTATTCGATATCCCCGTGGAAGTCCTTGCTGATCCCGACACCGAGCAGGTCGGGCTTGTCGCCCTTCGGGAAGGCGTGGGGGCTTTCCTTGCGCCACTCCATGAGGTCTTTTTCCCGTTGGTTGCAGAGGGCGGTGACGTACCGTGCGGCGGCATACTCCGAGTCGGAGAGGCCACGGTTCTTGTTGAACATGCGGCAGAAATCTTGGAGAAGGGGCAGGACACCTTCCGGGTAGCCGTCGCTATGCTTGTAGACGAGGGCATCCCACCCGGAGATTTTATGATCGTCAGTATCGTAGAAACCGATTTGCGCTCTGGTGGACATAGGGATTTTTTATTGTTTTAACCTGATTTGATTATACCTCATTTGATACAAATGTACCACTGTTCATAACTAGGCACGGGGACGGTCGAACTTGAGGAAGGTCGTCACGGATTCCTCGGCGGTTCCGTCGTCGATCTCCTTGGCCTCCTGCCTCTTTGCCTTCTCCTTCAGCTCGGCCACCTTGGGACTGAACTTGTAGGACTTGCGGCTCATGACGTTGAAGAAGCCGAAGCCGGTGGTCACTTTCTCCTGTCCGACCTCACGCAGGTGTTCGAGTACCATTGCGCCTATCATTTCCTTCTCGGTTTCGATTTCCCGGAGCTGGCGGGACACCTTGGCGTACTGTTCCAACAGCTCGACGTTAACTGGCTTGCGATTCATATTCCTTTTGGTTATTTGATTGAGTCCTCGCCCAGTAGATACCGGCCCTGTTGCCCTGCATGTACTGGTCTTTGGCGATGCTTAGGACGTACTGCCTCATGCGTTCCGTCTCGTCCTCGTTGAGGCCAAGCTCCGTGGCGAGGTCGTTCAGGTGGGCGATCAATTCCTGATACCATTTTGATTTGGTTTCCATATTGGCTAGGCGTTGTTATAGATTTTGACCACATCCCGTTCGCTTCGGAGCTTTCGAGCGAACTCATTTTTTTCATCCGAGGTGAGATGCTCGGTTTGCACGGTGGCGATGATGCCGTCATAGGTGAGGTCAAACGTGTACTTGACCACCCTGCCGTTGCTCAAAATGATGTAGTCCATATCAGTCGAAGGTCATCCCGCAGTCGTCGCAGGCCATGTTGTGGCAATTGAGATGCAGGCACGGCTTCGGTTCCATCATCACGCCTCCTCGGAGGCACTTCGCATGTCCGACGATCTCTTGGTTTATATAGTGCTTCGGCTCGTCGTCCTTGATTGGCTGGGCGCAGGTCGGGCAATTTTTCGTCATATGGTTGGGGGTGAATTATGCCAGCCGGACTGACATTGAGTGGCCGTTCTTGCTTTGGGTTCTATATTCCTCGGCCTGATCCTTCGTGTCGAACGTGGCGACGAGATAGGAGCCGAAGGCCATTCGCAGATAGACGTTGTACATACGTTCTGGGTTACTTGATTATGTACATATTATAACCTGTCGTGATTATAGTGTCAACGGCAAAGAAAAGAGGGGCTGTTCATAACTGCCCCCCTTCGCTTTCCGTAGGAATAACGATGTTTTCCTCGGGTTTCTTGGGATATTTGATGCCTTTCGGTTTGAGCTTGGCGTGGTAATATGCTTTCTGATAGCACGCCCGGCAGAGGCCGTGTCCACGGTGCGGACGATCCTTGCGTTTGCAGACGATACATTCCACCTCAAGGGTTGATCGTTGTTTCATATGGGTTTTCGTTAGTAATTCGGCTGTGCATGGTTTTACCTTTTCATTATATCCACAACATGATAGTATTGTAAACACAAAGGCCGGGAATGATGCCCCGGCCTGTGCGTGTCAAGTGCCTATGCGCTTGCACTGTATCCTTTAGAAATTAAAACGTCAAGCCCTATGCGCCAAGCCATCTCCCACCAAGGTGTCCCGTTCACGCAGGTTGCGAACGTCGTCCTCAACGACAAGCGTCTCTCGATGAAGGCAAAAGGCCTTTTCGCCTACCTGTACAGCAAGCCGGACGGGTACGATTTCTCGTTCAGGCGCATCATGCAGGATCATGCCGACGGCAGGGATGCCGTGCTGGAAGGGTTGAAGGAACTGGAGAGTTTTGAGTACCTAACCCGTACCAAGCAGAGTTCCGGGCGTGTCGCTTATATGCTCTCTTTTGCGCCTGATACGGAAAAACCGGATTTGGCCGTGCCTGATCCGGAAAATCCGAAGTTGGGAAAAAGCCAAGTTGGGAAAATCCGTACCATAAGTAAGACGGATACAGTAAGTAAGATTGAAGAAAAGAGTAAGATTGATTCCGTATCTGAAGATACGGGGCAAAAGCCGGGTAACGTGGTCGGACTTGGGTCTGATTGTCAGGTTGTTTCACGTGAAACAATTTCGAACGACGATACCGTCTCCGTCCTCAACGCCTTCCGTGAGTCGGTAAATCCGGGGATCAACTTCGGGAACAAGACCGAGCGCAAGGCCGCCGCCTTCCTCGTCTGCAAGTTCGGCCTCGAAAAGGTCATGGCGATGATCGAGTACGCCGCAAGCGTGAACGGGGAGCAATACGCCCCGGTCATCACCTCGCCCTACGAACTGCAGACCAAGCTCGGGAAGCTGATCGCCTACAAGTCCCGCAAGGATAACAAGCCGTCCCTCGTGGCGACCATCTGATTATGCCAAACGAACTTTCGGTCAATCTTGCCTGCGTCTCCATGCGCAACGGCGTGGAGGTGTGGGTCGAGCGGGAACGTGCAAACGCCCTCGTCGGGCTCCTGACCGGCAAGGAGCCGCCGCAGTTCATCAGCTTCGACGGGCGGCTGATGAACCGTGCCGACATCGTGGGCGTGTTCACGGCGCAGGACATGGAGGACATGAAGCGGCGCAAGAACGGGCAATGGTCGTGCCGTGGCGGCAAGTGGCACGACCGGAACGACAAGTGCGCCTGCGTCTTGGCGGAGTGGAGGCGGTGGCGGGATGGCATGGATGCCGCCATCAAGGACTGCGGGAAGTGCCAAGACGGCACGGTGTACGACGCAGACCGATGCCACCCGTGCGCCTGCCTCGACGAGTACCGTGCGAAGAATCCCGAACCAAAGCAATATGATTGATTCAACAGCCATTCTCAACGAGATCAACGCCATCATCGGAAAGCTCCAAGACGGAAAGTGGAGCGATCATTCCGAGGCGTTGCTCCTGTCCGCACAGGGCAAGCTCGCCGTGTACCAGTCGAACGTCGCCTCGCTCGTCGCCGATGCGAACCAGCGATATCTCACGCACGAGCTGGCGACCAAGAACAAGGAGTGCGAACGATTCCTCGCCTACCGTGAGGAAGGCCGGACGTGCGACGATGCCAAGTGTCTTTCTAAGGTCGAGACGGAATTCAACTGCAAGGAGATGCTCGAAGCCAAGCGTGACTACGAGAACCTGCGGGGCGTGCTCAACGCCATGGAGACGCTTATCACCGCCATACAAGTTCAGCTCCGTGCGATGCACCGGGAGGTTGCGACGGCGCAATACCAAAACCGCTAATATGGGCATGAACTACTATGTGATCTTCGACGAGTGCGAGCATTGCAATCGGCAAAGCCGCATCCATCTCGGCAAGCAGTCCTGCGGGTGGTCGTTCACCTTCGCCTACAACGGCGGGCAGTTTTACAAGAACGTCGTCGAACTCAAGCGGTGGCTCAAGGGCAAGCGGATCATGGACGAGGAGATGCGGGACATTCCGTTCAAGGACTTCTGGGAGGAGGTTCGGGAGAACCAGAAGCATCTCGCCTTCTCCCGTGAGAAGGATGCGGAGTACAACGTCCATTTCATGATCGGCGAGTATCGATTCCTTGACTGCGAGTTTTCTTAAAAAAAATTATGCCGAACTACTACTACGTTTTGCCACACCGAAAGATCAGCCGTGACGTGACTGATGCCGACATCGAGCGTGTCAAGGAATATGCGGAGGTCATGCGTGCGATGTGCCATCGGAAATACGGGGTCAATCCGGGCGCATTCGCCATCGCCCATCCGCAGGTGGACGATCAAGACCCTCTCCGTTTCTTCGTGACGCACGAGAACCTGATCGTCTGCAATCCGAAAATTATCCGAAAGACGCAGGTTCCGGTGAAGCGAACCGAGGGATGCATGACGTTTCCGTTCAGCCGACCCGTCGATGTCATGCGCTCGCACAAATGCGAGGTTGAGTTCCAAGTGCTTGAGGACGGGAAGCTCGGGGAAGTACAGCGTCAGAACCTTTCGGGACGGGATGCCCAAGTGTTCCAGCACGAGACCGAACATCTTGATGGAAAATACGTTTATGAAGACAAAGAACTCTGGGAAAAAACCTGCGAGCTTATCCTCGCCCAACGTGAAGAATCCACGAAAGCGGGGGGACAAACCGTCCCCTCCCTCAAGCCGAACGATACCGGAGAGGATGCCCCTCAAGAAAAGCCGACCGCAGAAGCAGTATCAACGGGCTATTCCGCACCAGACCTATCTGTCGGTGATGGAGAGGTTCGAGGGAAGATGCCAGCATCCGAGGTGCGGGATTCAGTCGCCGGTGGTGTTTGACGGTCGCCGAGAAAGTTATCCACAGGTCGAATACTCGCATATCTTGAGCCGTGGGAAATGGCCGGAGTACGCACAGGAGGATTGGAACGCAGTTCCCCTGTGCGCCGAGCATCACCGGACGGGCAAGGAGGCGGTGCATACGTCCTACGAATGGGAGCAGTACTACTACCGCTTTCTCCCATTGGTCATACAGATGGAAATCGGCTACGTCGGCATCTCTTGTCCAAATGATACAAATGTGTTATATTGAGAATATGGAGGCAATCAAAGAAATAATCTTCGGCCTTCTCGCCATGACCGGCATCGTCTGGTGGAGCGTTTCCCTCTACAAGTTTTTTGAGACGGCTTCAAGGGCGATGACCGAGGACGTGGTTCTAAAGGCCGCAAAGCGCACGGTGGTGCGGGTGGACTTCCTCAAGAGGAAAATCCAAGTTTGCGGCGAGGTTGACTTCGGAACCGAGGAAGACCAAATGTGGATAAAATATGAAGCTCAAAAAGCAAGAGAAGAAGCCGAACGAAATGCAAAGGGTGGGAGTTTGGCTACCAAAAAGTAAGTACGCCAAGTTCCGATCCCTGTTGCTTTTGCATGGCAAGACCGTAGCCGACTTCGTCCGTGAGTCGATGGAGGAATTCGTCAGGAAAAATTCTTAATCCAAGACCTATGCCAAAGTACGAATACACCGTGCTCGTGACCTCGCAGACGCTCCTGAATGAGCTCAACAACCTTGCGAGTGCAGGATGGGAGATCGTGAGCGTCTTTCCCAAGACCGAGTGGGACGAGGTGAGGAGGGGTCAGGTTGCCTACGCCAACGTCATCAACGTCATCATCGCAAAGCGTGAACGTGCGCTAGGCGTTGAGGACATCGGAGTCGCCACTGGGTCGAGCGACGAAAAGGTCATCGTCTGATATGAAACAGATTCAATGCTCAAATTGCCACGGATTCAAGCTCCGCCGACAAATCAGCGGGAATCCCCTCGTTGCGGCGTTCCAAGTCATCGCCGCCTTCGGGTTCGTCCTGACGGTACTCGGAATCTTCGTCTGGCCGCTTTTCTTCGTCGGCCTCGTCCTGTGGTTTGCCGGTGTCCTCCTGTATCTTCCGGCCATGTTCCTCTGGGACAAAGACCCGAAATATAAGTGCCGATCGTGCGGGTACGTCTCCTATCCAAGCAGGAAATAAGACGATAAAATGGGCTTGTATGGTGATGCAGTTGATCAACAAGCTCAAGAGGTCATGGCGGGGATTGAACGTCTATGCGATCACCTTGCGAGCTGAAATCTCACCCATTGAGGCACGGGAAATAACCCGATGCCTTTTTGCCTATTCCCTCGAAGAAGCCATAAACCTCACGGTCAAGGATGCCCTCAACCGATTCCCCGGCCTCCAGTGGCGTTTGTTCCTGTTCGATACGGTGGCGCACGACGATCTGTTGACTCGCATGACCGAAACCGAAATCAAGGAAGAAACGGAACCCACGGACAAGAACGTTTTGATGAACGAGATCATCCAAAGCGGCGACGTGAAGCTCTACGAGAGGCATAGCCGGAAATTCACGCCTTCCGAGCGCAAATTGATTGAGGAGAAGCTCTCACAGGTCTGATTATGTGGAGAATCGAAATTCCACGGCTATTGCCGACCTTCAACGACATCCTTGCCATGGGTCACTGGAAGCGCAGGAATACCAAGCAGGAAATCTGCGGGGAGGTGTGGGTCGCCCTGAAGGAGGCGAAGGTCAAGAAGCCGCTTCACAAGCCAATCGTCCTGACCGTGGCGCAGTTTTATACCAAGAGGATGCGGGACACGGACAGCGCATCCTTTGCGGTCAAGGCGTTCCTCGACACCTTGGTCGCCAACGGGTACTTGGAGGACGACAACCCCGAGTACGTCGCCAACATCATCTACCAGCCGCCGGAGCGTGGGACGGTGGATAAGACGGTCTTCCTGATCCAATGAACAAATGATATAATTGCATCACTATGAAAACATCCATTCACAAGCGGTATACGTTCGAGTCATCGCATCAGTTGAAGTGGCATCCGGGCAAGTGCCAGCGACTCCACGGACACAGCTACAAGCTCCACGTCTGGGCTTCCGGCGACCTGAACGAGAACGGAATCGTGATGGACTTCGACGATATCTCCACCCTCGTGGACGACCTCGTGGTGAAGAAGTACGACCACTACCATCTCAACGACTTCTCCGAGTTTGACGGGAATCCGACCGCCGAGCGCATCTCCCAAATTATCCTGAACACTCTGCATGAGGCCGACAATCGCATCTTCAGGGTTCGTGTCTACGAGACCGAGAAGTGCTACGCCGAATCGGAGTGCTGATCTTTCCCAAGCTGGAAGACAACCGGACTACCCGTCCGGCCTTCCGACGGCTCGACGTGTCCCGCCTCCCGTCCCTAACGGCCTGTGCGCCCACGCCGATCCATCGGAAGGTTAACCATCAACAAGGTCTATGGAGTCAGCCATGCGTGTCTGCGAAATCTACCCCGCACCGCAGGGAGAAGGCCCGACGACCGGCGTGCCTTCCCTGTTCGTGCGCCTGTCCGGGTGCAACCTGCACTGCGGCTGGTGCGACAGCTTCTTCACGTGGAACTTCGAGGGAACCAAGTTCAAGAACGAGGGGGACTTCAATTTCCCGAAGGTGAAGCGTGGGGAGGAAATGAGGGAAGTCGGGATCGAGGACTTCCGGCGGGAGGTGTTGGACGAGGCGAGGGCAAGCCACGTCAAGAACATCGTCCTGACCGGGGGCGAGCCGATGCTCCAGCAGAAGGCACTCGTTGCCGCCCTCTGGCCTCTCAAGACGTTGGGCTTCACGTTCGAGGTCGAAACCAACGGCACCATCGTGCTTGAGGACGAGACCTTCGCCCTCGTGGATCGGATCAACTGCTCCCCGAAGCTCGCCAACAGCGGGAACGAGGAGATTCTCCGCTTCCGCCTGCCCGCCCTCAAGCGCATCGTTTCCCATCCGGGGAGCGTGTTCAAGTTCGTTCTTTCAGGCGCAAACTGCGTCGCCGAGATTCAGAAGATCGTCCAAGAGAGCGGAATGCCCAACGACCGGGTTCTCATCATGCCGGAAGGCGTGACGAGGGACTCGCAGATCGTGGGCTTCAAGCTCGCCGAGGACATCGCCCTGACCTTCGGATGGCGTGTCTGTCCCCGTGTCCACAT
>Ga0208245_1000330_pt1 | contig 42771 bp, 63 predicted proteins | sample RifOxyC1_FD_184035 | JGI IMG/M metagenome (GOLD analysis project Ga0208245, IMG submission 184035) | Soil microbial communities from Rifle, Colorado - Rifle Oxygen_injection C1 (SPAdes) | ecosystem: Environmental > Terrestrial > Deep subsurface > Rock core/Sediment | place: Rifle, Colorado... | reverse complement strand
CACAAATCACCAGTATAAACATGTTTTATACCTGGAATACCATCTTTTGTTCTAGCTGCATTTATCTTATCCGGATTCACTTCATTTTCAGAAATAGTTAGAATAAAATCGAAACGTGAAATATCCTCTTCATTGCCAATTAACTCTTTAACCATGTCACAACCATTGTCGTATAATCTAATAGCTCTTTTTCGTGGATTTGAAATCCAAAGAAGTCTAACTTTTGCACTTGTACTAGAACTTCCCCCAACGATAGTTCTTTCTGCAATACCTTCAGAACGTATTCTTGTTAGTTCTGAGAAAACTTCCCTATCTATTCCAGACATTTCGTCTAGTACAACTGCTCGTGAATTATTTAATGGTAAAAGTCCCCAAGTCATTACGTTTATGCTTTCAAATTTAGTCATTCCTCCAATTAAGCCAGCTATTGTACTATTTTCAGCGCCTTGGATTATTCCTGCTTTATAATGTTTTATTAGTTTAGTTGCTATTTTTGTTTTTCCTGTACTTGTGTCACCTACTATTAAAGCTTCAGTCCAACCTTTTTCAAAACTTTGACCAAATTTAAAATGCAATACACTATGAAAAACTAAGTCTACTGAGAACATTATATCGTTTCTGTATCGTATAATAGGTGACAAATTTACAGAGAAGTCGTTGTAAATCTCTTTAAGTTTTTGCTCTATGTTAGTATTTTCTACTTGAAATATTTTCAAATCTTCTTTTTCTTGGTTAGTTAATTTGAATTTATCTAAATCATCTTCTTCTTCTTTATACTTCTTGATATAAAAAACTAAACTTTGATTCTTTGGCAAAGAAATAGGTTTTCCAGAAAATTTATACTTCTTATTAGGTATGATTTCTGATCCCTCAGCGAAAGCATGGCGTACAATAAATCTTTGTTCTTTAGTTTCATCTACTCCTTTCATATCAGGTGAAAGAAATATTTCTTGCATATACTTTTGTTCTAATACTTCAATTTTGAATTGTCCACATTGCATAATGCCAAGCTTTCGTTTAATAAGAGATATTTTCTGTACGTTATTACAATCTATTAACTCCAACGGTGATATGTTATCTAGCTTAATTTCAATGTGTCCACCTGTTAAGAATAAACCACAAGAAGCGCACATTTCGCCTCTTGTCATATCGCAGTTAACTCTTATTTTAACTGGATATATATATGGTTTAGCTGCTTCACCCCTTACCATAGCTGTAAAAGTTATAGGTTTATTGATATACTCTTCTTTGATTGAATCGTAGAAGTCAATTTCTTTGTAATCTGTACCAATATCATCTTCTTTAATCTCAGATAGTTCAGGAAAAGCCTCTTCAAAAGTTTTTGCATTGTCTATTAGGAGTTTAAACGCTGTTTTAAATTCATTTAGTCTATCTGAGTTAAAGAATAAGAGAAAATAATCAGTGAAATCCTTATTCTTATATTCCACATTTATTTCTCCACTATGTCAAATAGAGTTTTCTTTCCAGTTTTTTTAGAGTTCATTGCGCGTACAAGTATTCTAATAGAATTTGCAATTCTACCTTCCTTACCGATTATTTTCCCTAAATCTTCTTTCTTGACACTTACTTCGTACAAGATATGACCATTAGAGCTAAGTTCAGTAATCTTAATTGCGTCTTTGTCGTCTACCAAGTTTTCGATAATACTTTTGATGATAGTTTTCATTTTTTTATCCTCCAAATGGTAAGTCTACAATTTTAACTTCTTTTGCGAATCTACAGAGTTCTTTTCCAATAGCTTTCAATCCACGCAAGCCAGCTAAATCTTTATCATAACAGATATAAATTAGTTTGTCTTTAAATAGTGGTAACAAATCTCGATTAAAAGAACCTTCTCCAGTCGTAAAAGTTCCTGCATTGAATCCTAACTGGCAAGCCAATATTGTATCAGGCTCACCAGCACATAAAAGTAAAAAAGGATTTTCAATAAGATTCCTAATTGGGAAAAAATAGCTTTCATTGTGTCCACGAATACCTCTAAATTTAGGGTTTTGTTCTGTTACATGGCCAGATACTAAATATTTCCTGATATTTAGTAACTTGCCATGTTGATTATAAATAGGTATTTGTACTCTTTTTTCTTGGTCGTTCCAACCTAGTTTAAATTTAATAATAGTTTCTAACAACCATCCCCTGTGAGTAAATAGATAATCTTGAATATGTTTTTTAGAAAGTAAAAAATTATGCGCTTCTGTTACTTCTGCTTCTGACAAAATACTAGCTTTTGAATCTCCAAGAACTATTTTCTTCGCTTCTTTAAAGCTACATTTATTCCAGTGCATCACCCATGTATAAATATCTCCACCTTTCTTGCATGAATGACAGAAGAAGATTCCTTCTTTTAAATTTACGCTCAGACTAGGCGTACTTTCTTCATGAAATACACAAATCACATTCTGTTGTTCAACGTCTGAGCGTAAATTAGGAATATATTTAGAATAGAAATCGTAGTATCGGATACTCATTAATTCATCCTAACAGGAAAAGTAAATACTTTAGCAGGTTTATTATGTTCAGAACATATATCTTTATCTGGACATGTATCACATTCAAAAATTTTATGTAATTCTTCTCTAGTCATATAGCTAAGAACTTTTTCATATTTTTCAAGTCCTTCTTTCAAATCAAGTAAAGCAAAAATTCTTTTTTCTTTTCTGTTAGTTTCATCTATTGCTATATCTATAAGCATTTTCATTTTAGGCAACATCATTTCCATTGCGTCATTATGTGTTTCTACTCTAGTCATAATTAATTTCCTCCCGAATATGATTAATACTATCTATAATAGCTTTCGGTAAACCATCGTTCATGATGTTTATGAACATTTCAATTTGTCTTTCAAAATCAAAACGTAAAGCTTCATGTTCTTTATCTCTTGCCGGTGTTTCCCATTCTAGTTTGTATTTTATTTCGGTTGTGATAGAATATTTGTCCATATCATCTCCTGTACTGTCTCAAGAATTTAATCTGATCTTCCCAATTTCTCTCTTTCATTTTGTTCCAGTTAGTGTCAAAAGTATTCACACATGTTTTACAGAATACTAGCAAGATACTAAATACAGCTTCAGTGCATGAATTAACTTTTTTGGTTTTGAAAACATGCGGATACCTGTAATAAATTACTTTACTTAATTCTTTGCATCTGTCACAAACTTTGGGCTTTTTCGTGGTCCCGGCAGCCATTACATTCACCTTTATTACATACTTCATAAGCTATTCTTTGTTGTCTTTCTTTACACCAAACAAATCTACTTGCTGGCTTATGAAGTAGTTCTAGTAGGTTAGTTGCATATTCAACTGTAATTATTCCTTCGCATTTAGAACATATTTTTTCTTTTTCTGTAGATTTAACTTCTTCAAGAATTTCAATTATTCCTGCTGAACCACAAGCACAGTTTTTCTTGCGCTTAAATAAACTTTTATCTACTTCTTTGTTACCGAATAAATCAGTGAGTTCAAAAAATCCCATATGTAACTCCTATATAGGTTTCAATTTCATTATCGGCAGCTTTTTCGAATGTAATGTTTATAGATTTAAACGGCAAACCATTAGTAGCTTTAGTTAAAGTTTCTATTTTGTCTTTTACGTGATTCAAAACAAGTTCTCTTAACTCTGATTCACGTATATACAAAAAAGCTGAATATTCTTCTTTTTTAGTTTCTTGTTTTAGTTCCATAGTTCAAACTCCACGGCAACTTCGTGCAATGCACACAATGCGCAATCTCCATTAGCCTTGCATACGCATTGATCGCAAAACTTATTAATAGCTTGTTTTACTTTCTCGCATGAGTTTTCCACTTTAATACTGTCTTTAATAAGCCTACTATGATCTTCACGTAAATTTTTAAGTTGCTCTTGAGTAGCACCTAAGTCTTTTCGTACTCTTTCAAACTTGGCGTGTATTTGACTTATGGGATTATTCATAGAATCCTCCTTTTTTAACCAGAGCATATAAATAAAAATATATGCTCTGGTTAGTTTATTTAAAACGGAATATCATTATCTTGAACTTTCTCAGCTTCTTTAGTTTCAGTCACATATTCATCTGACCTGATTTCTTGCTTTCTAGCAGTATCTTTAAACTGTTGAATGAAATTTCCAACCGTGCGAAGTTCAGATGTAGATAGTACAGATTTACGGGAAAACTTCATTTCTGAATATTCGTTTGTACCTGCTACTTTACGAGTCAAGTTAAATTCTGTTACAACGCAGGCATATGGAATGCCTGAGTCATAAAGAGTAGTCATATAAACATCAAATGGTTTCAAACTACTTGGCGGAACTGTAAGTCTTTTTGGCAAAGCTGAACCTTCCATAATAACATGAAGTCTTGCCATGTTTTTGCAAGCTTTACCCTTTCCGGTCTTTGGATCAGATCCGTATTCATTTTGTGGACAACCTGCACAAGTTTCATTTTGCAATTTACCAGAAGATTTATCCGGTACTACGCCATTCATAGAAAAGCAATCTGGAATTACTGCTATACCATCACCTGCCGGTTTTTCCCACCATGCGTTAGCTCTATGCTGATCTATTATGATTCCTTCAAAGCTTTCTACTTTACGCTCATCAGGCATACGAAACATTTGACCAGCATGAATAATACCTATTTGTGGAAGTCTTGGAACAACGCCTTCCATGTTGTTTTGAAGTTTAAATAAATCTTTAAACTCATCCGGGATTTGTACTGTTGTGTTTCTTACTTCCTTGCTTGGTAATTGCATTTTCTCTCTCCTTTTAGATATATTGTCCAAAATATTTTAATTCAAATCTTAACAATTCTTTTGTACGGTTAATTTCAGCTATTTTATTTAACCTTCTTTCCGATTCCTTCCTTAGCCATTTTTTCTTTTGCTTTATTTCTCTTTTCTTGTTCATACTTTAAATCCTTCATTACATACTTTTCATGTTCCTGATACCAGACTATCTTACAATTTACACAAAAAAGCAGGTTATAGGTTATTAAGAATTCATCTTTTTTTTCCCGTAATCCTCCTGTTTTCAAGTAGGTGAAAATTTCTTTGTTACATTTTGGACAAAGTTCCATATTACAAAACCTCCTACTGGCTAAATGGACATGTCTTTCTTTATGCAAAATCAAATATATATTGGTTGCATATTTTTTGAATTTCATTAAAAAATATTAATTCTCCAGCTTTAATTGTATCATAAACATATCTCATCATCTTTCCATGAGTTTTTAAACTATAATCTTTTATTGTTTTTACATATGGATCACTTGGACCGTGAATACACATAATATATCTTTTTGTATCTTTTTCTTGAAGAGTTAGTCCAATACTAAAATCTGAACCTGTTACAATGCAGTTATATATTCTGTTATTATTTAGTTTAATCTTAACTTCTTTCCCTTCAATAGACGCATATCTTCTTTTTCCCATGATTTATACCCCCCAATATTCGTTTGTTCGTTTCCAAAATTTATACTTATTCCCACCAGCCATGCACGTATCAATGTCTTTTAAGATTTCTATTAGGTATAACTCAAACTCTTTTATCATATTCAAAGTTACAGGTTTAAACGTACTTTTGAAATACTTTTCTTGTTCTGCATCTGCAACAGTATAGATTAGTCTTTTCTGGAACTCACTTATAGTTTCATCTTTTTTTTGTCTTATACGTGGTTTCATTATAACTCTCTTCAAGACACCTTCTGGAATTGTAAAATCCCATTTATAACATGCCCAAGCATATGTCATAGTCTGAAAATCTAAACACTCAAGGGTATTATCTTCATCTCCTGAAGTTTTGATTTCTATTATCACTTTTTTGTTTTCATGATATGTCAAAGCAGTTAAGTCCGGACTTGTATATATTAAGAAGTCATGTTTCGCTTTTTTTATACTAACAGGCACTTTCCAGTTTTCTATTTTAAATGTATGATATAGCTCTTTACTCCCGTATATTTCTATGTAAGCATCAAGCAAAGCCATAACCATAGTTTGGTCTATTTTATTAGGAAGTCTTTTAAACTCATCACTATCTAAGACATTATCACCATATGGTTTTTTATCTTGCATTTTGTTCATATAGTAAGTTTTTATTCCAAAATCTACTGCGCTACCTATTGTAAAAGCATTTTGAACAAATCTATATCTTACCGGAGTTATACCATTACAGAAATGGTTATAGAAACCATATCTATCATCTAAGAAGTCCCTTAGTTGGTGCATATGCAACATGAGTTTTGGTTTCTTTTTCAACATGACGTTTTGCCCCTTCTATACTTCTATACTTAATAAGTAAATAAATAGTTTTAATCATCGCTTGGATTACAAGTATTATCTTCATAATCTAAATACCCCTTTTCTTCAAGAGCTATCCATGTTCTTTTAATAGCTTCTTGTTGGGATTGTTTTTCTGTTTTATCAAAATAATGATATTTAGCAAAATCTTGGAAAGCATAACATGGACATGGACTTGATATTTCAAGTCCTATAAAGGTTTTACAGATGCGACAAACTTCTTGTTCTTCTTCAACGGGTACTATAATATATTCATCATAATTATTACAGTAAGTATTCATTCTAAACTTACGAATCTTGGGGCAACAAACGCATGGTTTTTCTTTTTCCAACATATGAAGCAATCTTTCAGCATGTAACTTTTCGGTGTATTCTATCATACCCTTACCTCCATTGTGATTATTCCTTCTATTAAATCTTCTGCAAATTCAGGTTTCTTGTACCAATAGTTATATTTTTTGTAAAAGTATCTACCAGCTAGAATTTTAGCTGTATCGAGACTGCAATTAGAGAATATTTCCTGTATTTCACGTAGAACAAAACTTTGTTGCTTGCCAAGTTTAATTGGATCAGATATATTTACTTTATCAGGAATAATTCCCAATTCACGCAATAGTAGCTCTGTAGGCTTATAATAGCTAAATTGTTTTTCAAGCTTACCGGATATTACTAGTTCATCTAAATCAGAGTTTTTAAGCTTCTTCTGAAATAACTGATTTAGCAAACCACGTGTTAGATATGTTTTGGTAGTTATCATATTTATACCTCACTAATAAACTTTATCTTTCTGCCAGCAACAACGGGATTTATATAATAAAATCCTTCAAGTAAATCTTCTAATACTGTTGCTTCAACGATTATAAAGTTATAGTTAAGATCATAGTGATCGCTATCTTCCATAATTTCTTCTAGTAATTCTTTTGCCTGATCTAAACTTTTAAATACCGCAGTGCGTCCAACCATTTCATTTTTAAATGTAATATGTTTAAGAATATCGCCAACAAAATAATGTCCTATTCTGTTTTGCTCTTCAACAACGGGTATAATTTCACTATCGTTATAGCAGAATCCCATTGCTATACTATAATACTTGCCATTTTGTTTATGTTTGGCTACTACTTTGTAGCCGGTAAATTCTTTTTCTTCTAATTCTTTCATTAGGTCACACATAATCATTTCCCTCCTTTTGCCATGTTTCGCAAGTTGTCCTTTGTGATTACATCCGCTACCGACTTTTTTCCCATTAGAATCTGTAGTATGCCTATGTCTATTGTATCTTGACATACTATGTCAGTATAGCTTACTTTGTGCTTTTCGACTACATCCTGCGCTCTATCTTCTGACTGGAGCCTGTCTTTTAGAACATAGCTATTAGACATATAAATCACATCCTGCGCTCGTGAAAGCTTCAAACCCTCACCTCCGCTTGCTGCAGTACCGATTATTACCTGTATTTTACCTTTCTGGAAGCGTTCTACTATGCTTTGTCGAGTGAAAGCGTCTATTCCGAGACTCGAATCAGGAATGACAAAACTTGAAGTGTTCATGTCTTTAGGTAGTTCTATGTTTTGGAATCTATTTACAGAGGTATATAGGTTATTTATCTTCTTTAGGAGGTCTATATCTTCTTTAGATACGTTTTGGTTTAAGTCCGGATGTAATTTCTTCACCATTTCACGGTAAGCTTCTTTAATAGCCTCTATGGTGTTAGCTTCAGGCTTAAGAATAGCCAGAAGCTTACCTAGTGGGCTACTAGGGTCTATGTTGTTACTAGCTTGTCTTTCATCTTCATTGAGCTCTATAGCTGAACCCACTATACATCCAAAACTTATCTTCATTTCTTGGAGTAGTTCAGCGATCATTTTAACTTCAGGAATAAACCTGGACCAGATTATAAGAGGCTTACCATTATTTACTTCCAGGTTTTCTCTTAGAGCTTGTATTTTAGGTTGTTCTTTAAAGCGAAGTATTTTACCCTCTGGGGTTTTTAAAAAACCCGATGTAATTTGCGAGAGTCTTAATAGCTGGACAAGTATTATAGGAGCAGATACTTCTTTACCTTCTAATTCAGCCATTGCAAAAGTTACCATTTGGTTATATACGCTTTGGTTTTCTGGTGGTAATGGAATATGTAGGGGTATATAAAGCTTATCAGGCATATCAAAACACATATCTCTTGTGAAACGTATTGCGTTTTCATAGAGTTTATCTGAAATAAGCTCATGCGCAGAATGTTTTGGTACTAAGTTCCATCCGTTTCGAGTAAAGTATTTTTCTATGAACCTTTCATATGAAAAGCCGAACTTGCGTCCCTTGTCTATTATTAAATTTGGAGAAAATAGGTCTATACTGCCTTGTGATACTGGAGTACCACATAAGCCCATTATGTATTCTGTTTTTAATCCTATGTCTATTAGGTTTTTAGCTCGTTTAGCAGAAGGATTTTTTATCTTAATAAACTCATCTATGATGATATTTGTTCGGGAGTTTATTAGATTTAGTAACTCTTCTTTAATACTCGATACGCCTTCAAAGTTAATTATGAAAAAATCTACCTTATCTTTCATTAAACCTATTTCTAAGAGCTTATTCTCTCTTGTGCCTGTTATCATCAAGTATGATGCTTTGTCTTTAGGCATCCATTTCTGAATTTCATTCGCCCACGTATACATAAGAGTCACAGGACAGATTATAAAGCTTTTGTCTATCCGGTTTAGGTTCTCTTTTAAGAATCTATGTCGTTCTATAGCTACCCTAGTTTTTCCAAGGCGCATTTCGTCCAAAGAATAAAAAGCCGGAAATCTGACAGCATGTTCTAACTCTAACTGTTGATGTGCGAATGGTTTGCGTATATCTTCAGGTAGGTGCGAATAGTCAAGTAAGTAGGGCCTACTCTGGATGTTTTCTAGGGTAAGCTTTTCTTTAAGAAGCTTTCGCTTAATAGCTAATTCCTGGTCTTGTATAAGTTCCTGCTTATAATCTTGTAGGAACTTATCAGTAAACATAAAGTTATCGTCTTCGCTGTATCTTTGAATCAGGAAAGAGAAATTCTTGGCAGTAGTAGGACATATTAAAATAGAAACATGGTCTTTATAAGAGTCAAGACCGTACTTGATGTTTTGCTTGTCGTATTGCCAGCTAGATGTATTCTTATCGAATACGAGCTTTATTGCTTTATTTTCGGTAGTTATAGTATGCATGATTATACCCTTTTCTTAATAGTTACTAATTCCCGTTTTCCGCATTTGGGACATGTACGGTGTCTATTAGTATTTGTTTCTCTCGTTTCACCTGTATCGTAGTTACAGGAATCGCATATCCAGATGTAGGTGTATTGATCTTCTGTTTTATTAGTAGGGTTGCTTGGTTCAAGCTCGATATACTGATTTAGTCTTTTGTTAAAGTATTTCAGATGATAAGTATAGGTGCACTTATCTAGGGTGAATTCGATCTTTGGCGGGGACTCTGTAGGCATACCTGCTAGGTAGAAAATTGTATCGGTTAACTCTGGGTCTAAGGGAAACTTACCGGACTTGTCCCATAGTGTCATGTATTTTCGGATTACGCTTAATTTGTATTCGTTTCTGAATCTTTTCTCTAGCTGGAAATATTTATCTATTTCCTGCTTAACTTTGGCTTTTTGGGTCTGAAGGGCTTTTCTGTAGTCAGTCATGTGTTATACCGTATTTTTTGAAGTAGAATTAAGCCAAAAAGGGGGGCAAGCTATTTTATTCTAAGCTTGCCCCCTATTCTCGATTAATCCTCTTTGCCTACCTTCTTCCTGATAATCCAGAAAAGTTTCTTACCTTCGTAGGTTCCACTGAGCTTAACGTTGTTGGCAATACCCATGATCGGTTCCAGGTTGCCAATGTTCTCGTCCAAGATACGGACTGCGAGTTCGTTTGTGTCCAGTTCATCGGAGTTTTCTGATTCCTCTTGCTCTACTCCAAAACTAATAGAGTAGGCATTACCGTCCACATATTTTTCCTTTGTGGAAATGGTTACAATGTCCTTTTTGGCGCGGACGATACTTGAAGCGAAGTTTTGAGTTAATGCCTTAAACAAAACCTCTTTGATGCTTCCCATCTGTTTTGTCATTGCCTTGCGTTTAGCCTGAAGCTTTTTCCACATGGCCAATTCTTCAGGTGTCATCATGCCGGACATCTCGTCATCCTGGGTGGTGGTTACTTCTTCTGTCATAGTGTTCTCCTTTATTTTTTTTGCTAATATAGCAGGTTAAAGGTTATTTGTCAAGGGGTTTTACGGAATCGGTCTACATTCTTTAGGGCAGTCAATCATAAGTGGTTCGGCTATTTCGTAAAGTGACTTACCTTCCAATTCATCGCTTCCTATTGCAAGCCCGATGATTGCCCCGGCTTGTATGTCAGAAAGATTTCTGAAAACATGGATTCTACCAGACGGTTCATCTTCACAAAATATTGTCCAGGTATTTTCATCATAAGATCGTCTGGCTATTATAGTCAAGTCCTCTAGTTTTATTGTAGCCTCTAACATTGTGTTCTCCTTTCATGGGGGTGTCAAAATTTTGACGCGTTGGGGAATTGACGATATATAGAAATTAAGAGGATACTATCATATAGCTGAGAAAAAGTCAAGGGTTTTTTTGGGGTATTCTCAGGTAGGCGGTAGGGTACTCATAGGGTACTTATTGAAGGCAGTAGGGTATGGTAGTAGGCCATTAGATCGAGAGATAGGGGTATGGCGAATAGCAGAGGTCATGTAGGTTTGGAAATGTAGCTGTATCTCGGTGTTTCTGAAAAGGGGAGTGATTAGAAGGAGTTAGAAGGGATATTATGTTAACTATGGGGTATAGAAGGGCGGAATAGGGGTTTTTGTTTGTTTGTAAGATGTTGAAATAGTGAATTTTATAGGTGAAAAGTAATACGTTGTCGGATATACTGTTATTTTGTGATTAGATTGAATAATTTAGTAGGGGAAAATAAGCTTATGTTTTTTCTGGTATATGGTAGTAAGTAGGTATTATCAGGCTAGAATAGTGGAATATATGTATTTTCTGACATATAGACCTATAAGCTATTTGCTATGATTAGGAGGTATTAGGAGGTATTAGGAGGTATAGGCTTATTAAAGTGGGTTGGCGCGTGCAAAAGAAATACTATAGATCGAGATTTTATAGCAAAAATTTCTAATGGTTACAGTAGGTTATAGGTAGTTTAGGTTTATAGGATAATTTTTGATGTCGGATTTTACCTGATTTAATAGGAAATACAGGTAGTTATTATGACATTAAAAAAACTCCTCTAAAAGTAAAATTTGGACCTTGGCGGGCACAGGGAATATATAAAAAGAAAAATTATTTGTGCATTTGTGCTATTTGTTGATTTGTAACTATTAGAATAGTAGTAATAGTGGGTTACTATTTTTTTTTTTTTTTTTTTTTTTTTTTTTATTTTTAGGTCAAAAACTTAGAGAATAATTCATAATATTATAGGATATATTTCTCTTTGTCTTATCTTCTTGTTGTTTCTTGGGGTTTTTGGGTTGGCATGGATGTTGCTAATCAAAAAAAATACTCTAGAAGTAGGTGTTAAGTTTAAGTGAGTTAAAATGGGTTATCAATTTGATAGCAAAACTGTTACACTTGTAACATATCAGGTGTTACACTTGTAACAGTAGGCTGAAATTACTGGGGTTTTTGGGTGTTACACTTGTAACAGTTAGGTGTAGCGATTTTGACACAGGTAATAGTGTGTAAAAATACCTGTTTTTGCTGGTTTTTTTCTCTAAGTGTGTTATTTTTGCCATACAAGTGTGTCATTTTTAACTCACTTACCCTAAAAAAGCTGAGTAATTTTAGCCTGATAAATTAGGCATAAGTATTGCAGGAGAAAGAGTGAAAATTTAACAGGAGGAAAACAGATGTATACTGTAACTGCTCTAACTGTACTGGCAATGGGACTTTATACGGCGCTGTTAACATTGTTATTTTAAGGGGGAGATATGACCAGAAAAAGCCTAGACTTTGACAATCCGGATTTTTCTCTAATCGAGAAGTATGACAATGAGCTATATGAAGAATACACTGACCATAATTTGGATTCTGCTTTTGGTATGCACCTGGAGGCAGAAGAAAGGGAGTGGTGAGATGAAAAAAGTGAGAATAGAAGTATTAGATAAATCAGGTAAGCTTATTGAAGTTATCTACTGTAAAACTTGGATGGAAAGTATAGGTAATTTCAATCCTATGTTTTGTAGATATAATGGTAGGCGAACGTTAGTTCAAAGCAAGGAAGGTGATATTTCAGATCCATTTAGACGTGAAGAAAGTTATCTCAATAGCTTATATATTACCATAAAGGAGAATAACTAATATGGATGATAACAGAGAACTATTTCACGCGGCAGATGATAGGGTAAATAACAGGCTATTCGCTTATTACTTCATAGGAGTATTATCCTGTCATGTAGACCCGGAAGTATGGCGGGAGTGTCTGAAGCTCGCTGAAGAGAACTTTAAATCATAAAGCAGGAAAGGAGAAAAGCGTTATGATAAAAATTAACAATTGGTCAGTAGGTGGAAATAATAATCCATATATACCGCCTGAATGTAGAACATTACATCTAAGTGGTATTGTTTTTAATCATCCAAAGATAGCCGATGGAGCACAAGTTACTACATCCGCTATTATAGATGCTAAGAAAAGGATAGTTTATACTACATCTGGAAGTATTTATATCTTAGGTAAAATTTCTAAATCATATCGTAAATATCTACACGATATAAGACCTAATTGGAATTGGAGAATACCGATAACTATAATACGTTAATCCCTAATTGCTGCTCACAATATCCCTTGGCTTACATAGCAAGGGATATTTTATTTCAATAATATATATTGAAATAGTATATAATAGCATATGCTGGCTAGTAAATATAGTATTATAATATATATCATTATAATAATCATTATTAATAAATAATAATTATACCCCCCCCGGTGAAAGCCCCATTGACTTTGTACAAATAGAGGGAAGTTCCCCCCACAATTACCCAAATTTTTCACACCTAAAAATTACGGCCTATATTTCTCACAAAATTTGTGTAATATTCACTATTTTTTATCCACCAAAATCCATATTTCATTAACATTTAAAATTCCAGTATTATCAGGATGTGGGTCATGAATCATTTCTTCACCATTATAAATAACAACATGATCAAAATTACCCCTTGGAGATTTACCAGATGCTATAAATTTAATAGGAGGATAAAATTCTTTTAATCTTAATAAATAAATATTTTTATTATCTAACCATTTTAAAACAGCAGGCCACCATTTATCATCATCCATATCCTCAAATTTAGGTATTTCTTCTATTTCTAATTCAAGTAAACTAGCAAAACATGCAGCCATACAATTTCCATTAATATTATTTTCAGGATCATGTAATTTTGTTTGTTTTATTTTAATCATCTCACCACCCCACCACTATAATCAGATTCGTTATAATAACTAATACTTCTACATGTTTTACATAATCTAATATACCTATTATGAGTAATAAATTTCTTCTCACATTTCAAACACTCTCTACTAAAAGTCCCATCATAAGCTTTAATCTTTATTCCCGTAATAGTATAATTTTTATCTAATTTGTATTTACAATCTCTAACTCTTCTAACCGTAAGTTTATTATCCTGACATTCTTTCTTATCGCACCAACCCTTACTAGGAGTTCTAGCTATAAATCCTTCTTTACAGAATTTACACACACAGATGAACTCTCTAGGCATAATTTACCTCCTTTTTTAGGGTATATTATATACATTATATGGGTTGACTTGTCAAGTAAAATCGCTATATACTATAATCACCCTAAAAAAATTGGTATTTTTTTCCATGACCCAAGAAACCCAAGTCTTAACACGCGATTGGTACGACAAATTACAAGCACAAGCTGCTAGTAATTTTGTTAATCTACCAATAGAATTTCAAATGCGTGGTTATGACTATGATTTTATAGCTAAATCATATCTTAACTTTTTCAGATGCGAAGATAATACCAGACACGATAAGTTAAAACTAGCTAAGAAGTTTCTGAATTTTATAAGAAGTATAAATAAAAACCGTGCGAGACGGGAACTTTCAGAAGATTTTTTTCTTTGTTTTGAGTATTTCATGGAAAACTTTCCAGACCTATTAGCTAAACAAGATATGGTACACTTAGAGACACTTGAGATCATAACCCAAGCTGTAGACCGGTCACAGTTCATACAAGATATTATATCAGTAGATGAACTTAAACGCCGAGTTTCTAACTTAGAAAAAACCCAAGAAAAAGAACATGAAATAATCTCTAATTGGGATGAGGAAGAATATATAACATTACAAAAAGAAAGAGATAAATACTTACTTTTACAGGAGATAACAGAAAATGGGCTTGATCCAGAACCTAGTTGATGAAAATATGTCAAAAATAGAAGATATAGAATCTTTATGCCAAAAGATTCTATCGGGTAATTATAGCACAAAACATACTCTACAAGAAGATGGGACTATTTTAATACAGGCTATACCTATATCAGCCATGTATAAAGATGAAGAACAAGAAGAACCCCTCCCATTCCTTACCCAAGAAGAAATAAATAATAATATACAAATTATCCAAAACCAAACGCATGGTGAAGTATGTGGTACTTGTGTTAAAGCTCTTAATAACACACCTAATCCACATGCAAATATGCGTTATTGTAAATATAATGGTACAATGGTGTCGAAACATCAAGCGTGTTGTGAGGTATATAAGCATGGCAAGTAAGTGGGCAGAAGAAAAAAGAATTAAAGATTTGTACGCAAATTTACAACTTAAGCGTGGATTTGTAATTAAACCAGAATTTAATAAGCCAGGTTTCGTATTTACATCAGTAGATGGAAATACAAAATATTACATAGATAAAAATGGCTCTAGGAGAAGAGTAAAATAAATTGGACTTTCAACAAGCCATAGAATTAGGTCTTCTAAAAGAGCGAGAGACTCCACAAACAGACCTAGAAAAAGCACATCAAATGATGAGTGCAGAGAAACCTATAACTGCACAATTAAAAGATGTGTTTGAGATATTAACTCAAAAAAAGTTCGATAATCCTATACCTGCTCTAACTCGCAAAACACCAGATATTTCTACATTAGATAAATCCCCACTAAAGCCAGAAGAATCTTCTAAATGGCTAGATTTCATATTAGACAATGTAGATTTAGTATCTGGCATGACCAAAGCTTTTCACGGCACACCAAATAGAGTTTTATTTGGTAAATTCGACAAAAAATTTATAGGTTCCGGTGAAGGTGGAGCAGCACGCGGTTGGGGTTTCTACTTATCAGATGTAAGAGATATAGGTGAAACGTATGCGAAACTTAAATCAAAAAAAGGTAAAAATATAGAACCCGGTTACATCTACCGCGCAACCCTTCATCCCCACAAAGAACAAGAAAACTGGTTAGATTGGGATGAAAAAGTAACAAATGAACAATTAAATAATATTGTTAAGCAAGCTAAGATAGAAAATATCTCAGAAAAGATTGAATCTAAATTAGATTATTATAATAATAGTGTTTTAGGTAACCCATATTATGCTGGTTCTACAGTTTATCATTGGCTTAAAAATATATTTGGTTCTAAAAAAGCAGCTTCCGAATTCCTAGACCGCGCAGGAATAGATGGAATAAGATTTGAAGCTGGTAGTATAATGGGAGTGAAACCACGTGTAGTTGAAAGAAAAATAGAAAATATATCAGATGAACAAGCCGATGTTATACTTAAAGAATTAAAACAAATTCCTAAAAGGGAATATGGTGAAAATATTGGTTTTGGTAAAGGTAAAGAAGGATTAATGAAGTATACAAAAGATTATCCAAGTTTAATAAATGAAATAATGGTAAAACATGGTTTTAGTAATCAACAATACAACTATGTAATCTTCAATCCCGAACATATCCAAGTAGATGCAGTAGAAGAAGTATCAGGAAAGGTAGTAAAAGAATTTGTACCCAATAACCCCTAGCTGGCTATATTTATTAGCAACTGAATATCTTGGTTTTAAAGACTTTGGTATTCTACATAAGTATCTTTGTTCACGAATATGTGAACCAAGAGCAGCACAAATACGACTTATTTTAGTACCAAGGGGTTTTTTTAAGACAAGTTTATTCACATATACACATAATACAGCTTTAACTCTTGAAAATCCTAATATTAGAATTTTACTATGTTCAGGAGTTTTACCAAATGCTAAAGCAATGGTTGTTAAGAATGGTAAAATTTTTACACACAATGAAGTGTTTCGTGATAGATTTAAAGAATGGTGTCCTAAGAATCCAGAAAATCCAGAAACGAAGTGGAACGAGTCGGGAATATATCTACCTAACCGAACAATTCAACATGCAGAAGGAACTATCGAAGCGTTTGGTGCAGATTCCACGATAGTTTCTCGACATTATGATTATATCAAATTCGATGATATTGTAACTCCAGAAAATTGTACTACAAGAGATCAAATGGAGAAGATTATCACAATAGTAAAAGAAGCTTTTGGACTTTGTGATAATCGTATGACTACACCTGTAGATATAGTAGGCACAACATGGGATGACGGTGACTTATACGCATATTATCTTAAAAAATATGTAGACTGCATAAAAGCCAATGTAAGTCCAAGTGTAGAAGTTATTAAAATTCCTGCCACATACCAACGTGAAAAAGGCAATACTATTGGTATAGTTCTACCTTTTAAAGAAGGTGAATCTGTATTTCCTGAAAGATATAGCACAAAAGATTTAAATAACATACAGAAAGAAGATCCAGAAACATATGCTAAATTTTATGACCTTGATCCAGTTCCTATGGGAGATAGGACTTTTACGGATTTTACTTATTATTCTGATCTCCCTGGTGATTATAAGCAGTTTAGAAAATTCATGACTGTAGATCCTGCACATACAGAAAATCCAACTAGTGCATACAGTGCGATAAATATTACAGCAACAGATAATGAAAAAAATATGTATTGTATACTTTCTTATCGTGATAGAGTAAATCCTACTATTTTTATGGATATGATTTGGAAATTTTACTTTGAATATGAGTGTGAAAAGATAGGAATAGAGAAATACGTTTATCAAAAAGCATTGAAACACTGGCTAATGGAGCGAGTTGTAAACGATCCAGAACATAAAGTTATGCGAATAGTAGAGCTAGATCATAAAGGTAAATCAAAAGAAGATCATATAGCAGCACTTTCGCCATATGTGAATACTGGTAGATATAAATTCATGCGTTCACATACTACTTTAATATATTCTTTGTCAAGATTTCCAAAAGCAAAATGGCGAGATGAAGCTGATGCTGCTGCATATCAGTTGTATTTAGTAAAACCTTCAAGTAAAAAAGAGATGAAAATAGTACATCCTAACTCTTTAGAATCATGGAAGCGAAGAATTAAAAGAGCTAGAGGTCTATTGGGTAATAGACCTGGACTATACGTAGGAAACCTATGACTTATGATATTAGAAAAGAAAAAATAGCATGGTTGACATATTTAATATATATAATTTTAACTGCTTTGTCGCTTTCATCCGTGTTTATGTCAACCAAAATAGAAAAAATATCTGATAAGTTATCAGATATACCAAAAGAATATGTTAGTTTAGAAAGATATAATTGTGATGTTAATAGAATATATGATCTTTTGAAAAACATGGATATAAAACTTGAAAGGATAGCACATAATGGTGGACTGGAACGAAATAGGTAATTTTAAAAGAGAAGAATTTATTTGTAAGTGTGGTTGTAAAGAAGAAAATATGAATCAAGATTTTGTAAAAAAACTTGATAAAGTAAGAAATAAATATGGTTTTCCTATAATTATTACATCTGGATATAGATGTAAATATCATGATTCTGAATTAGGTGGCAAAGGAAATCATACTACAGGAAAAGCTGTTGATATTAAATGTGATGTTTCACAAAATAGGTATTATATGCTTCCTATTTTGCTAAAATATTTCAAAAGAATAGGCATTGGAAAAACTTTTATACATGTAGATGATTGTGATGAAAGTAATAAACCTCAAGAGGTAGTATGGGTATATTAATAGCATTGGGGGATAGTATGAGTAAGGTGATATTCCAGTTATGGCCTCAATGACCCTCACAGCAAAAGACAGCCGGGGATGGCAGGGCACACGAGAGGATAGGAGGGTGAGGTGATACGTTGGTACTTGTCTCCATATTCGGGCAAGGGTACATGGGATGATCCATTTCATGCTGCGGCATGGGATGTTATAAATCCAGAAAATGACAAGTGCGTGGGGTTTATTCACAAGGTTGGCGAGTCCTTCATTGTCCGTATTGAGGCCCCATATGAGGTTCACAACAAGATTATATTGGAGCGCAAGGGTGAACCCATTACCAAGCTTTGTGAGGGCATCATGGAGGAAAAAGCGGAACTGACATCCATAGATGTAAGCCTTCCAATAGCCAACAAATTAAAGTCCTCACAACTCGATTGGATCACGAAGGAGCGATTTAGATAATGCCGACCGATGCTTTTAATGATCCCGCAGCGGAGCCCATAGGTGATCCTTGGACAACCTGCGACGATTTATACCCGTGCCGCAAGAGCGGCGGGTATGCTTTGCCGTCTGATGGTGGGGTTGGTAATGTAAACTTCGCTCATGGGGTTTTTTACAACACTGGGTCTCCTGCGGCCAATCAGTACAGTAAGGGGCATGTGGTCGATGTGACCAATCTTCCAATGCTGATTGTTCGGCAGCGGAACAGCGACGATAAGTTTTACCGAACGTATTGGCACGCTAGCAGAATCTACGTTCAGTATTACGATGGTGCAGGTAATTATACTTCGGTTACTGGTGGATCGTACATATCATACACGATGGCTGCAGGGAGCGAGTTCGAACTGCGTGTGAGCGGAACGACAATATCGGTATGGGACGATGGCTCTCAAATCGGATCTGACTACACTGACAGTAATGTGGATTCCGGGGCGTATGGTTGGGGGTCGGCATATTCGACAGACGAAACGACCGGGATGTTTTCGGATTGGGAAGGTGGGGATGTGGGAGGCGTAGGTGGGACATTGCCAATTCCACGTCCCTTATCGCGTCCATTTTCCGGTCCATTTGGAGGATTTTAAATGGTGCCTTATCTTGGCGATTTTTTGGAATATTCAAAAGTATATATTCCATTAAATACTTTCGATTCAAATGATCCAAGCGCATCTACAACTATTACTAATTTAGTAAATACAGATGTGCATATTCATAAAGGTGAAAGTTTAGTTCAACGTAATGATGCTTCAGGAGTAACTGTTAGTATAGATTTTGATGGAATTACAGGTAATCATTTTATTGTAATAGACACTTCCGATGATACAATTCCTAACTTTTTTGAAATACAAAATGATTATTTTGTTAGAATAGAAGGTGCTACAGTAGATGCTGCAACAATTAATGCATGGATAGCACATTTTAGTATTCAAAATCGCTATATTGGCGATTCTCATGATAGAATAAATGTAAATGTAGAAGAAATAGGTGAAGAAAATGTTGTTTTAGATCCTGAAACAGGATTACTTAACGTAAATTTGGTTGAATTAATAACAAAACTTGATACTTTATTAACTAGAATAGTTGGGACAATAAATGCAGGTAGTCATGTTGCACAAAGCGCGGATCATGCTGCTGCAATAGCAGCTATTCCTACTAATCCAATGCTTGATACTGAAGATGGTTCAAGTTTCAGTGCCATTCCTGATATGGCAACAACTACGCAACTTAATACTATCGCTGGATATTTAGATACAGAGATTGCAGCTATTCTTGCTGATACTAATGAATTACAAACAAACCAAGGAAATTGGCTTACTGCTACAGGTTTTATGCCTAATACTGAAGATGGAACTAATCTTACAAATATAATATTACCGGCTGGAGGTTTAGATTTAATAACTTGTGATGTAGCTACAGTTGGGGCTGCTCCAGGTACTCTAATTAATAAAATTCAAGCAATTTGGAATAGATTATTTACAAAACGATCAGCTACAGCTTTGTTAGAAACAGCTTATGAGAAAAACGATTTAGATGTAATGGAAACATGGGATTTATCTGATGATGATACTACAGCAACTAGGTCGAGGTAAAATATGAGTAACGATGTTGCAAAATTATTTATGCAAGAAGGAAGAAATTATTTAAGCATAAAAAAATGGCTTATTGGTCATGGATATCATGAAGATGTAATCAATAAAGTCATGGTTGATTTTGCACAAAGAATAGCTGATGGTGAAAAGTTTGGATATGATAAAAATGGTATATCTATATTATCTAATTTAATACGCATTGAAGTTGTAAAATTATCTATAAAACCAGATGTTCTTGATGAAGTTAAAATTAAACCGAAAGTTCCGTGGTATAAAAAGCTATGGCGATAAGTTATTTTGCAATAATAATGGATGGGTTTAAAAAACCTGCTAATCTTGATTTGACAAATAAGCCAGATAGGGGATTATTCATAACTGATGGTTTATTTTCTTCTGGTTTTAGTTTTATTCAAGATTTATTTAGATCAGGTATGAGATTAATTTGTCAAGCATTTTCAGAAAATTATCTTCTTGATGGAACTACTCTTATTTTGCGTTTACCTTGGTCTGAAGATTATGAAGCTCAAACTGAAAATAAAGAGAGATTTTTACGACAATCTTGGTCTGAAAATTATAGATATAATCTAACTAATTACAGACGTATTCCTTGGTCAGAAAACTATGAAACAGATACATTGAGATTTGCAAAACAACCATTTTCAAAAGATTATCTTATCGAGGATAAGTAATTAATATGGGACTATTTTCAAATATAATAGGTAGTGCAACTTTAGGTGGTGTAAAAGGTGTTTTTGAAGGAGTTGGAAGTCTTGCAAAAGACATAAGATCAGCTATAACTGGTGAAATTTCACCGGATAAACAAGCTGAAATTCTTGAAAAAGTAAACGAATTAGAAGCACAAGCTAAAATGGGGCAGATTGAAATTAATAAAGCTGAAGCTTCTCATAGGAGCATATTTGTAGCAGGATGGCGACCATATATAGGTTGGATTGCAGGGACAGCTATTGGACTTTATTTTATTCCACAATATTTAATGGCAACTATTTTGTGGGTTAAAGTTTCATGGGCAGCACAAGAAATATGTAAATTTCCAATAGGTGAACCAAAAGGATTAATGGAACTCGTTGGATTACTTCTTGGTTTGGGTACCTTAAGAATGGTTGAAAAACTGAAAGACAAGGCTGTATAATATGAACTGCCTAACTGAATGTAAATATAATCAATCTTGTTGTTCTAGATATGGTGTAACTTTATCTAAAGAAGAAATTCCTAGATTTACAGGAAAAATAAAAATAGTACCATTAACTGAAAATCACATGATACTTGGATATGTGCCTATTTTGGTAAAAAAAGATAACAAAACTACAGGTAGTCCGTGTGTTTTCTTTAACGAAGATACAAAACTTTGTGAAATATATGAAAATCGACCACAAGCATGTAAAAATTTTGATTGTTTAACTAGATTAGGATAAACTATGCCTATTCAAGACGATAAAAATGCAGAAATTTTGGAAGTTCCTCAAAGTAGTGAAGTTTACGAGAGACTTCCAGAACCTAAACAAAATAATATCATAGCTAGTGATGAAATAAAAATATGGAAAGCTAGAATAGCAGTAGCTAGAAAAATACGTAATACTAAACATAAAAATCTAAATAAACTTATAGATTTTTATGAAGGTATTCAATGGCATCTTGATGATAATATACTTCCGAAAGATAAAACTACTGTAAACTTGATATTCTCTAATATTAAGAAAGAATTGCCATATTTGTATTTTCAAAACCCAACTCCTATCGTAAATCCTAGAAGTGGTGAATATGAACTTAATGCTTTTGCAGTACAAGAGCTAATAAAATACTATACTAAGTATAATCTTGGAACTACACTTAAAAAACATGTTAGGTTAGCTATTTTAGATGCTAAGTTTAGTTTTGGTACATTAAAAGTATCATATACTCCAAGGTTTTCAGCTAATCCTAATAAAGATCAACCTATATTAGCCGGATATGATTCTTTTAATGAACCAATTTTTGTTATAAATGAAGATGGTTCAGTAGCAACTGAGCCAAATGAAATTCTAGTCTCAGAACTATATGGCATAGAGCGAATTTCTCCAAGAGAAATGCTTATAGATTCTGAATGTAGAAACTTCATAGAGAGAGCTAGATGGGTTGGACAAGAAATAATTAAGCCTTTAAGTTATTTGCAAAAGAGTAAACTATATACAAATACTAAATATCTTAGAAGAAATGTAGAACTATCTGATTTTTTCAAAGATAGTTTAAATAAAAAGCAAGATGAAATATCTGCTGTTCGTGAGCTTGAAGGTACAGACAATGAACTGGTTAAATTTGTAGAAATATATGACATAGAAAACGAAAAACTTCTTGTTCTTCCTGATAATGAAAATTTTTTTATCAGAGAAGAAAGTTTTTTTATGTCACCATTTAGTTTTTTAAAATTCAATGAAAGTCCAGATAATTGGTATGGGCCTTCTGATATAGCACAAGAAAAACCTATTCAAGAAGAAGTAAATGTTGGCCGTTCTATGATGATAACACATGCACGTAGAGCAGCTAGAAAATATTATTATTCAGAAGACACTTTTCGTGGAATTGAAGATGAAGAAGGAATTGAAGCCTTAAAAGATCCAGAAGATATGACATTAGTTAAAGTTTCAGATTACGATAAACCACCTAAAGCAATAGATGTTGCACAACAAGACCCTGCTATTTTTCAAAACTTAATGCAAAGCAGGTTGGATTTTAATATAGTTTCAGGTTCTACCGAAGCTGAACGTGGAATGTCTGAAAGAAGAAAAACCGGAAAAGAAGCAAGTTTCCAAGAAGGACATAGCACTGTAAGAAGAACAGATAAGCAAAGTTTAGTTGCTGATTTTATAGTAGATACATATAGAAATCTTGCAAAACTTATGCAAGCTACTTTAACTAAAGCACAAGCCATAAAAGTGATTGGTAAAACTGGTATTTTCTGGACTGAAGTTAAAAGAGAAGACATACAAGGAGAATTTTTCTTTGATATAGAAGTCTCTGAGCTTAGGCCACAAATACCAGAACAAGATAGGCAGGAACTTTCTGAGTTTATTTTTGCATTGTCTAATTTTTTAACTGTTGTTCTTAGCAATCCAGTAGGTCCAATGATTTTTAATATTCAAGGTTTGGTATCTGAGTTTTGTAAATCTTATCCTAGCATTAAGTCAGAAAAGATTCTCAATATGAATGTTACTCCAGAACAAATAGCTAATATGCTTATTCAACAAATGCAAGGTGGTAAAAAAGATGCCGATCTACCAGTATGAATGCACTAGTTGTGGATACCAGTTTGAAAAGATTTTTTCTATAAATGAAAAATCTGGTAAAACTGATTGTATTAAATGTGCAAATACATCTTTTAAAATTCCTGCTGTATTTGTACCTAGGATTTTTAAGAAGCGTGTATTTTCTGATGGTACAAGTACACCAGAATTTGTAGCTACTCCAAAACAAGAAGAAAATTGGATGAAATCTCAAAAAATAACTTATGATCCACCTAGTAAAGATCAAAAAAATAAAGTTAAAAAAGAAAGGCAAGTTAAATCTAAAACCATTATGGAGGAAGCTTTCAAAAAAGCTGTAGATAAGTGTGAACAAGGATTTAAGTTTGATAAACCTTTAGAGCAAAGAAATATAAAAAGTTCTTTGCGTTTTAAAGTATAGGAGGAAAGTATTATGCCTACATTGAAAGAGATTTTGGATGAGATTGATGTGAAGACGGATGATCTTGAAGAAAAAAACGACATTGACATTAGTTCTGTGAAACTGGATGATATTCCAGAAAAAGAAAGACCCATTTTTAAGAAGCTTTTGGATACTGTAAATGAAAAAACTAATGAACTTGCAAAAAATGATATTATCATCAAAACACTTAGGTCTACTTATACAGAAAAGAAAGAAGAAAAGAAAGAAGATAAGAAAGATGATAATGATGACGAAACAGATCCAATCAAGAAAGAACTTAAAACCCTTAGACAAGAATTGCTTGAAATTAAGCAAGGAAAGGAGGTAAATAGGGAAGAACAGGCAAAGGAGGATATTGTAAATTATCTTAAAGAACATAAGGATGCTATTAGATATGTTCAAGATGCTGATAAACTATTAGCTAAACATCCTACATTGAAATATGATGCAGAAAATCTTTTTGATTTGGCAAAAAAATCTTATGATACAAGAACAGGTAAACAAAAAAACAAGCAAGATGAAATTAATAGGGAGAAAACTGCCAGAAACAAACAAACCGAAAGTTTTGGTACATCTAGTACCAGAGTTAGTGATGTTTCAAACGCGAAAAGTATTTCAGAAGCTTTTGAACTTGCAGAAAAGAAACTTTCAACAGGGAGGTAAATTTAAATGGGAGCCGTAAGTTTGACTCTAGGGTATGGTGAACTTCTTACCACAACGATGTTTAATTACAGAAATCAGTTTTATGACAATGTTTTTAATGCGATTCCTGTATTTGTGATGTTGCGGAATAAGAAGCGAACCGAACAGGGCGGAGAAAGAATTGCAATTCCTCTTGCATATTCTAGGAATACTACTTTTAAGTCTATGCAAGGCAGTTATGATACTGTTGATACTACTCCGCAAGATAATTTGACTACTGTTTTTTCGAATTGGAAAGAATTTGCTGGAAGTATTTCTATTGCAAGGGGTGAAGAGAATAAGAATAGGGGCAAATTTCAGATTATCAATATGCTTTCTGCAAAAACTCAAATTGCAGAAATGTCTGCTGCTGAAGAACTCTCTATTCAGGCTATTGGAACCCTTGCAACTACAGATCCAACTTATGATCTTTCTCCTATTCATTATTTGGTTCAGAAAGATCCCACTGCTAGTAAATCTGTTCAAGAACTGAATCAAAGCACTTATGCAATTTGGCAAAATCAATACCGTGATGGAACCGCACAATCGGATACTACTTTTGCAGCTTTTCTGAAAGGTATGGAGCATCTTTATAATTCTTGTTCAAAAGGAGGTGGTGCAGGTAAGAGAAGTACACCAAATTGGATTCCTTGCGATCAGATTTATTATGAAACATACATTGCTGCTTGTCGTGACAAAACACGTATTGTAAAGTATGATGAAACTATTGCTAATCTTGGTTTTGGTGGTGCAAAGTTTCGCAATGCTGTTTTGACATGGGATGAGCATATGCCTGACATTAATTCTGGTACTTCTGTAACTGCTGCAACTATTGATTCGTATACTCATACTTATTGTAATGCTCTTTTTCTCAATACTGAATTTCTTGAGTATGTTGTTATGGCTGGTTCTGATCTTGATGTTGGGCCTTTTATTAAACCTGAAAATCAATTGGCTAGAACTGCGATTATTTACAACATGGCGAATTTTACTGTATCTAATCGTAGAAAACAAGGGGTGCATTACAAGGTAAACGCTAGTATTTCAACTTAAACTTTTTTTATTAACTTATTTTGGAGCATTAATTTGCGTTATTAAAGGGAGGAAAAATTTCATGATTATTCAAAGAATCAATCGAGCTAATCCTGAGAAAGTTTTTGTAGTTGTTCGTAATGACACCGCTTCTGCATTTGTGAAAGGATATCCTTGTGTTTATAAGTTTGATGGAACAAGAGATGGTCTTGATGTAGAAGATGCAAAAACTGGTGCTGCTGCAAAGAATCATTTGATTGCAGGTATCGCCGATACAGCCATTGGTGCTGCTGCTTATGGTTTGGCACAATGTTATGGTGTTAGAACTGATGCTTGTATTCTGAAGTGTGGTACCGCAACCAATAAGAATGCAGCTATTGGTGATGCACTTATTTTGCATACGGCAGCGAGTATTCTTTCAGGTGTTGCCGCTGGTGCTGTTTCTGCATGGTTTGCAGGGATGGTTATGGGCCAAACTATGGCTTCTTCTTCTGCAACTGCAACAACTACGGCGACTATTTTCTTGCGCTTGATGTAATTTAGGAGTTTAACATATGGAGATTGCATACAGGTGTTATAGATGCGGAAGAATAGTTTTTAAGTATCAAATTCTTTATGGGAGTCATGTTTGTAGAAAATGTGGCTCCCATAAAGTAGAACCTTTAATTCAAGATTTGACGAAATTTGGATTATGGTATTGTAAAAAAAGAAACAAAATAGGAACTTGGTGGTATGAAAGAATTATCAATAAAGTTAATAAGTAAAGAACTAGCTAACTATAATAAAATTATAGTTACTGGTCCACCAAGAGCAGGAACAACTTTTTCTGGTCTTGTAATAGCACATGAATTGAAATATAAATTTATAGACGAATCATGGTATGATGCAAACAATCCTGATAAATTTATGATGCTTCTTGGTTTTCCCAGGAAAATGATAGTACATACAACTGCATTTCTTAGGGATTTACATACTATTTCAAATATATTAGATCAAGCTAATATATCAGTTGTATTAGTTAAAAGATCAATTAAAGATATACTTGACAGTATTGAAAATACTAAGAATTTCAAAAAAGGAGTAGAAACTATTAATGGTGTTATGGTTTCTATAGGAAAAGAAGAACAAGATTTACTTTTTAAGGCTTATGGTGGAAGAGTAGAAAATATATCTCTTCCAGAAGTTATATATAATTATTTCTATTCTACAATGTATAAATTAAATCAAGATAAATTATATTCTGTGAATTATGATGATTTTAAGAATCACGAGTTGTTTATATCAAAAAAAGAAAGGAGGAAGAAATTTAAACATGGTTTACAAGTTAATTTTGATCCTCATTATCTTGTAAACCAGAAAGGGGTTATGGTATTATGACAGAGCAGCTAGTTGGTATTTTTGGCGATGGAAAAAGAATTGCAATAATAGCTATTTGCAATTTGGATACTATTCAAAACAAACCATATGCAACTCATTTGCAGTTTGCATATAAATTAGCAAAAGACAATCCTGAATTTCAATTTATTCTTTTTACGCCATACAGAATGTCTATTGCTAATTTTAGGAATTATGCTGCAAGAGCAACTTTGGAATCTGGTGCTGATTATTTGATGTTTATTGATGATGATGCTGTTCTTGTTCATCATCCTAGTATTTTTAAAGAACTAAAAGATAAAATAGAAGGCGATGAAAACAAACATGTAATCATGCCTGTAGTATATGTTCGTGGTTATCCTTTCAATCCAATGTTTTTTAAATGGGTAAATGATCCAGATCTTATTACAGAAGGAAAAGGTCTGGATTTTTATACAGACTGGAAAGAACAACCCGTAGATAGTAAAAAACTTCTCGAAGTAGCTGCTATAGGTTGTCATACTTGTCTTATTAAATCAGAAGTATTTAAAGCTATAGAGGAACCATATTTTCTAACTGGAATGAACAATACAGAAGATGTTTATTTCTGTATGAAGATTCGTGATTATATAGAAAATATTGGAATCTATGTAGCTACAGATATAACAATAGGACACCTATTAGATCCGCTTTATGTAGATAATACAAATGTTGATATTCTTAGGAAGTTTTATAGGGAACTAGGAATGGACACTACTCTAAACATTGCTGATTTTCTAAATCAACAGGAAAGTATTAAATCCGAACTCGAAGAAATGGGGGAGGATTTTATTAAATGAACATAGAAGAAATCATAGAAAAGAAGGGATTGGATAAGAATACTTTACGTTTAAATATTGGTGGTGGAAACATAAGGTATTCTAATTGTATAAACCTTGAACTTCAACCACATGATGAAGTAGACGCTGATATTTATGGAGATATTACACATAATTTGCCAGATATTCCAGATAATACCTTTCATGAAATACTTATGATTCATGTTATAGAACATATAGAACGTAAATTTCACATGAGAGTTCTTGATGAAGTCTGGAGAATATTGAAACCCAACGGAAGATTTGTTTTAGCTTTTCCAGATATTATTGAAGTAATGAAAAGATTTATAGAGAATAAATATGGTGGTAGATGGAGGCTTTATCATAATTGTATTTTTGGTAGACAAGGTAGACCAGGAGATTATCATGTAACTGGTATCGAAAGGCAAGATATAACAGATAAACTTTTTTCAACTGGATTTGTAAATGTAAAGTATCTTCAACATACTATTAATTCAACTTTAACATGTTATAAAGGTCCAAAACTTACAACTCATATTTAAGAAAGGAGTTTAGTCATGCTTTTTGAAAGAACAGCTTTTTTTATGAAAGAGAGAAATGATAAGGGTGATGTAAAGATGCGTCAAATACCGTGGGAACTAATAGCTTTTGGACAAGAAGGATTTTTTTGTTCTCCTACTCCAGTTAATCTTGGAGTATTTTCTGAAGTAGGAACAAGTACGACTTATCTTGATATTAATGAGCTTTTTCGTGAAGAAGCTGAAGGGAATGATTTTATTGATGATATAGGAATGATAGAATATGTAGAATCAGAACAACTTTTCTATTCAAAGTTTGGTAATACTTTTGGTTTCTACAAAACAGATCCTAGTCTTGAATTTGGTTATCCTATCGCTTCTGGAGTATAATTTATGGCTTTAATAAAAAGAATCAATTATTACATAGATGATTCTGGATATTATCGCAGGATACCGTGGGATTCATGGTTACAGGATGGTGATTTTGTTGGTTTATCTCCTGTTGGAATACAACTTGAATCAGAAATTAATTTTAGTTCTGTAGGAGTAGTTGAAGCTTTTTTGGATTTTCTTGATATTGAATCTAATCCTAATCTACACGAATCAGATGTAATTGGCCTAAATATTCAAACAGATGAAAGAACTTTTTTAGAAACATACGAAAATGTAATAGGAATGTATGAATCTGAATGTTCTCAAACATATGAATTTGATTATGACAAATCGGAGTATTACGAATGAGAACTTTTAGCCAAGTTCAAAATGATGTTAGAACATGGATAAAAGAAGTTTCTGGAGATTCTGGTTATTGGACTAATCAAGAAATTAAAGATGCTATAAATGAAACATATCATTTTATAGCAGATCAAACAATGTGTTTTAAACTTGAAGAAATTATTCAAGTAAAGGCAAATATACGAAAGTATAAACTTCCAGAAAACTATGTAGTGGGAAGTTTATATCGTGTTGAGTTTAACGATAAAAGAATTTTTCCAATAACATCTGGTGAATTAGATGCTTTAAGTTCTACTTGGAGAAGTACAACTTCTGAAACTCCAACTCATTTTATTCCTCCAGGTGATATTTGCAACACAGATGAAATTATATTATATCCTTGTCCATCTGTAGATGGTAAAGAATATAATTTAGCATCTGATTCAAAAGATGATGGAGTAATTGTTTCCGTTGGTGATGATTCATTTGAAGAATTTGAATCAGATGAAGGTGTTTTAGTTGCAACTAGTGGCGAAGCTCATTTTGATGAAACAGAAGGTACTGGACCCGTATTAGACATAAAAGATTCTGAAAATAATGTTAGAATATTCGGTGCAAAATATCCAAAAAGGTTATTTAATGATAATGAAGTATTCTTACATCCATTGAGTAATAATCCTAGAAGTATATTAACAAATGGATCTTTAGCTATACTTTTATCAAAAGAAGGTGATGGAAAAGATATAGCTAAATCTAGTTATTTTAACAAAAGATTTATGGAAAGTATGCCTATGTTTCAGAGATCAAAACTCAAAAGAATACATAGGATGAGAAGTATAACAGAATTATCACTACATGAAAGTGGTAATTATGGTTTGAATCTTGGCGAACACTATCCAACTTATGTGAGATAAAAAAATGAGCGATCAAATATACTCTAAGGGTTATATAGGTAGTGAAGATTTACAAATAGGAACTGGAACTTTCCTCAGAAAGAATCATCTTGGATCATATATAGAAAGAACACAAGTAAACAAGTCACATTTTGGTATAGATTGGTATGCCGATGCTAGAGATTATGTAAATTTTGCTACTGCCATATCAGAACTTAATGATTTGGAAACTAAAGTTTTATTAATAGTTTCAAGTCTAATGGATGTTCCTCAAGAAGTAACATGTAATTCAAATGTATATGTTTGGTTTGTAGGAGAAGGTAGTTTAAATAATACTGGAAATATTACTTTCAATTCTCCCTCTCATGTAAAAGCTGAAAGCAATCAAACTATATTTACTGGTAGTGGAACTATTAGTTTTACTAATCCAGGTATAATGTATCCTGATTGGTGGAAGAAAAATACTACTCCAGGAACTACAGATATGTATGCTGCTATTTATGCGGCAGAAACAGCTTGTTCAAATGGTGGAACTATTAAATTCAATGAGTATAATACATATGTAATATCAACTGATCTAAGCATAGGTAGTGATATTATATTAGACTTGACAAATGCAGAACTATCAATAGATTCCGCTATAGTTCTTACTATATACTCTGCTGCTTGTATAGTAGCACCTAGAAATAAAAAGATATTTACAGGTGAAGGTAATGTAGTTTTTTCTACCGCAGATGAAGAAGTTATTTTTAATTGGTTTGAAACATCAGCAAAAGCTGTTTATGCTACTCCTATCGGTGGATCTCTGTTGCTTCTTGGAACTTTAGATTTTGCTGATTATGGTGTTATTAGTTCTACGAAACCGATATATATACGTGGTATTGGATGGGGAAAATTCTCAGATGGTAAATTTTATGGAACAAAAATCATAAATAGTGGAGATGATGCAATAGATTCTCCATGTATCACAATAGATGGTGGTGCAGTTGGTGAAAGATTACATCATCCAATGATTAGAAATATATATATTCAACACGAAGGCGGTACATCTTTTGCTATATCTCTTGATGAAACTACTTATAACAGAATAGAAGAAGTATATATAGATTGTAATTTTCTTGGTTATGGTGGAATAAATACTCTTGATGTTGGCGGAGCTAGTTTCGGAAGTTTTTTTACTACTATAACAAATTCGAGAATTTCTTGGTTTACCGCTTATGGAATAAAATTTGAAGGAGCTGGTTCTGTACATAAAGTAATTGATTGCCATGTAAATACTAACCAAGATGATGCTGTTGGTATTTATACTAACAGGGAAGGAACTTCAATAGTTGGTGGTCAAGTTGGATTATCTGGTGAAAATAACATTGGAATATATTTTTATAATACTGCAAGTTCTATTTTCAGGGGTGGTTATGTTAATCAAGTTTTCTTTGAGAATTTTACCGCAACTAGTAAATGTGTAAGTATAGATGGAAACACACATGCTTTTAATGATGTAAAACTTGAAGGACTAAGGGCCAGTCTTTCAAATAATTTAGGTATTTTTTGTAATTTTGGAAGGGCTGGTTTTTGTACTTTAATACATTCTATGCTTTCAGAATTATTAGGTGGTGGAACCGCTGTTGCATGGGGTGAAAATTCTTTAAATTGTACTGTAGATAGTGGATCTATGTATGCAATGGTATATACAGTTCATGCTTCAGCAATTAGAGCATTTTTTCGACATGGGCCTATATCTGAAAGTAATTTAGGAAATATTCAAACAGACGCTAATATAACTATTTCTGTAGATTGGATTACTGAATGGAAAACTCCAATGTTGTGGGATGGTACAAGTTGGAGAAAAACAGATACATCAAGAATTTCAACTGCAACAATGTCAGGAAATGAAACGATGACTGCCGAAGATGGAAATGTTTGGATTAGAGATCCAAATGGATCTAATAGAAATTTAGTAATTTCAGATGCAGACTTTTTTCCAGGTGAAGAAATTACTGTAATAAATACCGCTGCTGGAGCGAATAGTCTTATGTTTGATTCTGCTGGAATAAACCAAGCTGTAGCTCAAAATCAACGTGGAATTTTTAGATTTGATGGAACTGACTGGTACACTATTTTTGTTGGATAAAACATGTATAAAGAATTTACAGTAAGTTTTCATAAAGGACTTCGTGAGAATGGTTCTCCTAGAATATTTGAAGATGGAGAATGTTCTATAGCACAAGATTGCTATTTTGATGAATTAGGAAATATCTATTCAAGGAAATTTATAAATGTAGTATCAAGTTTTGATGATAAGATTAAAACTATATTTCCATATAATTATCAAAATAGGCTATTAATATCTACTAAAAATGGGAACCTTTATGATTATAATGAAAGTATAAATAATTCTGAAAAACTTATTTCTAATAGCATAGGATCAGATAAGTTATCTTGTGTTGAATATAATAATATAGCTTATTTGTTTAATAAATTTTGTGCTAAAGCGTACAATGGAGTAAGTATAAGAAATGTTGGAAATCCTGCTCCTACAATAGCTCCAGTAGTAAGCGTAATAAATAAAGTAATAGATAATGCTACTACAAATTGGACTGCTTCCGCTAATGTAACATCTTCAGTAGATGAACATAATTTTAAAGTAAGTCCAAGTTCAATTAAACTAGATGTAGCATTAGCTTTTACAACTGGTGTAATAGCTTATCATGATTTTAGTGAAGCTATAGATTTAAGTAGCTATACACATATTGGATTTTGGTTTAAATCGAGTAAAGATTTAAGCACTGGAGATATAGAATTTTTACTTGATGATACGCCAGCTTGTGTTAGTCCATTAGATACTATAGATATTCCAGCTTCAAGTGTTAATACTTGGAAATGGATAGAAATAGAAATACCAACTGGATTAACAAGTGTAAAATCCATTGGATTGAATATGCCAGTAGACATTGGAGTAGTTACACTTAGGATAGATAAAATAACTGCTGTTCTAAAAGGTAACTTAAATGGTACATATTACTATAAGTATAGATATGTAGATAAGAATAACAAAGAAAGCTCAGATAGTCCAATTTCTGAAGCTATTAGTTTAAATGATGAATATGCAAATATAGAAGTATTTGCAAGTCCAAGTAGTGAAATAATTAAGATGAATTTATACAGGCTTGGCGGAACTTTAACGGACTGGTATTTTGTAAGAAAAATAAGTAAGTCCAGTCAAGATGATATTCAAGATAATAAAGCTGATACAGATTTAATTACATTATGTGAAGATAATATAAACGATCCACCACCTGCTGGTTTGAGTTATATAGTAGAGCATTATGAAAGACTAATAGGTGTTAAAGATAATACTTATCCTAATAGTATAAATTTTACAAAAGAATATGAACCTGAGTATTGGGGAAATAATTATAATCAACAGTATTTAGTTTCTAATTCTGATCCATGCACTGGTTTAGTTTCATGGGGGAGATATTTAATATTATGGAAAATAAATAAAATATATATAATTGAAAATACAGATCCTACAAAATGGAATATAACAAAATCTTCAAGTAATAGTGGAAATATAGCTCCATTTGCAGTTAAATGTTTTAATATACCTGTATCTGTTTTGGCTTCATATAGTTTGCCATTGTATATAAATTATTCGGGATGGTTCGCTTTCGATGGAAACAAGGAGATTTACTTATCGGACAAGGTAAGAAATTTCTTTAAAACAAATAAAAGATTACTACCTAATGCGATAAGTGAATTACATGATAATAAGTTTTACTTGTTATTACCAGATTATATTATTCTAATTTATGACTTCATACAGAAAATATTCTATACTCAAAAGTTAAAATTAAGTGAAATAAGTTATAACTATTTGAATAACTTTCTATACGCTGGAGATGAAAACAATAATCTTGTTAAGCTAGAACAAGATATAAATGTAGATAGTTATGACTCTGTTGATTTTAAAATCAAGAGTAAGGCATATCCATTACATGATGTTCCTAATATGGAAGGTAGTTTACGAAATTTCATACTATGTATAAATACTAAGAATCAAGATGTATTGTTTAATATATACATAGATGGAGTATTGGTTCAAACTATCACTATTAATACTTCCCATGTAGAAAGATTACGAAGAAGTTTCAATAGTAATTTAACCGGAAGATTTGTAGAATTTGAGTTTGTTTACTCAGGAACAAAACAAATTTATATAGAACTACCCATTATCATAAACCCGAAAGATAAATTAAATGTCTGAGCAAGTAGGATACATAAATAACTTAGATTTACAAGAAATAAACGACAAGTTTCGTATTATACAAAATTTGTTCGATGGGATTATATTCAACGATACACACTTAAAAGATTATCTTAATAACTCAAGACATGATTTACAAGAAAGACATACTCTTGGGGATGTAGTAAATCACGATAGTATTGTTAATCTAACAGACGTAAATATAGAGTTAATACAAGAGAATAGTTTAAAATTACTTAGAATAAACGAAGAATATACAGGTGTAGAACTTGTTGCATCTGAATTAGCTATAGATTTATTTGAATTAATTTCTGGAACTACTAATCAAATAGATGTAGCTGGAGGCTCAGGTGATGGAAGTGTAACACTTAGTTTATCTAGTACGCTCATATTTCCAGGAACAGCTACAGCTTCTAGTTTAATAGTAACTAATGGTGGAACTATTGGACAAGCTGCTGGAGCTTTACTTACATTTGATGATACAAATAATTTCTTAGAAATAACTGGATGTAGTGTTGGAATTAAAAATACTGCTCCAGATGAACTTCTAAGTGTAGGTGGAGAAACAGATGCAACTGATAATTATATAGCTATTTGTTCTGCTGGAACAAATGCACGCGGAGTTAAATTTCAAGAAGGTGCTACTATAGAAGTAGATGCTAATGGAGATTTAGTAGTAAAATATAACCAAGGTGATGCAGCTTCTATAGATTTTTTTATTAAACGTGGAAGTGCCGAAAGTTTAGTTCTTAATTGTGATGTAAGTGGTAATATTGGAATAGGTGTTACACCAACTTGTGTTTTAGATATAAATGCAGATAAATTTAGATTACGAACAAGTAAAACTCCAAGTTCAGCTTTAGACACTGGCAATGCTGGAGATATTTGTTGGGATTCTAGTTTTATATATGTTTGTGTTGGTACAAATACTTGGAAGAAAGTAGGTATAGCGACATGGTAGATATAAATAATTTTGCTTCTAAAAAATCTAAAGGACTTGTTAAACTCGAAAAAGTTGGAGCTTCATATGCACTAACTATCAAAAAGTTTAATCCTGAAGATGGAACTGAACAGATACCAATTATAATAGGTATTTCAAAAACACAAATATTACAACAAAAAGAAACTTTAACTAAAGCAATTAAAGACCTTGACGATATACTTTTAGAAATGGAGGAATAACTTCATGGCTGAATCATCATCTTTTTGGCCACTTCTAGTTTCGGCAGCTATAGAAAGTTATCAAGATAGAGACCAAGCTAGTATTAATAGAAATACTAGCTTACAGATGGCAAATCTACAATCTGGAAAAGCTTATCCTGGACAGGGAAAATTAGCTGCTGAACTTGCTCCATATTTGTGGGAAAATATCAATACTGGTTTAACTCCTGAAGAAAAGAAACTTTATTATAATCAGGGAAAAACTAGTATTTTACAAGCTGATAAAAGTAATAGAGGTCAAGCGTCTAAAATATTTGCTTCACAAGGCTTAAAAGGTGGATCTATTGCTAATTTACTTGCTAGTACAAATGCAAGTGAGTTTACTAAACTAAATAATAACATAATGCTTGCTGATATAAACAAGAAGAATATGAGAATAGAAGATATTCTTAAATTCTTGTCTTTAAAAGCAGGAAATAATTTAGATTCTGATGATATAAATTCCCTATTAGGAGATGGTGGCTCTAATTCTTTTTTAAGCTCAATAGCTCCTGCTGCTGGTGCTATGATTACTAAATGGCTAATGGACCCTAAGAAACCTGCTTCTGAAACCGCAACAGAGGCAGGTACACGAGAAAGTGGCGGAATAACAGATGTAGTTAAAAATGTACCATCAAGTATTTTGAAATATGCAAAAGAAGCTTTGGGAATAAATACTCCTGCAATTACCGGAGCTGAATATAGTACATGGGTAGGTGCAGGAGAACCAGCTTTAACTCCTGGATCTTATGGTAGTGGTCTCGCTTCTTCTGCTGCTCTAACTGCTTCTGGTTCTAGTTCATTAGCTGCTACGGGTGCTTTATCTGCTTCTGAAGTAGCTGCTGCTGAAACTGGTACTGGTGTTGCAGCTAGTTTAGGAAGTTCATGGTCATCTGTATTGGGACCAATAGGAGTAATTCTTGCGCCGCTTATGGGATATTTTGGTGCTAAAAGTGGAGAACGAAAAACAAAACATGCTAGAGAAGATTTCTTTAATTCTCTAAATTATGAACAACAATTAGCATATGCTGCTCACGGTGATGTAAATCAAAGATGGTTAGATGTTTTACAGAAATATACTCCTACTGAATCTGGTGAAGATATTACACTTAGAGATTTTTCAAGAACCCCTGTTCCAAATTGGTTACAACCGTTTAGTAGATTTCAACCAAAAGATGAAGATATTAATTCATTGTATGAAGATGTAACAGGTTATAATGAAGCAACTAGTCAGTATGAGACTAGTAAAGTATTGAGAAAAAATTCCGGTGCTGCTCTAAATAAACTAATGAATAATCCTAATAACTGGAAATATTCACAAGATAGTTTTAATAGTGTAGAACAAGCTTTAACTAATAAAAGACCAGCTTATTTGAAAGGCATAAATAATGGACTTGAATTATTTAGGAGCATAAATTATGGGTAGAATAACAGATGCAATAGCAAAATCAATGCAAATTGACTTGCAAAGCAGTCAATTAGAACTTCAAAGAAGAGAGCAAGAAAACAGAAATGCTGCTGCTGAACGTGCTGATTTGTTACAAGCTCTTAGAGATAGAACAGAAGCACGTAAAACAGAAAATGAAAGCATGACTATAAAGTTAAACCAAGGAAAAGATTTTATAGATAGCTTTTCTAAATTATACGCTGGAAGAAAAGATATTACTCCTAATGAAATGAACGCTGGAGTAAAGCTATTTCAAGAAAAATTTGGTATAGATGCAACTTCTATGTTTCAACCAAATACAGATGAAAAAACTGGAGTAACTAAATCTTTTAACTTCACTAATGCAGATAGTATGAATAAGGAAATAGATAATAGACTAAAAGAAGCAGATATTAAAAACAAACAAGCTGATACTGCTATAAAAATTATAGATGAAAAACAAAAACAATTAGAATTTTCTGGTGGTAAACCTGAGAAAACATGGGAAGGTGAATTACTTAGATTACTCAACAATGATCCAAAATTTAAAACTTTATCACCTGAAGAAAAAAGACAAAAGGTAGTTGAAACAGCTTGGAGTTTACCAACTAGTTCAACTCAAGTCATGCCACAAGGAACTAAAAAAGAACTCCAAGATTCTATGATAGGAACTATAAGGCAAAGCCATGATTTGGCTCTTATAGAAAAAATCTTTGATGAAGATATGTTAACTTATCAAGGAAAACTTTGGAATTATAAAACTAGAATAGGTCTTAAATCTAAGTTAATAAAAAACTTATCTCCTGAAGATGAAAAATTTCATACTAATCTTAGGTTATTTGAAGAAGCTAGTTCACGTACTGTAAATCAGTACACACATGATATGTCAGGAGCACAGTTTAGTATTAAAGAAATGGAAAGATATAGAAATTCTCTGTTTAATACAGACTTAGATAAAGTAGAGTTCAAAGCTTCTTTTAATGATTATGTTAGTTTTGTCAAAAAATCTTACAGAATAAAAGACATGCTAGTTAGAAAAGGATTCACTGGAGAAGCTTTAGGAAAAAATATAGACCAATTAAATATGATTGGTGGTGATCCAACTCTAAGTGCTGATGCTATTAAAGAACGTGGTGATGAACTAAAAGAATTTTTTAAATCACAAGGTATAGCAGAAGATAAATTAATGGAAAAGATTAATTCTGAACTTATTAGAGAAGGATACTTTCAAAAATGAATGAATATATAGATTTTAATACTAAACATGCTGAAGATACTGGTGAAATTGTAGCCAGTGAAGTTAATAAAGCTGAAAAAAATGAATACCAGATTTTTAACGAGCAGTATATCCAACAAGATTTAAATAAACGTCAAAGTATAACTATAGGACAGACTTCTTCATGGGGAAGGACTTTGCTTAATTCCATGAAGAATTTTTCAATTCCAAAATATTTAGCTGCTCCGTATGAAGCTGGTGAATTTATATATGATAAACTCACTAATTTCAAAGCTACTAAACGAGAATTAGGTGAATTTGCTTCCGGTATGGCTAAAACTGCCATACTTAGAACATATGCAGGTGAGGCAGGTAATAAAGCTAGAGAACAAAAATGGGGAGAAAAAGATTACGAAATAGCTCAAATTCTTAATTTTGAAAGAAATATGGAAAAAGAGTTTGGTACTGAAGAAGCGTGGAAAAGATATTTCGAGAAAAATCCAGAAGATACTTTACTTACAATAGCACCAATGCTTGGTTTGGCTGGTAAGTTTACTAAACTAAAAACTCTTGAAAAAGCTGGAACTGCAATAGATCCATTTAATGTATTAGTTAGACCACTTGGTATTCTAAAAAATATGCCTGAAAATCTACATACAAGAGCTTTGAAACTTTCAGATACTTTGACACATGAAAGATATGATAGAGTTATAAAAACTTCAGTTAAAAATGATCTTGGTATGAGTTTTAAGGGTGTTGAAAAGTTAACAAAACAAATAGATGAATTAGGTAAAGTTAAAGATAATATTATAAATACTGCAACTGGTTCTGGTATGTTTACTATGCCTGTATCAGAAATGTTTAAAGGTTTAGATGATTACGTAGAAACAATGCTAAAAAATTCAAGTGAAGGGGCTACTATTAAACCTATTGTTGAAAAGATAAAAAAAGGTATATTAGATGCTGAAAAAGAATTAAAACGTGATGTTTCTGGTTTAACTGCAAGAGAAATTGCAGATAAAAAAACTAGATTCGGCAAGGAACTTCATGAGTATTGGGGAAAACTTGTAAGTACTTCTGAAGCTTTGCCGTTTAAAAAAGAAGTAGTAGCTAAAATAGAAAGTAATCTGTATGATTATTTAAAAATTCTAGTTCCGGATGCTAGACTTGGTGACTTTCCAAAACTATCTAAAAAAATAGTAAAGGACATGTATCCTGGCATAAAAGATATTAGCCTTGAACAAATAAATAGACTCCAAGGAGATTTAATAGAATTAAAAAGAGCCATTAAAGATGAAGCTCATAGCATGAAAGTTGGGAAATTTATGGACTTTCAAATTGGACAAAAAACTGCAACAGGAACTTGGATAGGTGGAATTTCTGGTGCTGTTTTGGGCGGTGAAGGTGGAATGAAAATTGGTGGAATGATAGGTGGAACTGGTGGTTTTATACTTGGTACTATTGATAGTTCTCCAAGAATTAAAATGGCACTTGGTAGATACTTAGATTCAGCACGTGCCGCTGGAATCTTAGTAAAACCAAATGCCACCCTAATAAGACTTGGATTATATAGAGTTAATGATTATCAGAAGATGGAGTAAATCAAATATGACCTAGTATCTTCTCTTAATATTTCAAAATGTAATAGTTCTAATTTATTCAATATTGATTTAATCAAATCTATCATAAAAAAATAAGATCCTTTGTGATGATGGTCATATAATTCTACTTTTTTTCCAGGATTACTCATTGCTTCACCTATAAAGCGTAAAGCTAAACCAGTTGATCTACCTGAACGCCTTTCTTCAGGAAAAGAATATCCATATAGTAGTTTATATTCTTCCCTTTTTTCATCAGATATCAATTTATTTTTCATATATATCCTTCCCTACATCCAATTCTCTCTTCAACTTATTATAAGCCAACTGCGCGTAGTGTGCTATTTTAAACATATCGCGCAGTTGTTCTAAATCACCCCTTGAATTTCTTTTAAATCTTGCCAAATACTTCTTAATAGCTTGCATACAATCTTCACTTGTCCAGTTTTCAACCTGATCGTTTCCATCAGGATTATCATATTGAGCTTTGGTGTATTTTTCAATATGTTGATACATCTGAAGATTAAACTTTTCCCAATCTTGTAGTCTGTTAATCATTTTCTATCTCCTTCCTTATCTCTTCTTTAATATTTTCAAGATTTTGTTGCGCGTCTTTTAGTTTACGCTCATAGTATTCTTCTTTGGTGATTTTGATACTTTTTCCACATTTAGAACATGTAACGTAATATACTTTTCGCATGTCATGATCTCTGTACTCTCTAGCATCTCCTATTTCAATATTATGTTCACATTCAAACTGAGTAATTTTTGTTTCTAAGTATTCTATTCTATCTTTTAAGTTTTCAAGTATCTGTTGTGGTCTCATATCTAAAATTCCCTCCCATGTTTATATGGTCTATTTAGGTTTATTTTATGTTTTTCTTCAATAGCCCTTCCTAAATCAATACCTAAATATTCACACAAATCCATTATTCTTATAGTTGCATCCGCTAGTTCTTCATTTAAAGATTTATTGTCTCTATGTGCTTCTAACGCTTCTGATATTTCAGAATGAATTAAACATAGTTTTTCAGAAATAATTTTAGGATTATCTTTTTGTTCCCAAAAACCATGCCTTACTGCATTTTCGTAAACTCCATATTGAATATTTCTAATTCTTGTATCATATACTATACCTGTGTATTCCACTGCCATTCGTATAATTTCTGGAATAGCTAAATTTTTAGGTAAATTCCTAGCTGTATTTTCCAATTTTTTTTCTATAAAACTAATTGTTTCTTCTCTATTCATATCTCGCTCCTTGTGTTTACCATTATTTGAATCATCTTTACTGCATCTTCATAGGTATTAAACTCAAAATCCCAATCTATAATTATGCTTTTGGTTTTAACTCCTACTGTTTTTGCTCTTTCGCTTAGGAATATTTTCCTGTAATCTAGTTTGTTATGTCTGATTAGAATTTTATCATTGTTTTCATCATAGGCTACTATAATTCCTACACCACCAGATGTTTTAATTCTGTTTATATGTTTAAGCTGAAATGGTGTGGTTGTTATTCTATTATCTCTTCTAACTTTAAACTCTATCCCAACAAAAATACTATCTAAACAAAATAAATTATCCGGTATTCCTTCTTCTTGTGCTTCATGGCCATGTATTTTAATAGCATACATGAATGGATAGAGTTTATATAAGTATTCGTTTATGAACTTATGAGCAAAGTCGGTTTCTTTCATAATATAAACTCCAATAGAATATTTATATCATCTGTAATTAAATCAGCAAATCCATACATAACGTCAAATTCCCCACACGGAAACTCTGCTTGGTAAATTATTAGTTTTTTACCACAACCTTTTGCATATCCAGCTTCTAAATGAGATGATTTTCCAGCAGGTAAAACCAAAATACAGCAATCACACCAATCAAGGAATTTTTTATCTTCAGCAAAAGCTTTTTGAACTTTACTGTACTTCATAATACTTTCTGCATTTTCTTCATTTAGATCAAAAACTTCCGAAGTAAGTTCTTTCCATGAAAAAATATATCTTCCTGTACTTCCATCACAAAAACAATCTACTTCATGATTAAATTCTTTTAGTATTTTAGCTATACCCTTTAAATAAACAGAATTTTTCCAGCTACTTGCAAGATATATTTTCATAATTTTGCCAATTCCTCCTTTAATGCTTTTCTGAAAATAGCTGTTTTTACATAAAATCCCTGCTTCTTATCAAGAAATCCACATGAAACCATAGTTGCTCTAAGTTTATCTGCCTGATCTCTAGTACATCTTGCGAAATCATGTATTTCCTGAAATGTTATTCTCTTTGTATTTATCATGTTGAGTATGAACGATTTAGCTTCCTCACCACAGTAGCTATATACTAGTTTAAAAACTTCATCTTTTGAATTACTAGTCTTGTCATCTCCTGCTTTGTGGTATGCTGAATATTCTCCATAACCAAAGCTTTCTTTGTTATATATCTTATTAAGCCAGTTATAGATATACTCAACATGTTCTGTTTTGATTATTACATTTTCACCGCTGTCATCTGTGCTAAAAAGTCTAACAGCTAAAGCTATACTTAGTCTTGATAGTTTTAATCTTATTGTACTTCCAAGAACTAGAGGAAAGTTAGGTGAGTATTTATTTGACATTTCAACAGAGTAGAATAAAATTAAATCTTCAACGTCTTTATCGAATATTACATTGTTAGCTTTTCTACTCCAACCCCAAAGAATTAACTTATTACACAAATCACCAGTATAAACATGTTTTATACCTGGAATACCATCTTTTGTTCTAGCTGCATTTATCTTATCCGGATTCACTTCATTTTCAGAAATAGTTAGAATAAAATCGAAACGTGAAATATCCGGAT
>Ga0208245_1000323_pt1 | contig 43264 bp, 45 predicted proteins | sample RifOxyC1_FD_184035 | JGI IMG/M metagenome (GOLD analysis project Ga0208245, IMG submission 184035) | Soil microbial communities from Rifle, Colorado - Rifle Oxygen_injection C1 (SPAdes) | ecosystem: Environmental > Terrestrial > Deep subsurface > Rock core/Sediment | place: Rifle, Colorado... | reverse complement strand
TTTAAACTTTCGCAAGAAATCCGTCCTCTTTTAAGGGACGGATGAATTGCGCCGCAATGTATTTATTTCTAAATGTCTTGCTTTGAATGAGCTTGTTGTAGCTCATTGAACCATTCAATGTAGCTATAGCTTTCTCACTAAATAAATTTTTCGGAGGAAAAAATGGAAACACAAATGCAGATTAGCGAGAGCTCTACACAAATTCGAATAAGACAATACAAACACCATGAAAATTCGGTTGGAAGCAATTTAATGACGATACAGATAACAACAAAGTATCGTTACTGTATGATGCGAAAGGAGAAGATTGAAACTTTTTGCAGAGTTTCAATCGAAGAAGCATGTAGAAGGCACAAAATTGAAATTGTTATAATTGAAGTTTTGAAAGAACATGTGCACATGATTGTTGATTGCCCAAGAACTTTATCTGTTGCAATGCTGATGCAGATAATTAAGGGTTTGTCTGCTTACATTATTTTTCGGATTTGTCCTGATTTGAGAAAAAGATATCCGAGGGGGCATTTTTGGAGCGAAGGATATTTTTGTGAAGGGTGCGGAAGCGATTTTGAGAAAGCTTTGTCGTATATAAAAAATCAGAAAGTTCATCATGCAATTTAAGGACGCCGTCCTCCGCCGAAGGCGGATTTTTTGCGAAGCAAAAAACCTTTAGGGGACGGAGGATGTCACAATAATAAAAAAGAAAGGAAGGAGTACACTATATCCTGGAATCTTAATTATAAGGCTACCTATTTTTCCGTCAAGTCCACGCCCATTACCTCCAAAAATTATATCTGAAAAAATACTAAAAAAGTAATACCCTATAGTTATACTAAAAACACTTTTCCAAAAATCAGGTTTAAAATCCATTATTTCATTAGGTTTATATTATTTTTAAACCTTTCTTGAGGAAAACGTCGCTAAGTTAATCCTAAGGATTAACTTATCGTGGGGACGTTCAACCCCAAACTTTAAAACAATCTTCTTCTCTAAATTCCTATGCGCTCGTAGCTCAGTCTGGATAGAGCAGTGGGGTCCTAACCCAAAGGTCGGGGGTTCAAATCCTCTCGGGCGCATCTCTGTGCGCCCGTTTGAAAATCTCTGATTTGATCTCGGGCGCATCTTAAACCAAGGTTACCAAACATTTATAACATTTGAACCCCAAATAACTTTATGCCTATCAAAGACCCAGAAAAAAGAAGAAAATATCGAAGAGAGTGGTATGCAAAAAACAGAGAATCCGAAAAAGCACACACCAGAAGAAGAAAAAATGAATTAAGAAAATGGTTTTCTAATTACAAAAATGAATTAAAGTGTTCTCGCTGTCCAGAAAATCATTCTGCCACATTAGAGTTTCATCATAGAATAAAAAAAGAGAAGGAAAGTGATATTGCACAAATGCTCGGAGAGGGTTTTTCCATAGCAAGAATTCTTTCAGAAATAAAGAAATGCGATGTAGTCTGTGCTAATTGCCATAGAAAAATCCATTTCGATGAAAAGCAATAACCTTTAAAACCAAACAAATTTATCAAATAACAAGCGTGGGTAGTACAGTGGTTTAGTATCTCTGCCTTCCAAGCAGATGACCCGGGTTCGAGTCCCGGCCCGCGCATCTTCGCTCACCGCAGGGAGCCGACGAGTTCCGAGGTCTCTGTTCACCGCAGTGAGTATTCGAACAAGAGTGAATCAGAGATTGTAGCGAGCAAGAGTGAATCGAAGATTCCCTGCCTCCGCATCCCAAATATTAAAAACCCTAAATATCAGATAATAAAATGGAAAACGAAAAATCCCAATGGTACGACAAATCCTATAAGCTGCTTTTAGCACCACCAATAATTTTTCTGATAATCTGTCTTGTCTACCTCGGCTCATTTTACTCTTCGCACGGAGATTTTATTTTGAAAGACGCAAGCCTGTCCGGCGGAACAACAATAACTCTTCGCGGCGACTTTAACGCAGAAGAATTAGAATTAGGATTAAAAACAGTTTTCGAAGACGTCAACGTAAGAACAACAAGCGACTTAGCAACCGGAAAGCATAATTCTATAATCATTGATTCATCTGTCCAGCCAGACGTTCTCGAGGCAGAAATAGAAAAAATTATCGGGGCGCAGTTGACAGAAAAAGATTTCAGCACAGAATTCAGCGGTCCAGCCTTAAGTAAGAATTTCTACAGGCAGTTAATAACAGCCCTCTTGATTTCATTTTTGCTGATGTCTTTTGTTATCTTCTTTCTTTTCAGGACATTTATTCCTTCAATCGCAGTCATATTTTCAGCATTTGCAGATATTGTAATGCCTCTTGCAATCTTGGATTATTTCGGAGTAAGAATTTCAGCGGCAGGAATTGCCGGATTTTTAATGCTCATAGGTTATTCAGTTGATACAGATATTTTGCTAACAACAAGAGTTTTAAAGAAACGGGAGGGAACAGTTAACCAGAGAATTTTCAGTTCTTTCAAAACAGGAATCTTCATGACGTCAACAGCTTTATTGGCTGTTCTCCCAGCTTTTCTTATCATCACCTCTCTGCCGGATTCATTCAGGCAGATATTTTTAATCCTCGCTCTCGGATTATTCGCGGATATAATCAACACATGGCTTACAAACGCAAGCGTAATTAAATGGTATGCCGACAAAAAAGGAATAAACTAAATGATAAAATTAACAACAAGAATCTGGATTTTAATTATAGCGTTACTTTTAGCCGCGCTTATGATATCGCCTTCTTTTCAGACAGGAGCAGTAATAAAAAGCGTAGAGAAAGATTCAAACGCATACAATCAGGGCTTAAGGCAGGGAATGATTTTAAAAGAAGTCAACGCCCAAAAAATCGAAAGCCAAGAAGATTACGTCCTAGCTGTCTCAAATCTTTTTGTTTCCAATAACGAATCAAGAGTAGACATAAAAACAGACAAGCAGGAATTTATTTTTCTCGCAAATAATCTTTCTGAAATTGTTGTTGGCCCAATTCCAAAAACAAAACTTAAAACCGGGCTCGATTTAAGCGGAGGAGCAAGGGCAGTAATCAAGCCGGAAAATGTTTCAATTTCTGAAGAGCAATTATCCGATTTAATTGCAATAACAAATGAAAGATTAAACGCTTTCGGTATTAGCGACGTCACAGTTCGCGCAGCAAAAGATCTTAGTGGAGAAAATTATATGGTTGTAGAAATCGCAGGCGCAACGCCATCAGATGTTAAAAGTCTTCTCGGGAGCCAGGGCAAATTCGAAGCAAAAGTTGCAAACCAAACCGTTTTTGAAGGCGGCGAAAGAGACATTAGTGATGTGTGCAGAAACGACGGCAAATGCGCTTCAATAACCGGTTGTTTCCCGTCTCAAGAAGGAGGATACTTTTGCAGTTTTGCATTCGCAGTTTATCTTAAAGAAGACGCGGCAAAAAAACATGCAGAGCTGACAAAAAATCTATCTCTTGACAGCACAGGCAAATATCTCAGCGAGAAACTTTATCTTTATGTCGACGATATAGAAGTTGATTCTTTGCTCATTAGCTCAAATTTGAGAGGGCAGACGCAGACGCAGATTCAAATTCAAGGCTCTGGCGCAGGGCAGACGCAGGAAGAAGCTGTCAAGGAAGCGACAAAACAAATGAACCGTCTCCAGACAATTCTTCTAACAGGAAGCCTGCCTTACAAATTAGAAATCGTAAAGCTCGATACAATTTCTCCTTTTCTCGGAAAAGAGTTTACAAAAAATATCATCTATCTCGGATTGGTTGTTTTTTTAGTAATATCATTATCTCTTTTCATCAAATACAGAAAAATAAAGATAACTCTTGCAGTTATTTTAACAATGTTCTCGGAGATGTTTATTACATTGGGGATTGCAGCATTGATAAAATGGAATTTGGATGCATCGAGCATCGCCGGAATTATTGCTGGAATGGGTACTGGTGTTAATGACCAGATAGTCATTATCGACGAATCTGTTTCAGGAAAAGAGGGGCGTGAAACTCTGAAAGAAAAAGTAAAGAGAGCATTTTTTATTATCGTCGGAGCATTCTTGACAATCATTGCCGCGATGATTCCATTGTTTTGGGCAGGAGCTGGATTGCTGAGGGGCTTTGCTCTTACAACAATTATCGGCGTTAGTATAGGAATTCTTATTACAAGGCCTGCATTCGCAGACATAATAAAGAGGATAGAAGAATAATGTTACCGCGCTGGCACATACTTTTCGGAGCAATTTTCGCAATTATTATTTGGATAGCTGTTCCAGAAATAAATTTTTTCTATCTCGCGTTAATTTTTTTAGCATCTTTTCTGATAGATTTTGACCACTATATGTGCGCTGTCAAAACAACAAAAAAAATCAGTTTAAAAAACGCATTTAGCTACTACGAAGAACTATGCGCCAAACAAAAAAAGGAAATTGCCGCCGGAATCAAAAAGAAATTTCCAGAATTCCATGCCTTCCACACAATAGAATTTCATTTGCTCGTCGGTATTCTCTCTTTTTATTGGATTGGATTTTTCTACATTTTTATAGGAATGATTTTTCATTCGCTATTGGATATCTTGTCTTTCTTTAAGGACGGAACTTTCCACGCGAGAGAATTTTTCTTTTTTAACTGGATCAGAAAGAAATTTTAAATAAAACTTTCTAGCCCCTTCGCCAGCAATAAAAATGCAGGAATCCAAAGCAATATCGCAGGCAAACTAAAAAAAATCGAGAGCAATAGCATAGCAGAAGCAAAAATATCAATAACGCTTAAAATAATTTCTCCAGTCAAAATAAACATCCCTTTCAAAAAAAGAAGCCCTGCGCAAAATAAAATAAATTGCGTAAAAACATCGATGCCAAAAATTAGCATTAAAAATGCTAATGCAGACGCCAGGTCTATTCCTCCGAGTATTTTAACTAGCATTTAGCTAGCCCTCCATCTGCCGCCAACACTGGATTCAATTCTTCTTCTAAGATGCAAGTCAGTATTGATATCGTCGTTAGCAGCGTCTCTTATTTCTTCTAATCGTTGAGGGGGAACAATTGTATTTTTCATTATAGGGCGTTTCCAATTCATCAAATCAGGATTAAAATTTCTGTCCAAATATCCTCCTCTTATCGCCTCGTCGTAAAGAGAAGAGCCGGGAAAAGGCACAGGAATAAAAAAAGTGACATACGGCGCTCCAGAATTCATCAAGATTCTTCCCAGTTCAATGCTTCTCTGGATTTCTTCTTCAGTTTCATCAGGAAAACCTATCATTAGATTCACAGGCGCTTTGATTCCTAATTCGCTCATTTCTTTCATAAGTTCTGGCAAGTCCATTCTGTCCAAGTTAACTTTATTGGTCGCATATTTTTTTAAAATTCTCTGCGAGCCAGATTCAACAGGAAAAACTATCTGTTCAAATCCTGCATTTTTTAGCGTCTCTAAAAATTCTCTATCAATGACATATCTTCCATTTTTTTGTTTCCCTAAATCAAAATAGTCTCGTATATTCACGCCGTTAACGTCCATAATTTCAAAATTATATTTTTTAGCTCTTTCAAATATTTCTTTCGCTCTTTGCTTATCAAAAAATAAACTATCATCTTCAAAAAATAATTTCTCAATCCCTAATTTTTTTAATTTTTCCATTTCTTCGACGACTCTTTCAATCGAATGTTTTCTGTACGCGCCAATAGCGCCAGTTCCTTTTTCCGCGGTTTTTTCTGCAGAGATATGGCAATAAGAGCATCTAAACGGGCAACCTCGAGACGTCATAATCGGAGCATATCTTCTCTGAATTTTATCCGTAACATCTACTCCATGCGGCGAAGAAATGTCTGCGTACTTTTCAAACAGAAGTTTTTCCCAAAAAGGCATAGCTAATTCGTCGAGAGTTTTAGGAAAGCAAGTTTCATCAACAGGATTTATTTTAATCTCGCCATTTTCAGTTCTATAAGCCCATCCCAAAACATTTTCCACTCCTCCTAAAATTGCCCTCGGAAAAATTAATTCTCCTTCTGTTAAGCACACCCCGTCAAAATTTTCCGTAGCCAAAAATCTTTCCTTCAGCGCTCTCGCATTTACTCCGCCAGCATAAATTTTAATCTTAGGATTTGCTTTCCTTATTGCTTCAGCAGTTTCGAAAGCCATTCTTGTTTGAGGAGTGAAATTCGAACTTATACCAATCGCATTATATTTTCCGTCTTCAACATAGCCGGCAATCTCGTCAAAATTCATTCCTATTCTTGTTAGCCCATTTTCTTGTCGGGCATTCCTGTAAAATGTATCTTTCAGAGTTTGTTTCTTCCCGCCGACAGAAGCATCTAGAACATCAACAGGAATTCCTCTTTTTTCTAATTCCGCAGCTAAATACAATGGCCCCAAAGAACCGTCTGGCCTCGGGGTTTCAACATCCATCAGTTGATTAGGAGGATAAATAATCAAAACTTTAGATTTTTTAATTTTGCTTTGCATGAAAATATTCGATTGGGAGATTATTTAAAATTAATTGTTATGAAGAATTTTTTCAGTTAATTTTTTTGCAGTATCAACACAGGTTATAACTTTTCCCCCAAAAATAGAGTACATACCGTTGCCATAATCAGTGATTTCCGTAGGTCTTTCATCCGTATCGTCTACGTTTGCTTTGACTACTCTCGTCACAAACAGCGATCTTAAGATTTGCGCTTTTTTCAAGAAAGGATAATCCAGATATCCTCGTCTCAAAATCTCTTCTTTATTTGAAGCAGTATTTTCATTCGACATTACAACAGGGTCAATATCATCAGAAACAACAGATTTCAGGAGAGAAGCATCAACGTGCCCAAGCGTAAACGTTCCTTTTTCTCCTCGGGGCAAAACAGAACTAAAAGCACCATCAACAATTGTCAAACCAATTCTTGGAGAATTAGGAATATACAATTCTAATAACTCAACAAGCTCATACAATAATTTTTTTCTAGGGAAACCAAACCATTTGTTAAAACTATTAAAATTAGAATAAGTAGCGTTAACGACTATATCAAATTCTTCTGCCGATTCAAAATTGCCGCAGGAAAAAATTAATTTTTTCCTGCTTCCGGCTACTTGTCCGCCAATAACTTTGTGATTCAATCTCAAACAAATATTTTTTCCTCGCATTTTTTGCAAAATCAAACCCTTCAATATGTCTGGGTCGTAAACTCTCTCAGGCGTTTTCAGGCAAATACCAATATTCCTTCTATCCATAAATTGTTCCTCTGGCCAGGCGATTTCATACGGCAGATTTAATTCGTCGCAAAATCTAACAAAATTTTCCGGAGTCGTTTTTGTGTTTATTCTAGAAACGCCGTAAAAATCTTCAAAAAATTCAGATACACTATCTCCAAATTCCGCTTCAAAATTTTTTCTGGAAGAATTTATCTCGCTAACAGTTTCTTTGCTTCTGGGATAATGAAAACCATAGTGGTGTCTGAGGTGGTTTATTGTAGACGCGCCGGTGAAAATATTGTCTGCTCTTTCAAATATCACAATTTCAAAACCCCTTCTTGCTAATTCCAAGGCAGCACAGCATCCGAATATTCCTGCCCCGATAATTGCTATTTTTTTCATATGTCTCATTTTCAAGTAAAATTTATAAAGATTTATGTTATCGCAAAACCGTGAAAGCAATCATTCTTTGCGCCGGAAAAGGAGAAAGACTTAGACCAATAACAGAAGCAATTCCAAAACCAATGATTCCGATAAATAACAAACCAGTTTTAGAATATCTGGTATTATTATGCAGAAAGCACAATATAACCGAAATCGCAATCAACACGTCCTATCTTCCGGAAAAAATAAAAAGTTATTTTGGAGACGGAAGTAAATTCGGAGTAAAAATAAATTATTCTTTCGAGCAAAATCTATTAGGAACTTCTGGAGCATTAAACAATTTTAGAGATTTTTTCAAAGAACCTTTCTTCGTCATATACGGAGACAATATTACCGACTTAAATCTTACAAAAATGCTTAAATTCCACAAAGAAAAAAAAGGAAAAGGAACATTGTATCTTTATCGAGAAAAAATAACAGACAAAAAAACCGGCGCTGGCTACGTAACAATAAACAAAAACAACCAAATCGAGGCAATTGTTGAAAAACCAAAAGAAGAGGAACTTGAAAAACTAAACCAAATCTTTTCTGAAAAAAAATTTTTCAATGCCGGCGTTTATATTTTAGAACCGGAAGTATTAAAAATAATTCCCGAAGGATTCTCTGATTTCGCAAAAGACATTTTTCCCAAAGTGCTCATGTCAGACAATCTTTATGGCTACAAAGAAAATTGCTATTTCAAGGAAGTTGGACAATTTATACGATATCAAAAAGCGAAAGAAGAGGTAGAGTCTGGAAAAATTAAATTTGATTTTATTTAGTTCGTTTAATCTGCTTTCCAATATATATAAATCTTTCGCAGAAATATTTATATATCTCCCAGCCTACAATTTTATCTATTAAAAAAGAAAATGATAATCACAAGAGCACCATTAAGAGTGTCATTAGGTGGAGGAGGAAGTGACTTGCCTTTCTATTCTTCTAAATTCGGAGGATTTCTGATTTCAGCAGCCATAAACAAATATAACTACATAATCGTAGAAAAAAGAGATTTTACAGACGAGATGCTTATACGATATTCCAAAACAGAAACTGTTAAATTTGTAAAAGACATAAAACATACAAGAATAAAATCCGCATTAGAATACCTTAACATTAATGAGCCAATTGAAATAACCACAATAGCAGATGTTCCTGCAGGTACTGGTCTTGGCTCGTCAAGCACTTTCATGGTTGCTTTGCTTAAAGCTCTGCACACATACAAAAGAGAAGATATTTCTTCTGAAAAATTAGCTGAAGAGGCAGCTTTAATCGAAATTAAAATTTTAAATGAGCCAATCGGGAAGCACGACCAATACCTGGCTTCTTACGGCGGAGTTGTATGCTTAGACATAGACAAAACAGGAAATGTTTTTCCAAGTAAAATAAGCATGTCTCATTCTACACTTGAAGAATTAGAAAATAATATTTTATTATTCAGCACTGGAATAATACGAAATGCTAATGAAGTTCTTCTGGACCAAAAGAAAAATTCAGAATCAGACGAATCAAAAATGGAACAGATGCATATTATAAAAGACATCGGCAAAGAAATAAAAACTTCTTTGGAACAAGGCGATTGTAAAAAATTTGGAAAATGGTTGAATGTTCATTGGGAAACAAAGAAAAAATTTAGTGAAAAAATGTCGTCAGGATTAATAGACAGTTCATATGAAGCAGGATTAAAAAGCGGAGCAATCGGGGGGAAGTTAGTCGGTGCAGGCGGAGGCGGATTCCTGATGTTTTACTGCGATAATAACAAAAGGCAGTTAAGAGAAACAATGGAAAAAATAGGACTAAAAGAATTAAATTTTAGATTTGACGGAGACGGCTGTAAAGTTATATACGAGGGAAAATGAGTAGAGAATTTATCGATCGCTACCTGCAAGAAACCGAAGAGATTATTAGAGACATAGATAGAGAAGAAATATCCAAATTTGTAGAAATCTTATTTGAAACTTGGAAAAATAAAAAGAAAGTAATTACTATGGGGAACGGAGGAAGCGCAAGCACAGCCTCGCATTTCGTAGGAGATTTAATCAAGACAGTTTCAAATCCGTCGTCGATGAAGGAAATCAGTTCAGTCAAGGGTTTTAGAGCAATATGCCTGAATGACAATCATCCTGCTTTGTCAGCATGGATAAATGATTCTGGTTGGGAAAAAGCATACAGCGGATTGCTAAACACATTGCTAGACGACGGAGATGTAATACTTTTAGTTTCCGTGCACGGAGGTTCTGGTTGGTCTGGAAATTTAGTTCACGCCATGGACTTGGCAAAAAAAAGAAAAGCAAAAATTCTTGGCCTTGCAGGTTTTGACGGCGGAAAAATGAAAGAAATGTGCGATTCATGCATAGTTGTTCCAAAAGATTCAACGCCGCACACAGAAGGATTTCACGGCGTTCTCCAGCACCTAATTGTTTCCCGCTTGCAAGAAAGAATTGGTGAATACTCTAAATTAAACACAGACGAAAATGAATAAAGCATTCTTCTTTGACAGGGACGGAATTTTAAATAAAGGAATATACAGATACGACGAGGAGCACCAAAAATATTTAGACGCAGCCCCAACAAGTCTTAAAGAGTTCAAGATAAACGAATCTGCAAAAAAAATTATTCAACACGTTAAATCAAAAGGATTTATTCCAATAATCGTTACAAACCAGCCAGACTTTTTGAAAAGAAATCTCCTCTTAAAAGATTACGAAGAAATAACTTCCAAACTCTGTAAAGAATTTGGATTAGAAAGAGGGCAGGTGTTTGAATGTTTTCACAAAAAAGGTTTTTCTTTAGAATGCAGTTGTAAAAAACCAAAACCTGGATTATTTTTAATGGCAAAAGGGGTTTATGAAATAGATATGAAAATCTCATGGGTTATAGGAGATTCTCATCACGATATCGAAGCAGCCAATCAAGCCGGAGTTTTAAACAGTATTTTTTTAAGAATCCCTAAAATCAAAGGAAAAACCGAAGGCAATGAAGAAAGCGAAAAAAAACTTTTAGAAAAAGGAATCAAAGTTACTCACATAATAAAAAATATTTCAGAGGTGGCGGATTTAATATGAGCACAAAATTTTTTGCAGACACAGCGAACCAAGACGAATTGGATTTTTCTTTTTCCAAAGGAGTTAATGAAGGCATAACAACAAATCCAAAAATAATGGAAAATGCAGGAGTAAAAGATTTTGAAACCGCATGTCGAGAAATTTTAAAAAAATATTCTTCTGTTCCAGTAAGTTTAGAAACAGATTTGGAAGGTATCCCCGTTTCAGAAATTGAATCAAGAGCAGAAGAAGTCAAAGAAGTTCTTTTTAGGCAAGCAAATAATTTAGCCAGTTGGGGAGCTAATGTTGTTGTAAAAATTCCAGTTTGTCTTGGCGGATTGAAAGCAGTGGAATTTCTTGCTAAACAAAATATAAAGACAAACGTAACCGCCTGTATGACTCCCTATCAGGCTGTTGAATCTGCCAAAGCAGGAGCAGACTATGTAAGTTTATTCGCTAATAGAATGCTTGATTCGCATATTCTAGAATTATCTGGCGTGAACTTGGAACAAATAGCAAACGATTCTAAATGGAAGTCTGCAGTCAAAGAGAACAGGGAGAAATATTTGGAAGAAGCATGGGAAAAAACTCTTGCGCAAATCGCGTATGTATCAGAATATTTGCAAGGCGGCAAAGCCCGGCTGATTATCGGAAGCATAAGATTTCCCGAAGACATTTACAGAATATTAAAATCAGGCCCAGACATAATAACTATCCCCACTGGAATAGTCAGGCAGTTAAGCAAAATACCAGAATTAAAGCAAACTAAAAAATCAATTAATGGCTCTAATGCAGCAACGGGAAATTCTCTGTCGCATCCAATGACTTCTTACACACTCGAGGAATTTGAAAGAGCCGCAAGCTCTTACAGAAACGAATACAAAAATACTTAAATCACAGCAGGAATTAGATTAGATGAAAAAACTAATTGTTGTAATTCCCGCTTATAACGAAGGAGAAACTCTTAAAAAAAATGTAGAAGAACTTTACAACTTTCTTAAAAAAAATATCAAAAATTACAAATGGAAGATAATAATAAGCGATAACGCTTCAATCGACAAAACTCTCGAGATAGCTAAAAATTTAGTTAAAAAATACAAAAAGATTTCAGTTGTTCATATGAATTCAAGAGCAAAAAGTTTAGCTATAAAAAAAATTTGGTTAAACGAGGAAGCTGATATTTATTCATTTATGGACGCAGATTTATCAGCAGACCTTAATTACTTTCCGCAGTTAATCTCTGGAATAGAAAAAGGTTTTGATATTTCAATCGGCTCAAGAACATCCAAGCAATCAGTAACTTCCAGGAAATTTAAAAGGCACATCACTTCTTTGACATTAATTCTGATGATTAAAATTTTATTTAGGATGGATATAGAAGATTTTCAATGCGGATTTAAAGCAATAAATAAAAAAATTCGTGACAACATAATTCCTAAAATGAAAGCAGTTGATCACGGATTTATGGACACTGAGATGTTGGCTGTTGCTAACAGTCAGGGCTACAAAATCAAAGAAATACCGATTGCATGGAAAGACGATAGAAAAAGCCACAACAAAATAATTGCCGGAATTTTAGACGCGCTAAAAAATATGATTCGAATAAGAATAGATTTGTGGAGAGGAGCCTATAAATAATTTAACGTCGACAAAATCTTAAAAATAATTAGATTTGCATATTAAAATAATTCTGTTCAAGTTATCATAAAAAGAAGAAAAATTATAATTCCTGTAAGGATTATTAGAAATTCTTTTTTCGTCAAAGCCATCAACATCAAACGGAATTAAAAATCTAAATATCCTGGCTATGCCGGTAGGAAAATGAATAACCAAACTTTTCCGTCCAATCTTATCATTTATCGCTTCAATAACTTTATTGATGCTTGTAGTTTGATTGCCGGATATTTCAACTATCTCCCCCGTCTTAAAATTCTTGACCAGCTTTAAAACAACCCCTGCCAAATCTTCTCTTAAAACAGGTTGTATTTCATTGTCTCCGTTTCCGATAACAAAAGCAAAATTAAATTTAAAAACCATCCGCGCCATTTTGTAGAAGTAATTTTCTTTGCCGATTTCATAAACAAAATTTGGTCTAATAATCATATAATCCAAATCAGAATTAATCAATAATTTTTCAGCAGCTTTCTTGCTTCTCGCATAATGCCCTTTATTTCTTAAGTTAACATTTTGAGTTGAAAAATAAATCAATTTAATCTTTTTTTTGTTTAAAACATCAATTAGATTTTTCAACCCCTCGACGTTTTCTCTATACCGAAATTTATTAAAACTTCTAACAACAGAAGCAAGATTTATTACCATATCAAAATTATTAATTCCTCTGGTAAGACTTTCTTTCTTTAGCAAATCACCCAAGACGAATTTATAGTTTCCTAAATTTTTTCTCCGATCCATAATGCTGACTTCATATTCTTTATTCAACTCTTTAACAAGCGCTCTTCCAATATACCCGTTTCCGCCTATAACCAAAATTCTTTTAATTGCCATTTTAAAAAATTAAATATGTAATTCCCCCTGAAATAATACTTCTTGAAAGCATACTCTTGAAGATTCTTAAGCTGCTTTTCAGTCAGATTACCGTGTTTAAACACTAAATTAACAGAATTAAATTTTTCAAAATTCTCTTCAGTTATAAGATTCTTCGTCGTTAATTCGTTATAAAATCCTGTTCCGGGATAAGGGCACGAAATGCAAAACTGGGCAACATTTGTATTCAGTTTAATAGCATAATCTACTGTTTTTTTAATATTCTCTGCGCTGTCACCAACCAGTCCGAATATGTAAAACGCCGAGATTTTTATTCCCAACTTGTTGCAGTATTTTATTATATCTTCTTGATGTTTAACTTCTATCAATTTCCTCTTGTTTTCTTTAGCTATTTTTTCATGTACAGTTTCTATGCCGACGTTTAAACTTCTTAATCCGACATCAAATAATTCCTCCAAAATTTCTTTGTTCAAAATATCCAATCGGGTCTCAATCCCAAATTTTATTTTAACTTTTTTTTCTTTCATTAATCTTGCAAATTCTTTTATCTGCTCTCTGTCCAAACCAAATGTTGGATCTCTAAACTGCAGTCCCCTTATCTTGTATCTTTTTATAAGAAATTCAATATCTCCTACAATTTTAGAAGCCTCTCTTACTCTATATTTAGAACCCTGTATCATTCCATAAGCGCAATAATACGAACACGAATAAGGACATCCTCTGCTTGCTTGAATGGTCAAAAAAGGTTTTTCTTTTATTGCAGGAAAGTAAGAATATTCTTGTATCGGAAAATTATCAAAATTAGGGGAAGGCAAATCATTCATGCCAACAAGTTTTTTAACATTCACAACACCTTTCAGTTTTTCTAAATTTTTAAATTCATAAAGAAAATAACTTTCTGCTTCTCCCCGGATGACAAAATCGCCTTCGAATAATTCAGATTTCACAGTCGGAAAAGTTCCAAAAAAACCAATTTTCGCGTTCCGATATTTTTTCTTAAGTTCCTTGCAAATTGCATTCTCGTATTTGTAGTCTACAATTGAGCCGTAAATAAGCATCAAGTCATAAATTCCAAATAATTTTTTTTTGTCAGAATATTCAATATAATCCACGTTATGTCCTTGCTGCAAAAAAATTGCCTGCAAATAAGCAAAAGACAAAACCGGAATTCTAACTGCCTTTTTTTTAAGAACGCTTATCAATCTCGAAGAAAACGAATTCCCAAAATCTGAAAAAGTTCCCATTCCGCCGGCAAGATCTTTGTTCATCGCACCCCGAACATTTGGATTTAAAACATTAATTAGCGCAATTCTCATAACTCTTTGTCAAAGAGCCCATTTAAATTATTTTCCTTACTATTCGGAAATGTATTTCTTGTCGCCAATCGAAGGCCATCTTATAACCAAAAGAACAGAATCCTCCAATGTTTCAGAACTATAAATCTCCCCTTCTCTCCAAAAAACAAAATCTCCTCTCTTCGACAAAATGACTTTTTCCTCGCTTCCCGGAAAATCAAAAAGAAATTTTCCTTCGATTAAAACACACATTGTTTTTGACTTTTCGCAGACCCCAAAACCTTTCTCTTTCCACCCTTTCGACTGAACAGCCCATTTCACTTCAAAGTTCTGATTATTAAAAACAGAGTCCGGGCATGCCATGTGCCCTATAAACCATCCTTTTTTGCCGCCGAAATCTTGTTCTTCAACGTTTCCTTTGACAATCTTGTCCATTAAAACAAAGAATTTGAAAACTTAATAAATCTTCTTAATTTCACAACAAATAAAAAGCGCTAATTTCTCTCTAGCAAATGGGAAACGAAAAAGAAGAATTTGACAGCGATTTAAAGACAATAGCAAAATCTTCGGTAATCGTCTTTATAGGAATTATTTTGTCAAAAGTTTTTTCATATTTTTATACAGTAATAATCGCAAGATATTTCGGGCCTGCCGACTACGGGCTCTTTACATTGGCGTCTATAATCACAACTTGGTTTGTTATTATTTCTACTCTTGGTTTGAATAATGGTTTGATCAGGTACATTTCAATATTCAGAGCGCAAAATAAAAAATCAAAAATTCATCTTATTTTTAGGGACTCTATAAAAAAAGTTATTATCTCAAGCCTAATTTCATTCGCTCTTTTGTTGCTGCTTTCTAAATTCATTTCTTTTCGATTTTTTAACGAGCCAAATCTTGTTTCATATCTAAACTTTTTCGCAGTCATAATTCCATTAACTGTAGTATTAGAAGCCTTGCTTACATTAGTTTTAGCTTACGAGCAAGCTGGATGGTACACATTTATTCATAATTTTCTTATAGGCGCATTAAAGGTTTTTTTGATAGGTTCATTTATTTTTATTGGGCTTGGAGCATATTCTATTTTTTTATCTTATATTCTTTCTGTTTTAGTAGCTTTAATTTTCACAATTTTTCTTTTAAAAACAAAATTTTCATATGTTCTAAAAAGAGTTCCTAAAAAAACATCCAAAGACAAAAAACTATTGGGAGAAATATTTCAATATTCTTGGCCGCTCCTCTTTTTCGGAGTAGCATGGCAGCTCTTTCACTGGACAGACTCTTTTGTAATCGGTTATTTTATGTCCGCAACCGAAGTCGGGATTTACAACGCTGCAGAACCATTAGCGTTTTTGTTAACTGCAACAACAGCGACTTTTATGCAGTTATTCTTCCCAATTATCAACAAGCAAAATTCCAAGAAAAATTACAATGTTGTTAACGAGTTAGCCAAGCAGGTAGGAAAATGGATTTTTATGGTAAATCTTCCAATCTCAATTATACTAATATTCTTCCCTAAAGTATTCTTGGGCATCTTTTTTGGCAGCGAATATCTTTCAGCAGCCACGCCTCTAAGATTCCTTGCTCTCGGCTCTTTAGTTTTTTCTCTTTTCAGCGTTTCAGATAAGTTAATTACAATGAAAGGCAAGTCAAAAATTATTTTGATTGACATCATCATAGTTTCAATATTTAATTTGGTAACAGACGTGACATTGGTCAAATTTTATGGGATTAACGGAGCAGCATTAGCTACGATGTTTTCACTGGTTTTGTTAAGCGTGATTTTTGCAGTGCAATCAAAGAGAGAATTGCTCGCTTTGCCGCTAAGAAAAAAAATGGTAAATCTTTTTTTTGCGTCTATCGCTCCGACACTAATTTTATACTTTTTAATAAATAAGCAATTAGGCGTTTTGTTTAACTTAATTTCGCTAGTTTCTTTTTTTGCTCTTTACTTCTTGATGGTTTTTTTACTAAAAGGGTTCGATAGAAACGATATGCTGATTTTAAGAAGCGCTTTAAGGAAGTTAAAGTTAAGAAAATAAATTTTCTCTGTAAATATATAAATTTTTATAAACCAGAAACAGAATAGAATTATAATGAACGCACTAATAGGCTATACTGGACTCGTCGGGAAAAATATACTTGAACAAGCAGGATTCGAGTTTTTTGATGAATTCTATAATTCTTCAAATATCCAAGACATCAAAGGAAAAAGTTTTGATACTATCGTATCTGCCGGAAACTATTCCCTAAAATGGCTTGCGAACAAAGAGCCAGAAAAAGATCTCGAGTCAATCAATAAATTTATCGAATGTATAAAGCAAGTTAAAGCAAAAAAATTTGTGTTAATATCAACTGTTGACGCATACCCATCTCCCCTAAGAGTGAACGAGGACAGCGACATTGACGAAACCAAGCAAATGCCATACGGTCGTAACAGATATATTCTAGAAAAATTCGTTAAAGAAAATTTTGATTCCCTGATAATCAGATTTCCAACTCTTTTCGGAAAAGGACTGAAAAAAAATTTAATTTACGATTTCTTAAACAACAATGAAATTGAGAAGATAAATTCAGAGAGCGTTCTTCAGTTTTATAATCTTGATAATATCTGGAAAGATATTTGCCTTTCATTAGAAAAAAATCTTAAATTATTGAATGTCGCCACAGAGCCCTTGCTAGTAAAAGAGATAACAAAACACGCATTCGGAATAGACTTCAGCAACCAGCCAGACAAAAACAAAGCGCATTGCGATTTTTATACAAAGCATTCAGAACTGTGGGGTAAAAAAGAAAATTACATTTATGACCGAAGCGAAGTGCTCAGCGATATTAAAAGATTTGTCGAAGAATATCAGAATAATAAATTAAATCTTGCTGTTTCAACAATGGGGTGGAATACCAACGAGGAGGAAGACGCAAGAAAAATGCTTCTTGAAAACAACATCAAAGCAATAGAGATTACTCCAGACAGAATTTTCAACGATAAGTTTGAATTTGACGAAAAAAAAATCAAAGAATATTCAGAAGCTTGGAAGAATCAAGGTTTTGAGTTTGTTTCAATGCAAGGCATACTTTTCAAAAGAGACGATTTAAATATTTTCGGACTTCTTGAAAAAAGAAAAGAAATGAATGACTATATAAAAAAAATAATCTCTATCTGCCAAAAAATGGGAATAAAAAATATAGTCTTTGGCGCTCCAAAGAATAGGCGAAAAAACAATCTTTCTTTAGAAGAGGCCGAAAATATCTCTGTTCCTTTCTTTTTAGATATTGCAAGATATGCATTCAAAAGAGGAGTAATTTTTTGCATAGAACCTAATCCTCAAGAATACGGCGCAGATTATATATTGACGGCAAAAGAGGCATTCGAGTTGGTGAAGAAAGTAAATCATCCAGGTTTCAAAATAAATATCGATACAGGAGCTTTGATAATAAACAAAGAAGATTCCGATGCAATACTCAAATGCGCAAACTTTATCGGTCATTGCCATATAAGCCAGCCAAGGTTAGAATCCTGCGAGCAAATTGATGCTGGAATTCATAAGTCGTTTGCCGAAGCATTAAGAAAGACACAATACTCCGGCCGGGTTTCTATCGAGATGAAAAAAAACCCGGAGGGTAACATCGAAAGCATGCGGAATAGCATTCTAAAAGTAAAGGATGTTTACAGAATTGGATAGAATTATCTAGAACTTAAAACTTTAATGGCAGACAAAAAAAATAAAAACAGAAAAAATTTATGGGAAAAAATCAAAAATAATCCTTTCCCAGTTATATTTATTATTTCTCTGATAGCGTTTATATTCAAATATAAGGGATTTCCCAGAGCAGATGCAAATGCTCAGCTGGTGGGGATTTACCACGCAGCAAATCCAGAGTATTTCAAAAATGATTTTTACGCCAATTCATTTTCTTCTTTTGATGTTACAACGAGCTTTACAAAATTAGTCAATCTTGTAAACACCCCAATAAACAATTATGAGATTACATACATGCTCCTGTTGTTTGCTTCTATGTTTGTTTTTTCAATAGGATTTTACAAAATAGTATTTCTTCTAACTAAGAATCGCGAGCTTTCTTTATTTAGCATAATTCTTCCGTTGTCTGTTTATACGATGAGGATTGGAATCGGAAACACGTTTGAGATTGGAAACTGCCTTATCCCTGCGAACATTGCATGGGCGATAGCAATATGGCCTCTATATTTCTATTTAAAAGAAAAATATTCATTAAGCTTTTTCTTGCTCGGTTTAGCGTCGATATTTCATGTATTAATCGGTATTCTATTGTTCGGGGCATTCTTTTTTAATCTTCTGTTAAATAAAAAATACAAATCTATTTTTTCTTCTTTATACTTCTTCATTTTATTCGCCGTAACAGCAATTCCGTTATTTATCAGCAATGCAAAAACTAGCTCTCAAGATCCAGCAAAAATAATTTCCGCTTTAGGATTCAGATCTCCTTGGCACTATTTGCCGTCTACTTGGCCTTTGCCGGATTGGATTACGTTCTTTTCTTTTTTTATTTTTTTCTTGATAATTTTTTATAAGTTTTCTAAGATAGACAAAGAATACAAGAAGATATTTGAAGGATTTTTGATAATAATTTTAGTCTATTATCTTATCGGAACAATTTTTGTAGAACTAATACCTCTAAAATTTATTATCAAATTACAGTTGTTCAGAATAACAGAACTCTTGAATATAATTGAGCTGATATTTGTTGGAATCTTTTTTTACAATTACATATACAAAAAATTTCCTAAAAAAATAAAGATTTTCCTAATTTTTTTAGTATGTTCCGCCTCGTTAATTTACCTGTTTTTTAATCCTCTTCTTAGCAGATATGAATTTGATAAAGACACTGCAGAAATGTACGATTTCATAAAAACAAGCACGCCGGAAGATTCAGTATTTCTTGCGCCGCTGCATATGTTAAGTTTTCGGATAGGCACAATGAGAGCAATCGTTATCGACTTCAAAGGCGTTCCATTCGGAGAAAAATTTATTGTCGAATGGTACAATCGGCTTGTTGACGTTACAAATAATTTTGGAGGAAATTCTAATTTTTATCACTCAGAAGAGTACGAACTTTTCTTAAGAAAAGGATATAACTCCCTAACAGCAGAAGATGTCAGAAACCTTCAAAATAAATATTCTTTTTCTTATGCGGTTTTTGAAAAACCCTCCGATTTGGAATTTTCCAAACATTTTGAAAATGGCAAATATGTAGTTTACAAAATTTAAATTGCGACATTCCCAAGTCAAAATAAAATCTACTCTTTCCAGGTTCTCTTGCCGTACAAAACCAGTTTTAACCCTCGAGAGATAATCTTTGGATATTCTGTAACTTTTCTTGTTTTTAATAAATTTTTAATAACGCTCTTGCTTAGCGCCCCGCTAATCATGATTTTTTTGACAAGCTCAGATACTTCTTCCTTTGTCAAATGCAACGTAGGCGCCAAAGGCAATTTTGACGAACTAAAATCCTCAAAATTTAATTCCGCTTCATTCACTAAATTTAACTTTTTCATTTCTTCAAAAATAGGAGTCCCTGGATAAGCAGCCAAAAAATTGCAATGATAGTTCAATGCTCCTACTTTTTTCTTTAAATCGACCATATCCTTTGATGTTTCGTGCGAGTCCCAGGGAAACCCAAACATAAAAGTATACCTGAACGGAATTTTCATTTCATTAAATTTTTTAGCATTGTCAATTATCTGCTGAATCGTCAGTCTTTTGTCCATCTTGTCCAACACCTCCTGAGTAGCGCTTTCCACCCCGAAAAGTAATACACCTTTTGATTCTTTCAAAGCAGAGTACATTCTATCCGTCATGCGGTCAATTCTTCCATCGCCGCTCCACTCCAGTTGTAATTCTTTCATCATTTCGCATATTTTCAAAAATCTGTCTTCATTTATATTCAAATTATTTCCGCACAATCTTATTCGCTTAACACCTCTCTTTTTCAAGTACTTCAATTCTTTTTTTATAACATCAAGATTTCTGTCCATCAAACCAGTTTTTCTCGCGTTGCAATAAGTGCACTGATAGGGGCAATATTTAGAGACAACAATCGGAAAAGGCGCTTCTGTTAAATAAGGATTAATATCTATCTCTTCATAATTTATTTCAGAATCTTCCACGCTAATTTTCATTCCTTTTTCTCCGTCGTAAAAAACATCTTCTACAAACGGAAATTCTTTCAGAATTTTTTCCTTCCAGAAAAAAGGCGCAATAACCAGATATAATTTGGAAATTTTGCTGAGCTTTTTCATAAAATTCGTCTTTTCACGAATTGATGGTGTATAAACATAATATATTATTTTTTCCGGGAGATTCTTTTCTAATTTTTTTAATATTTCCTCTTCACCCGTCAAATTTCCATCAAAAAATTCCGGGCTTAATCCAGCTTTTTTCAGCGCAAAATAAAAAAGAACAATTTCTGCATGAAACATTTTTTTCTTCGAATAGCCATAACAACAGTGTTCCAGCATCGGAAATTTATCCTCTGATTTTCCCATTGAAATAATAGCAATTTTCATAAGTTTCCATAAATAATAATCAGTATTTAATATTATTCTTCGATAGAAATATTAGATTTATAAAATTCTTTGATTGACTCGCAAACAAAGCCGATTTCATCTTCTGTTTTGTAAGCATCTAAAGGCAAGCTTATTATGCGTGTTGACGTTTTTTCCGAGACAGGAAATTTTCCTTCTTTATACTTCAAATAACTAAAAGCTTTTTGTAAATGTAACGGGATAGGATAATGTATTGCCGTCGGAATTTCTTTTTTCTCTAAAAATATTTTCAATTCATCTCTTTTTTCAGCTTGTATAGTATACTGCGCATAAACAGATTTATTGAATTTTCTAACATGCGGCAAGATTATCTTATTTTCTTCTTCTAAATTCCTCAAGTTTGTATTGTATAATTCAGCAAGTTTTATTCTTTCTTCAATTTCATTTTTAATAAACTCCTCTAATTTTGCAAGCAAGACAGCAGCTTGAATAGTGTCCAGTCTTAAATTCAGTCCAATAATTTCGTGTTCATATTTTTTCTCCTGCCCGTGATTCCTTATTTTTCTGATTTTATTTGCAATTTCTTTGTTGTCAGTAAAAATCATCCCGCTATCTCCATACCCCCCTAAAGGTTTTGCTGGAAAAAATGAAGTAATAGAAATGTCTCCTAACGCGCAAGCCTTTTTTCCATTATATTCTGCACCAAAAGCTTGCGCGCAATCTTCTATAACAAACAAATTAAATTTTTTAGCGAGTTTATTTATTTCGTCATAATCCGCAGCCTGTCCAAACAAGTCCACCGCTATAATCCCCTTTATCTTTTCTTGTAAAATTTTTTCTCCATTAACTGGATTAAATGGATTTTCTAAAAAATCCTTTAGCTTTTCAACGCTTAAGTTATAGGTTTTATCGTCGATATCTACAAACAGCGGCTGCGCGCCAAGGAAAGCAATTGTTTCAGCACTAGCAATAAATGTAAAAGGCGTCGTAATAACAAAATCTCCTTGCTTTATATCTGACGCCATCAGAGAAGCCAGCAAAGCGTCTGTCCCAGAAGAAACACCAATTGCCTCTTTAACACCGACGTATTCAGCCATTTTCTGTTCCAGTTCTTTTACCTCAGGCCCATTTATGAATTGCCCATGTTCAAAAACTTTCTCTAATCGGCTATCTATCTTTCCCTTTAGAAAAGAATACTGTTTTTTTAAATCGCAAAATTCCATTTACCCGCCGCCTATTTTTTTTAAAGGTTTTAGATAATCTTGGAAATGTTCATATTTTTCTTGGCATCTTTTGCATTCTAAAATCTTTTTTTCATCCGAATAAATCTCTCTTGTTAAAACTTCTCCGCATTTGCAAACCCATCCCTCTTGTTTTCCAGGCAAGCCCAAAATAAGCGCATAATCTGGAATGTCTTTTGTAACAACCGCGCCCGCGCCAATAAGCGCATATTCTCCAATCGTAACATCTCCGACGATAGTTGCGTTAGCGCCAATAGTCGCGCCCTTTTTCACAAGCGTATTTACAAATTCATTTTTTCTCTCTACAAACGCGCGAGGATTTAAGACATTTGTAAAAACCATCGACGGCCCGCAAAAAACATCATCTTCGAGAATCACGCCCTTGTATACTGAAACATTGTTCTGTATTTTGCACCTGTCTCCAATTACAGCATCCGGCCCAATCATCACGTTTTGTCCGATAATACAATTTTTTCCTATTTTGCTGCCTTTCAAGACATGAGAAAAATGCCAGATTTTTGTCCCTTCTCCTATTTCAGCTTCAATTTCTGAAGAGGGATGCGCGTAATAATTACTTTTGTTAACGTTCATTTCATTTTCATGTTCAACTTTGTCTATTAATAGTTTATGTATTTTATTTCTATCATTAATTTTAGGAATAGCATTTCTAATTTTATACACCAATTCTATCGCAGGCCTGACTTCCCTTATTCCAAATCCCTTTCCATCAAGGGTTTGTTTGTACATTTCAGTATGCAGATTTGTAAATCCTTCGGAAAACTCTATCTCTTCCCCATCTATTAAAATCGAACGGTAGGCAGAATTTTCTCCGTTCTTTTTGGCTTCAAGAGGAATATCTTTTTTTTCCGTCGACAAAAACCACCTAACATTAGCTTTTTCCAGTTCTAAATATCCGCCCATTCTCTTTTTATCAGAGTAATGGACTTCGTAATTTTTTACATTTCCAAATATCCATATAAGCATATCAAAAAAATGTACTCCTAGATTTGTTGCAAGCCCGCCAGACTTCTCTACTTCACCTTTCCAAGAACGTTCATACCATTTTCCTCTTGGAGTAATGTAAGTAAGCTCTATATCATATTTATTCTGTCTATTTTCATTCTCGATTTTTTCTTTTAATTTTTTTAAAACAGCATGGCATCTTAATTGAAGTATGCTAAATACTCTTCTTCCAGTTTCTTTTTCCAGCTTTTCAAGTGCGTCAAGGTTCCAGGGATTAAGAACAGTCGGCTTTTCGCAAATCGCATCCGCTCCAATTCTAAAAGCAAACCGTATATGCGCGTCGTGCAAATAATTCGGAGAGCATATGCTCACAAAATGGATTTTAACATTTGGTTGTCTGCGAAGTTTTTCCGCATGCCTGTCAAATCTCTCAAATTCAGTGAAGAAATTAACATCTTCAAAATATTTATCCAGTATTCCTACAGAATCCGATTTGTCAACAGCAGCAATTAAATTATTTCCAGTATCTTTAATAGCCTGCAAATGCCTCGGAGCTATAAACCCCCCGCAACCTATCATTGCAAAATTTTTTGCCATATCAGATTACAAATATGCTGATTTAAAAATTTAGTTATTCTCTAAGAGAATTTCAATAGATATATAAACGTCAATTTTTCTCAGTTTAAATGATAAAACGAATTTGTTTTTTTTCAGGCGGTTTCGCATTTAACCGGTTAATCCGGATGCGTTTCTATGAAAAAATTTTTCCAAAAAATGTGGAAATGTTTCTCTTTACAACAAGTAAATACGACGTTAAAACAAGAGAGCAGTGGGACTTGAAGCGGACAAAAGTAAAAATAGTCAGATATCACCCAGTTAAAACAATGTTTGATTTGCGTAAGTTCTGCAGGGAAAAGAAAATAGAACGTCTTGTAAATCTTGGAGCCCCAGGAGCAGGAATCCCCTTCATCATAGCAACCCTTTTCCAAAAGACAGATTATTTGGCAGGATATTACGGAACTGTTTTCAAATACAGGGTAACAAAAACTTTTTTTCAATCTGTTAAAAAATTCCTTTTACTGCCGCAATATCTTGTCGTTTCCCATTTCGCTGAAAAACTAACATTCACAGATATCGAGAGCTATAATAAAGCAAACGTACTATTTCTAATACCTCAAAACAGAATAAATTACTCGCACGCCCCAGTAGACACAAAATTATTCATTCCGAAAAAAAGTTCTGCCGCCAGAAAAAAATTGAATCTTCCGCAAAATAAAGAAATAGTTCTAAGAGTAGGAAGGATAAATTACGGAAAGTGCGGAGATATCTTAGTCAATCTAATCGAAAAAAATCCGGACAAATTTTTTGTTTTAATTGGAGAATGGCTCGAAGAAGAAATTCCAAGAAGAAAATCAAATAATCTTTTGCATATTGATAAAAAATCATCTAAAGAATTGGTAGATTATTACAATGCATCTGATTTGTGTTTTTGTTTGCACAGGCATGGAAATGGCATTGGCATTACAGCTGAAGAATCATTAGCCTGCGGCGTGCCTGTAATTCTGCCAGACACATTAACAATGCAAGATTCTCCTGCAATTATAAAAACACCAATCTCTTCAGAACAAGTAGACAAGCGCCTGAAAGAATTTTTCTCGCTGCCAAAAAAAGAAAGAAAGAAAATCACTAAAGAGGCAAGAGAATACGCAGAAAAATATTGCTCAGACGACATCTGGAAAAAAGAGTATATTAAATTCCATCTAACTTAAATCCTTTGTCGCGTAAATAAACCCTTCTTCTTTGACTTCTATATCAAATCCTTTCTTCTCTAAAAAATTCATCATCTCTTTCCTGTCTTCTCCCTCTATTTTATGAACCTCCATGAAGATTCTGTCAATTTTGTCAAAAATTTTTTTTGGTGTCGAATAAAATAAAGGATATTCCCCGCCTTCAATATCAACCTTCAACAAGTCGCACTTTTTTATTTTTTCTTTCTCAAAAAATTTTTTCAAAGTCATTGTTTTTACAAATTCAAAATTGCCGCCTTCTTCTCTCAAAAGCGAACCTCTCGCAGAATGGCTTCCAGAATACAATTTCATTTTTCCAGCTTTGTTCGTTAAAGCAAGATTAAAAGGCAAAATATCAAAATCATTAATTTTTGTTTGTTCAAGTAACAAATTAAAATTATCCTTGCAAGGTTCAATTGCATAAACCCTCCCGCCAGTTATTCGCGAACTAACTAAAACAGAAAAAATTCCAATGTGCGCCCCTACGTCAACCACAGTAGCATTTTCGCGCAATTTAAGCCAGCTCGGGAAATAAAGGTTTTCAAGCGCCACTTCTGTAAAAATACTTCTGTCAATAGTTCCAGCGCGCGTTTTAATTTTTTTGCCTTCAATTTTATAAGTGATATATCCCTTTTTCAAATTAAGGTAATCAAAAAAATAGTCCCACCAATTGTCGATTCTTGCAACAGCTCTCAAGCTGAGTTTTAATTTTTTAATAGGATGATTTAAGTGCATAGCCATCAAAAATTTCTTCAATTTAAAAACATTCTGGTATTTTTGGTTTTCTTTTTTTTAACATCTCGTTTATCTGCCAGAACAAGCCAACATTTCTGACGAGTTTTCTTCCAACTGCAGTTAAAATCGGATAATCGCGGTAATAATAAAATACTTTGCCGCCCCACCTTTCTTTGAACTGATTGACTTCTTTCAAATGCCCTCGCGGTTTTATTTGGTAGCCGCCCAAGTCGACAAAATTTACGCGTTCTTTCAAGCCATAAAGAATAGTGTTCCAGTAAATAAAATCATTTGTCCTGTACTGCTGGTATTTTTTGTCGCTCGCAAAAACCCTCGGCCTCACACCTTTTTCTTCAGAATCTAATCCGTAATATTTTCTTGTAATCGGAATAACCGAAAAATAACCTATCGATTTCTCTCCTTTTTTTATAGCAAACAATTTCCAATTTTCAGAAGTTGACCAGTTTCTCCAGATAGAATAAGGAAAAGGCGTAGAACCACCCTCTTGAATTATGCGGGCGTACATTTTGTAGCAATTTTTATAATCTTTTTCAGAGCCGGCATCTTCGACGTAAAGCCCGCTTTTAATCGCTTTTTTTACATTTTTTCTTCGAGTATATTCCAAATTCTTGAAAAGCTCTTCTTCATTTTTCCCTATCAAATCAACAATTACAGTCGCGCTGATATCTTTCATAATTAATTATACCTATAATACCTTAAAAAATTTAACCTTTTTTGAAATATTAAATTTAATGGAAATAACTTGCTCGGTACAAATCCTTCTCTTTCTTTGCAAAGAGAGCAAATATGTTTGTTCGGAAATTTATTATTTATGTGCATCTCTCTTAGCTTCTGCATTTTTTCACTGTTCCAAATTTCTTCTAAAGTTTGAGTATTCAAATCGCCCACAACGCACTTGGCGTCAGAATCAAAACAGCAAATAACAACTCGCCCGTCCCATAAAACAGTTAGCTTATTCCATAGCCACAGGCACGGATAATACTCAGTTCTCTTCGCCTTGTGGGACACTTCTTCTTGGAGTTTGTTTATTTCATCCATCGTGCCGTCCCAAGTTATAAATTCCTTGACCTGAACTTCGTCAATTCCCTTTCTGTCTCTCCATTTTTTTTCAAACGCAAGTATCTCATCTTTTGTTTCTTTCATTTTAATTATTGCTATCGTGGTGAATGGTTTTTTGGCGTTTCTTTTTTCTCTTTCCTTTAGAAACAATTCAATGCCTTCCAGCGCTTTTTGGTAGTTCGCGCTTCCGCCGCGAATCTTTTCATACGTCTCCTTAGTTGCTCCGTCGAGGGACAAATGAAGTATGTCTAATCCGCCATCAAAAATTTCTTCAATAGTTTTCTTGGTTAAGCTGGAAGGATTAGTGGATATCGCAGATTTAATTCCGTATTTATTGCAAATCTTGAACATCTCTCCAATTTTGGGATGCAGCAAAGGGTCGCCAAAATGATGCAATGCAACTCGGCTGTTCCATTTTAATTGTTTAACAATTTTTTCAAATAATTCAATATTCATAAATCCTATCTTTCGCGTCATATGATTTCTCGGGCACATTAAACATTTCATTCCGCAGGCATTTGTCGATTCAATATTTTGAATCATTGGTTTTCCCCTGCAAACAGTTTTCCCATTAGAATATTCGTATCCCTTTCTCCACAAATTAATCAGTTTTTTATTTGTCTCCATTTTACCAACCTTAATTTTTTAAGCACTGCCATATAAAAAACTATTGATAAAATCTAAAATGAAAAGCCGCCAGGAGGGCGTGAACCTCCATCTTCCTAGATACAATCGAGGCGCTTTACACTTAAGCTATGGCAGCAACGACGATTAATTACTTTCTTCCTTTATATATTTTTATTCTTTTCAATTCTAAATACTACTTTAATTTGACAAATCTCACATGGTAAGGGGTTGAAAAATTCGGAAAAACCCGTATTAATTTCTCATTTAATCTTTTCGTTAAAAACCATAGATATTTAGAAAATATTTTCGGAGGCAAAAATGCCTTGTGTTCTATTTCAGCTATTTGCAAATTATTTTCCCCAGCTATTTTCTCTATATCCTCGTAGGTAAAAAAATTAAAATATCTTATTGCTCCAAAAAATATTCTAACTTTTGTCGTAATAACTGCCAGAGAATGTTTGTTCGGAAAATCCAGAATTATAGAACCGCCAGGTTTAGTTACGCGCACCATTTCTTTTATTACTTCTCTGTATTCAGGAGTATGGCAAATAAATCTCGCAGTAATCACTGCAGAAAACGTTCCAGATTTAAACGGAAGTTTTTTCGCATCAGAGATTTGCAGATGAGATTCAGGATAATCTCTTTTTGCCTGTTCAAGCATCTCTTTTGAAATATCTACTCCAAATATCTTTCTATTTCCATAGCATGGAAAAGTCCTCCCGGTTCCGCACGCAACATCCAGTATTTTTCCTTTCGGAGCGCGAGTTATAAATCTCTTGATTATGCTAATTTCTTTATCGAATATGTCCTTTCCCACAGCGTCGCTAAAATAATTGTAATTTGACGCCTGAGAGCCGGCGTAATATTCTGAAAGTTCCTTCTTCACATTTCTTTTTTTAATTATCTGCCTGACGTTTTTTATCTTAGTATAAAACATAATTACTCGGACAAGGCTAAAAATAACTATCGCAAACGGCAAAAGGTTAAATAAAATCAGCAGGTAAAACAAGCTTAGCGGCGAGTCAACAATAAGAAACGACCGAAGATTGCTGAAGGATTTTCTTTTCGTGTCTTGGATTTCTCTAATTTGGCTTAATTGAATTTTGAAATTTTTTCTCCACAACATTTCAACAAGCAAAGCCGACAAAATAGACAATGTGCCGATTAGTCCAATTGCCAGAAAAAAAGAATTTTTATATTCTACAAAATAAGATACTGTGACACCCAGCAAAAATAAAAAAGGGATTGCATAATGAAAAATTCTGTCCAACTCCAGCATTTTGAATGAAAATCTTTTCTCATGCCTTGCCAATGTTCCGTCGATATAATCGAGCATAAAAACAAATTGGCAGATTGTTAAAAATAAAACAGAAATTAAATAATTGCCAAAGAAAAGAGCTATTCCGGTAATCACTGCGAAGAATATTCTAAATCCAAATAAAAACTCCGGAGAAATCCCCCATTTTTTCGCAAGCGGGAAAATTAATTTTAACGCGTATTTTCTCAAAAATATTTCTTTATCCATTTTTATTCTCCATGCTTAAAATTCACTTTCTCTTTTTGTTCTGGGTTCTATTAAAATCTTTCCTTAGAATTTGCTATTTTTAAAGAGAGTTTATTTTCCCCAGAACGTTATATATCTCGACATCCATTGGACGCTGGAAATTGCTCCGAATATAATAAATAATAAATATGGCTGGTTGAATATTACCCCTAAACTTACCAAAGTCCATTGAATATCGAGGGAAAACGCAAATGCTCCGGGATTTATTCCGAAGAAACTTTTGCTTGCTTTTTTCCTGACATTTTCAATTGGATTAACCAGGTTAAATTTTTTCCTCAGCACATCTGAAAGGAGCGCAGCATAATTTATCATCGTATAGCTAAAAATATTATAGGTTCCAAGAAAAATTATCGTCAAATCGCCGGTTTGAACAAAGGTTTTTATCATCAGCACAAAGAAAACCAGCGAAAAAGCGATAATCCCTGTGCTTTCATCCAGCCATTTGCCCATCGCATTTTTTTTATTATAAAACCTCGCAACAGTGCCGTCAGAAAGGTCTATAACAAGCCCGAACAAAAACAGCAAACCTGCAACTATCATCCAATATCCGTCCAAATAATAAATCATTATTGCAGAAATTATCGCAGTTAAAAGCCCCAATAAATTTACAAAATGTGCGTGTATCTTGAATGAAACAGCAACCCAAGAAACAAACACAGCCATAGGATAAAAAATGTATTTTATTAAAGGTCTTGTCAAATGCTCTTCTTTGAAATATTTAGCAACCTCTTTTCTTTCTACCATCAAAAAAGAACTCTTCTTTTACTTTTAAATTTAATGGAGTTGCAGGCATTGCAGAAATACGAGTACAGATATGTTTTTAAACAAGTTAATTTTTTTGCAGTTATGGAAAAGAAGGTCAAAATAATTGCTACAATTGGCCCGGCGTCCAATAATGAAGTCATTCTGTCCAGTCTTAAGGACAGGGGAGTAGATTTTTTCAGGATTAATCTTTCTCACACAAATGAAGAAGATATAGAAAAAAGAATTAAAGAAATTCTTCCCTATAACGTCCCAATTATACTAGACACAGAAGGCTCGCAAATTCGTTCAGGAAATACTAAAGAAATAGAATTTAAGGAAGGAGAAGAAATAAAACTATACGATAAAAAAATTAATTGCGATTCAAACAGTTTATTTTTTGAACCTGCAGAAGTAATCGGCAATTTTAATGTGGGAGACTTAATTTCAATAGACTTCAATTCAGTATTGCTAAAAGTATTTAGTACTTCTAATCTGCCGAACAAAGGGTTTATAGAATGTAAAATAATAATCGGTGGCATAGTCGGCGGGAAAAAGGCAACACACGTGGACAGCCCAAAATTTAGCTTGCCGCCTTTTAGCAAAAAAGATCTTATAGCTCTTGATTTAGGAAAAAAATACGGAATAAAAAATTTTACTCTTTCATTTATGGAATCTCCGGAAAGTGTCAAACAATTCAGAAGCCTCTATCCCAACGCAATAATTTACTCAAAAATAGAATCCAAAAAAGGACTGGATAATTTTGTGGAAATAGCCCGCGAATCAGACGGCATTCTAATTGACCGAGGAGACCTAAGTTATCAAGTTCCGATAGAAAAAATCCCGTTTGTTCAGAAATATGTGATTAACAAATGCAGGCAGATGGAAAAAAAAGTTTTTGTTGCAACCAACACTTTGGAGGCAATGTCTTCTTCTCTAAAACCAAATCGCGCAGAAGTAAACGATATAATAAACACATTGTTAGACGGCGCAACAGGGATAGCGTTAACAAAAGAAATTGCTACAGGAAATCATCCGATAGAAACAGTCAATATGCTGAACGCTTTAATTAAACAGCTGGATTTTTTAAAAATCGACGGAGAAAATACCAGCAAGCAAGACATATTCAAAAATATAGAAAGATACAGCTACTTGGGCTCTAAACAGGTGCCGGGACTTTTAGTACAGCCGCATGGCGGGGTGCTCGTGGACAGGATTTCTAAAAAAAAATATGCCTCGTCAGAGTTGCCCCAGAAAAGAATTTTTATTAACGAGGAAACTTTAATGGATGTGGAGCAAATTTCTATCGGTTCTTTTAGTCCGCTCGAAGGTTTTCTATCAGAAAAAGATTTTAATTCAGTTTTAGAAACCATGCGTTTGTCTAGCGGAATTGTTTGGCCAATACCCGTTGTGCTCGCCGTAAATGAAGAGACAAAAAACCGACTTTCTGTCGGGGAGGACGTTTCTCTTGTTTATGAAAAAGACAATGAAACTTATGCCCTCTTGCATCTTGAAGAGATTTATAAGATTGATAAAGAAAATGCCGCAAAAAAAATTTATGGAACGTCAGACTTGTCTCATCCCGGAGTAAAAAACTTTATTTCGGGGGGAGAATTTTTTTTAGGCGGAAAAGTAACTCTTCTAAAGCAAAGGGAATCCTCGCATAAAATTCATGAACTCACTCCCTCTCAAACAAGAAGGATATTTTCTGAAAGAGGATGGTCGAAAGTTTTAGGTTTTCATACGAGAAACGTAATTCATAAGTCTCACGAATTTATTCAAATTAAGGGTTTGAATCAACATTTTTGTGACGGATTATTCATCCACCCGGTAATAGGAAAAAAGAAATCTGGTGATTTCGAATCAGGAGTTATAATTGACTGCTATGAAAAGATGATTGAAAATTTCTATCCCTCTTCAAAGATTCTGTTTTCTTCATTAGCAACTTTCTCAAGATATGCCGGACCAAGGGAAGCACTCTTCACCGCACTCGTAAGAAAAAACTTCGGTTGCAGCCATTTCATTATAGGGAGGGATCATACGGGCGTAAAAGATTTTTACGCTCCAACAGCGTCCCATGAAATTTTCGATAAATTTCCTAGCGAAGACATCGGAATAATACCGGTTAAATTCGGCAAGGTTTTTTATTCAACTCTGGAACAAAAATATTTGCACGAACCAGATTTTCCAGATCATCCGGAAGAAAAAAAAATGCATATCTCCGGAGAACGGGCAAGAGCAATGCTAAAAGAAGGAATAGCCCCGCCAGATTGGTTCATGAGGCCAGAAATTTCTAAGATCATTCTGGAAAAGATTCAAAATAACGAGAGTGTATTCGTAAAATAAAGAACAAAAACTCTCAAGCATAAATAATTATAAACCATTTTTATCTCGATTTTTCATGAGAATCGCCCACATAAACATGTTCTACCTCCCAACTTTCGGCGGAGTCGAGCAGGTAATGGCAGAATTAGCGCAAAGACAAATCAAAGAAGGACACGAAGTCCATGTTTTCTGCTGCGACTCAGACAAAGAAAAAATAATTTCAAAAAAAGAAGAAATAATCGACGGAGTTCACATTCACAGACTGCCCTATTGGTTCAGGCTCTCTTACAATACTTTTATCTGGCCTTCACTACTTTGGCGGTTCAAGGGAAAATTTGACGTCGTCCATACTCACGTTTCAGGTCACGCCTACATTTTAATCGCAGGTATTCTTTCAAAAATAAAAAAATTCAAGCACGTCCACACAACCCATTGCCCGTGGACAGATACATCTTTTCGTCCGAAAATTATCCGCCCCTTTCTTTTTCTAAACAATTTATTCTTTAACAAATTATCTTTTAGACTAACAGACAAAATCATTCCGATAACTCCTTGGGAACTTAACATCTTAAAAAAATACGCGCCAGAGGAGAAAATAAAAGTTATTTCTAACGGAACAGACAAAATTCTTTACAGAAAAGTTTCTCTGAATAAATTTAGAAAAAACAATAAAATCAAAGAAAAATATTTAGTTCTTTTTTTCGGAAGATTAAATCCCACAAAAGGCCCCGAAAAATTAGCGCAAGCAGCAATTAACATTACAAAAAAAAGAAAAGATGTTGCATTTGTCTGGGTTGGTCCCGACGAAGGAAAAGCTGGCGAAGTAAAAAAATTAATCAATCCGTATAAAAACATGCAGTATCTCGGACCAATTCGTGGCAAAGAAAAAATTGCAGAAATGTACCAGGCAGCAGACGTCTACGTTTTGCCAAGTTATCGAGAAGGTTTGCCTTTAACATTATTCGAATCAATGGCTTCAGGTTTGCCGATAGTCGCAAGCCCTGTTAATGGCGTCCCTTATGAAATGTCCTCGCCAGAAAACGGATTCTTTTCAAATTATGGCGACTTAGAAAGTTTGGAAAAAAATATTTTAAAAATTTTGGACAACCAAGAATTATCAAAACAAATCTCTAAAAACAATTTCCAGAAATCATTAAATTACGATTGGGATAATATCTACAAAAAATATATGGAAGAATACAAAAAATTATTATGAATCTCCGCATCATAACTTTTTTAAACTCCCTTTATTTTTACAACCCATGCCTAAAATAAAAGTGGACAAAGAAAAATGTATTGGTTGCCAGTTATGCACAAGCATCTGCCCAAAAACTTTTGAAATGAAAGACGACAAGGCGGCAGCAAAAAAAGCAGCCATAGACAAACTGACTTGTGAAAGAGAAGCAGCAGATTCTTGCCCGACAGAAGCAATCTCTCTTTCTTAGAAATTATTAAATAACTTGATTTAATCACATGAAAATGAAATTAAATGTATTATTCGGAGGAAAAGCAGGCCAGGGAATAAATATCCTCGGCCATATTCTAGCTGAAGTTTTAGTCAAACAAGGATATTACATCTTTCAGTCAAGAGATTATCAATCTCTAATTCGCGGCGGGCACAATTTTAATGTTCTTACTATTTCAGACAAGCCAGTAAGCAGCAACGAAAGCAAAATAGATATTTTAGTTTCCATAGATTCCAAGACATTAGAAATTCACAAAAGCAAACTAAAAGAAAACGCAATTATCTTGCAGGAAGAAAAAGAAAATATGTATTTCGCAGGGCAATTAGTTAAACTTTTAGGAATAGAATTTAATATTTTAGAAGAAGAACTGAAAAATTTAAGAAACTTCGACGAGAACCTCGCATATTCAACAGAAGGATACAATAGCATAGAAAAAAAATTCAATTTTCAAAAACAACAATTAAAACTGTCCATTCTCGACGGAAACAAGGCAGCTGCGCAGGGAGCGCTCAACTCAGGAATAAATTTTTATTTTGCGTATCCGATGACTCCGGCAACAGGAATAATGAATGAGCTGGCCTCAAAACAAATTGAAAATAATCTGGTAGTTTTCCAGTCAGAAAGCGAAATAGCTGCTGTAAATTCTGCGCTCGGCGTATCATTCACTGGAGCAAGAGCAATGACAGGTTCAAGCGGAGGCGGTTTTGATTTAATGGCAGAAGCTTTAAGCTTGCAGGGGCAGACAGAAATTCCCTTAGTGGTTTATCTCGCGTCAAGGCCAGGCCCCTCGACAGGCGTGCCGACTTATACTTCTCAAGCTGACTTGAACGCAGCTCTTTATTCAGGCCACGGAGAATTTCCAAGAATTGTCGTCGCCCCCGGCGATCCTAAAGAAACAATTGAAAAAACAAACGAAGCATTTTACCTGGCAGAAAAATTCAAAACACTCTCAATAATTCTCACTGACAAGCATCTTGCAGAAAGTGAATACACTTTGTCAGAACAGCCAAATCCGCCAATCCAAATAAAAACGCAAAGAGCCCTTCCCGGAAAGCAAATAGTAAAATCTTCAAGCTATGAGCACGATGAAAACGGGCTGACAACAGAATCTCCGGAGCTGGCAATAAAAAATGCAGAATCCAGAATTAAAAAACAAAACCAAATTAAAAAAGAAATAGAAAATCTCCATCCAATTAAAATGCACGGAAATCAAAACAGCAAAAATTTAATCATTAGCTGGGGTTCAACAAAGGGAGCAATTCTCGACGCAATTCAAGGAATAGACGCCAAATTCCTCCAGATTATTTATATCCAGCCGCTCTCAGAAAAAGTCAAAGAAGAAATGCAAAAATCAAGCAAGATAATCTTAATAGAAAACAATTCAACAGCACCATTAGGAGATTGGATAACCCAAAACACGGGAATGGAAATCAAAAATAAAATTTTGAAATACGACGGCTCCCCCTTCTTGTCAAACGAATTAAACAAACAAATTCAAGGAGCCTTAAATGGAAAATAAAGAAAAAATTCAAACAAAAATGCCTATAACATGGTGTCCTGGCTGCACGAATACTGCAGTTTTAACAGCCCTGAAAAAAACAATTGCAAAACTTATCGACGAGGGAGCAAGGCAGGAAGATTTTGCAATGGTTACAGGAATCGGCTGCCACGGAAAAATTTTTGATTACACAAACATAAGCGGAATTTACGGCTTGCACGGAAGAGTCATTCCAACAGCTTTCGGAATCAAGTTGGGGAATCCAAAACTAAAAGTTTTAGGTTTTTCCGGCGACGGAGACGCGTACGCAGAAGGCATGGAGCATTTCATTCACGCTTTCAGGTACAATGCAGATATGACCTACATCGTTCACGATAACCAAACATTTTCTCTAACAACAGGACAGGCAACGCCAACATCAAATCAAGGTTTCAAAAGCAAGGCAGAACCCCTAGGAAATTTTAGCAAGGCAATTAATCCGATAGCATTAGCACTTGCAGCAGGCGGGACATTTATAGCAAGGTGCAATTCTCTCGACGTAAACACAACAGCAGAAATATTTGAGCAAGCAATCAAGCATAAAGGATTTGCTTACATAGAATTAATGCAAAACTGCATAATTTTCAATAACGAGCTTCCAAAACTTTCTAAACTCATGTACAACATCGAGACAAACAAAGACAAATCAAAAGCAGAAAAATTAGTAAAAGAATGGGACTACAGCACAAAACAGGGAAAAATCCCAATTGGAATAATTTACCAAACTCAAGAGCCAACATTAGAAGAAAAATGCCCGCAATTCAAGACTAATTTTCCAGCTTCTGATTAATCTCTTTGATAAGCTCTTTTGGATTAATCCCGTGAGCCAAAGCCCCGTCTTTCAAGCTTTCATTCGCGCTCATGTAACAGCCGGCGCAATGCATTCCTTTCTCGAATAATAATTCTCCAATTTCTGGATACTTCTCTAAAATTTCGCCGAAACTTTCCTTGCCTGTTATTTTCTTTTTCATCTATAATCAAAATCCATAACGTTTATAAACTTATATGTAGCTTAATTCATATGAAAAATAATTCATATCAAAACTTTTTCGCAAACCTTGCGAATAAGTCAAAACTAGACATTCTTCTTTCTCTGAAAGACAAGCCATTAAGCGTGAACGAAATTGCAAAAAAAATAAAAGAAGAACAAAGCAATGTTTCTCATCATCTAAAATCCCTCTCAGATTGTCACATAGTCTATTCAAAAAAACAAGGCAAAAAAAGAATCTATTCTCTAAACAACAAAACAATAAGCCCGATATTAAAACTAGTTCAAACGCACGCAGCAAAAAACTGTTCAGATGGCTGCAGCAAAAATTGCAAGGGATGCTCAAATGAATAAAACAATCTACCTCGATAACGGCTCAACAACTAAAGTCGCTCCCGAAGTAACAAAATCAATGATTCCTTACTTCGAAGAAGAATATGGCAACGCCTCAACAATTCATGCAAAAGGCGTCAACGCAAAGCAAGCTCTTGAAAATTCAAGAAAAATAATCGCAAAATCAATAAACGCCCTGCCCGAAGAAATAATTTTCACATCAGGCGGAACAGAATCAAACAATTTCGCGCTCAAAGGCACGGCTTTCGAAAACAAAGAAAAACGTCATATCATAACGACAAAAATAGAGCACAGTTCTGTTCTGAACACTTGCAAATGGCTGGAGTCGCAGGGTTTTGAGGTAACGTATCTTTCCGTCGACAAAGACGGATTTATCGATTTAAATGAACTAAAAAAATCAATAAAAGAAAAAACAATCCTTTTTTCAGTAATCCACGCAAACAATGAAATAGGCACAATTCAAAATCTCGAAGAAATCGGGAAAATCTGCAAACAAAAAAAGATTTACTTTCATATAGACGCTTGTCAGAGCTACACAAAAGTCCCGATAGACGTGAAAAAACAAAATTTGGACTTGGTGTCTTTAAACGCGCACAAAATTCACGGCCCAAAAGGAGTAGGCGCGCTTTACATAAAAAAAGCAACGAAAATTTCAAGCTGGCAGCACGGAGGAAGCCACGAATCGCATCTAAGAGCAGGCACAGAAAATGTTTCGGCAATCGTCGGATTCGCAAAAGCAGTCCAAATAACAAATTCCAGCCACATAAAAAAAATGACAGAACTAAGAGATAAACTAATCAGCGAAGTTTTGAAAATTCCCGGCACAAGATTAAACGGTCCCCAAGGAGATAAAAGACTTTGCAGCAACACAGATTTTTCTTTCAACGCAATCGAAGGCGAGGCAATCGTCGGATTTTTAGACGAGGCAGGAATTGCAGCGTCGACAGGTTCTGCGTGCGCTGAAAAAAATCTGGATCCCAGCCACGTCCTCAAAGCAATAGGGCTTTCGCACGAGCAGGCAAACGGCAGTTTAAGATTAACGCTAAGCAGGTTCACAACAGAACAGGAAATTTGCTATGCAATTCAAACTCTTCCTGAAATAGTCAAAAAGCTAAGGCAATTTTCGCCGTTTGGCAGGGAGTTAAAAAATGTACTCTAAAGAAACAATTGAACGATTTAGAAATCCAAAAAACACAGGAGAAATTCCAAATGCAGACGCAGTCGGAGAAGTGGGAAACATGAAATGCGGCGACGTCATGAAAATTTATCTCAAGGTAGAAAAAAATAAAATCAAAGACATCAAATTCCAGACATACGGTTGCATGGCAGCAATAGCTTCTTCAGACATGCTCTGCGAATTAGCAAAAGGCAAAACACTCGACGAGGCGCTAAACATAAAATTCAGCGATATAACAAAAGGACTCGGAGAACTCCCCCAGATAAAAATACACTGCTCTGTCCTCGGCACGCACGCGTTGAAAAAAGCAATCGAGAACTATAAGTCAAATAACTAAAACTTTAAAACGTCTCTCCTTCTGAAAAAATTATGAAAATAACTCTGATATCAACAGCAACATATCCCTCAGACCAGGGCATAAGAACAATTTCCGGAGTTTTGAAAAACGCAGGGCACCAAGTCAACTTAGTTTTCATGGCTTTGTCAGAAGATTACTCAAAAAACTACACAAAATCAGAATTAATTCAGTTAGCAAAAATTTGCAAAGATTCCCAGCTAATCGGAATAAACTCTTTCGCGTCGACAGCGCATCGCGCGAATAGAATAATCCATTTTCTAAAACAATTAAATATTCCAATAGTTTACGGCGGCGTCCACGCGACAATTTCTCCGGAAGACTGTATAAAGCACGCAGATATTGTTTGCGTCGGCGAAGGCGAAGAAGCAATTATAGATTTGGTAAACGCCCTGGAAAAAAACAAGCCAATTGAAAAAATAAAAAATCTTTGGATAAAAAAAGAAAATAGGATAGTAAAAAACCCAATAAGAAATTTAATCGACAATCTTGACTCGCTTCCGTTTCCAGATTACAAGATAGAAACCCACTATATTTTGGAAAATAAAAAAATAAGACATTTCAAAGAATACGACTTAGGCGGGCAAATATTTTTCCTAACAGGCAGAGGATGTCCGTACGGCTGCGACTATTGTTCAAATTCTCTTTTCAATGAACTCTACAAAGGCAAATGCAAAAAAATTCTAAGATGGCACTCTCCAAAATATATAATTGACGGAATCCTGTTTTTCAAAAAAAGATTCCCTACTTTGAGTTATTTTGATATAAGAGACGATACATTTTCTCTTCGCCCAACCGAGCAAATAAAAGAATTTTGCACCCTTTACAAAGAAAAAGTAAAAATGAGGTTCAAATGCCTTGGCGATCCGAGAACAATCACCGACGAGAAAATCAATCTTTTAGTCGACGCAGGCTGCACAGACATAATAATCGGAATTCAGGGCTCCGAAAGAACAAACAGGGAAATTTATCATCGCCCCCAGACAGACAAAGATGTTTTAAACGCAAGCAAAATTCTTTCCAAGTATAAAGAAAAATTAGCAGTAATGTACGACGTCATAACCTGCAACCCCTATGAAAAACCAGAAAACATAATTTCTCTAATCAGGCTCCTTCAAAAATTAGAAAAGCCTTATTTCCTTTCGGTAAATAATCTTGTCTTCTTTCCAGGTTCAAAGTTAGACAGAAGAGCAAGGCAGGATAAAATAATCAAGAAAGAATCTGACGCCGCCTACCAGTTAAATTACTGGGACAGAAAAGCCCATATCCTTCTCAAAAGGCAAAACATGTATCTCGTTTTAATTCTGAATTTAATGCGCGGCTCTGTCACAAAAAAAAGATTTGGCTTTATTCCAAATTCTTTAATTAATTATCTCCTGAAAAAAGAAAGAATAAAAAAGAATCTAAAAAATCCGGCGTCAACTCTCGCAGTCCTGCAATTCGTCGGAGTTTATGACTTAATCAGGGAAAGAATATTAAAGCCAACTTACCGTTCCCTGCCTTTAGATTTCAGAGTCTGGTATGACAAGGTTCGTTATCGCATCTGATAAAGAGTTTTATCCTTGACATTTGCCCATCGAAACCCCTCTTTTCTCAGAGCGCACGCCAGACACTCCCCGCATTGTTTTTCATCCCCAACATAACAGCTCCACGTCTTAGCCAAATCAACCCCCATTTCTCGCCCCAATAAAACAATGTCTTCCTTGTCCTTCATTATCAACGGCGCTAGAATCTCAAATTTTTTTTCGCTCGCAGCATCTCTCAATTTATTAATTTGCGAAACAAACTCAATAGTTGTATCCGGAAAACTTTCTTTTCCTTCGTTTTTGAAACCAACAAAAATATCATGCCTCCCTTCTCCTCTCAAATCCAAGCTCTCCGCCAAGCTCATAGCATAACTGAGAAAAATTAAATTCCGATGAGGAACATACCATTTCAGACTTTCTTCTTTCGTGTTTTTCAAATCCTCCCGCGAAATCTTTGAAGCCTTTTTTGCATTCAGCAAATCTCCAAAAGTTTCCTCAACTAAAGGCAGTTTTACCTCGACAAACCGCGCCTTCAATTTTCTGGCGAAATATTCAGAAAATTTTCTTTCCATTTTGGCAGCCCTCTGCCCATAATCAAAAAACAAAAATATAATCTTCTCATATTTCAATTTCTTCTTTACATAGTAAGCTGTCACAACACTATCCAGCCCGCCCGAGCACAAAACTATCGCTTTTGTCATCAGTTACGCAAAATACCTCAATATAAAAATCTTCACCCAATTTTATCTTCTATTAATTATTTTCCAAATTTCAACAAAACTTATAAACTTCCTTTTTTCATTTATTTCATGGCAAAAAAGAAAGCATCCCAAATAAAACCAGGTGATAAAATTAAATTGGCCGGGAAATCCTGCGTAGTCGAAAACATCGAAATCTCAGACATCGGAAAGCAAGGCACAAAGAAAGTAAGAATTGCAGCCAAAACCCCTGATGGAGAAAAAATAGTCATCGTCCGCCCCGAGGATTATCCCATTGATTCTGAATGATTCACATCATAATAACTTCCTACAAAGAACCAAAATCAACTCTCAAAGCAGTCCAGACTTTTCTCAATCAACTTCTTCAAGCACAATCTCCCAGCATTAAACCTAAAACATCCCTCAAATCTAAAAACAGAAAAACTCCGAAGGATTCTATTTCACTAACTATTCCCCAAAACCAAAAAGATTTCAAAATAACAGTAGTCGACCCATTTCCCGAAGTCGAATCTTTCCTAAAAAGAAATATTCGCTCTCCTCTTGTTGAATTCTTTCTCGATCCCGGCGAAGGCAAGGCCTATGCACTAAATCTCTTAATGCAAGAGCAGTCAACAGGAAACAAAGAAGATATTTTCATTTTCACCGACGGCGACGTTTACTGTTCGTCAAACACAATAGAAGAAATATCAAAAGCATTCAAAGAGGAAAAAATAGGATGCGTAACAGCAAAGCCAGTAGCAATAGACAGTAGAAATACAAAATACGGCTTCTGGGCGCACGTCCTTTTCAAAGGAATTCACAAAGTAAGAACTTCTCTCTCCAAACAAAAAAAATTCTTCGAATGCTCTGGATATCTTTTCGCAATAAGGCAAGGAGTAATTTACGATTTTCCTCACAAAGCTTCAGAAGATTCAATAATCCCTTATCTCTTCTGGAAAAAAGGCTACCGAATAAAATATCTCCCCAATGTAGAAGTTTATGTAAAAAATCCGGGTAATTGGAAAGATTGGCTCGCGCAAAAAGTCAGGAATGTCAAAGGACACGAAAACTTAAGTAAAATCGCAAAAGACATGCCAAGGACAAAATCCTTCACGAATGAAATTATTTGGGGCGGACTCTTCGCGTTAAAACAACCCAAAAATCTTAGAGAATTGAACTGGCTCATCCAGTTGTATTTCGCGAGATTGTATCTTTATTTCCAAGCCTTCAAAGAAATAAAACGCGGTAGGAGATACGGAGATGCCTGGCGAGGCGAGGCGATAACAGAATCAACGAAGATGTTTGATTAATTCTTCTTTTAATTTTTCAACAGAATTAACAATCTCCATGCTCCCCAAAAGAATAGCAGATAAATATTCAAGAGCATCACCAACCCCCTCGTCGGTTTTAATCCCAATCGCCGGTATCCCTTGAGCATAAGCATAACCTAATTCCCATGCAGTTCCTGCCCCAACATGCAATCCATCAAGAACAGCAACAACCAGCTCAACATCCTTCATCCCCCGAATAATATCTCCTTCAAAAATTTTTTTCACATCCTCAACGCCAGAACAAATTCCAACATCACGATGCGGAAGAAAAGTTTCAAACCCCAACGATTCGCACAGCGAAGTAACTTCTTCCAAAAGTTCCTTCTCCTCCGAACTACCTATCTTTCCCGCAATATAGACTTTCATAAAAATCCAACATTTAATTCAATTATAAACTTATTCCCCCGCTAAAATCCCTAAAACTCTTCTTTCCTAAATCTTAAATAACCTCAGTTCTTGCAAAAAACATGAAAATTTGCATAATAAAACTGGGAGCAAAAGGAGACGTAATCAGAACTATCCCTGTAGCAAAAGCGATCAAAGAAAAATACAAAGACTCCGAAATAACTTGGATAACAAAATCAAACATTTCAGACATCCTAAAAACTTACAAATTCTTAAATCAAATAGAAACAATCCCTTTCTCAACAGCAGAAACATTCGATATTCTCTACAATTTCGATATAGAAAAAGAAGCAACTGATTTAGCAAAAATAATTCGCGCAGAAAAAAAACAGGGGTTTTATCAGGAAGGAAATTACGTAGAAGCATTCAACCTCGGCGCAGAATACTATCTCAACACTTTATTCGACGACGAAATAAAAAAATCAAATCGTCTCACTTACCAAGAAATGATGTTTCGGGTAGCAGAAATTCCGTGCAAAGAAGAGATAGTTCAATTAATTCTTCCAAAACAAGCATTAGATTACGCGGATAATTTCCTAAATCAAAATAATCTCTCCACCGAAAAACTAATTGGAATCCATCTAGGCGCATCCCCAAGATGGCCGTCAAAGGCATGGCACGAAGATCGTGTAAAAGAATTCATAACAAAAGCAAAACAGAAAAATTGTCAGGTAATTCTTTTCGGCGGCCAAAACGAATCAGATAAACTCGCATCAATCGCAGAAGAGCTCGGCGTTTCAATAAATAATCCAAATAACACAAATTTAGAATTCGCTTCTCTAATCGACAAATGCAAAACAATAATCTGCGCAGATTCTTTCGCGTTGCATCTTTCTCTGGCATTAAAAAAACCAACAATCGGATTATTTTTCGTAACCTCTCCCAACGAAGTCGAGCCTTATAATCTTCTAAAAAAAATTACTTCCCCTCTTCTCAAAGATTTCTTCCCAGAAAAATCCGATTTATACGACGAAGAATTGGTTAAATCTATCTCTTCCGATAATGTCCTGGATGTCCTGGCGGAAACTCTCTTTTAGATTAGTTTTATTCGAATTTCCAGTCGTTATATTTTGTAGACAAAAATGTAGAAAAGTTTAAATATGTAGTCACCCAATATATTATTATGCATGTAGAAAAAAGGAAAGTCAAAGGAAAATTGAAATATTATCTGGCTCATTCATTCAGAGAAGGAAAAAAAGTGCATAAAATTAGAAAATTTCTCGGAGCAGGCTTGTCTTCCAGTCTATTGAAAGAAAGAAAAAATAAAGCAGAAGAATTGATTTTAGAGGAAATCAATAAATATAAACTAATTCAAGATCCTCTTTACATGTAGTGTCCGCTATTAATGTCCTCTCGATTATTTGAGTTGCTCATTGTTTTTATTTCTTTCTCTGTTTTTCTAGGAAAGCTTGAGAGGGAGTTCTAAGTTTTCCGTTA
>Ga0208245_1000321_pt1 | contig 43434 bp, 32 predicted proteins | sample RifOxyC1_FD_184035 | JGI IMG/M metagenome (GOLD analysis project Ga0208245, IMG submission 184035) | Soil microbial communities from Rifle, Colorado - Rifle Oxygen_injection C1 (SPAdes) | ecosystem: Environmental > Terrestrial > Deep subsurface > Rock core/Sediment | place: Rifle, Colorado... | reverse complement strand
AACGATTTACTGATTCGATGTCACCCCTCGGGACTTTTTTCGGGTTTATAGCAGTTCTGTGTCCCGTTCTGGTTGTCTTTCATCCGAGTCTTTCGGAGTTGGCGGTGGTTTACGCGCTCGACTTCGTTGCGCTTTATATCGCTCATCTGATCGACCGTCGCACTTTTCTGAAACTCTACCCTGATACAGCTTTGTTTTTCCCTGAACCTGATTACGGGAAATTCAAAGATCTCACGGTCGAAGGCAAAGTCGCCCTTCTGAATTCGCTCATTCGGTTCCCCCAGCGCAGGGCGCTTTACTTTTTTCTCGTCAGTTTTCTGAAAGTGACGCCGGTAATGTTGGTGATCATCTTTGTTTGGGAACCCGACGTCTCGAGACTCGACCAGGCGCTAAAGATTCTCACGATTGAACTCATCGTGAACGCGTATATTTACGGTTCCGTGTTCATCGAATTTCATCGTTTTGTGTCGACCCAGATCGCTGAATTTCATGAAAGATACGACTGGAGCGACGCTTTCGCGAAAGTCGACTACCCTGACCCCAAGCGGGAATTCGCGCTTCAGGAAAGCATTTCGCTGCTCGCCGTTACGGTTTTCATGCTGGTTTTACAGTGGCTCGTCGTCTGGAACGCTCCGATCAGTGATCCACGAGAGGAAGCGGTCGAAGTGATTCTGGTCGGGGCTTCCGGCTTTCTTCTCTTCGCGCGTATCTGGTACCTCGGCCGGCGCTACTTCACGGGCGGTCTTCAGGAGCTTTTCAAAAGGTTCGAGTCTTTTGAGTACGACATGCGGGATATGAGCATCCCGTTGCATTCGTCGGCACTTCTGGCGCGTTTCGAAAGAACCTTCAATACGCTGACTGAACGGCTTCGCGCGAATGAACGCCAGCTTTCGGAATGGCTGGTTCGAGAAGCCGAGCAGCACCGGTTCCGCGCGCTTGGCGAGGTTTCAGGGCTGATCGCGCATGATCTTGCCGGGCCTTTGCATGCGATTCAGTTTTGCGCGCAGGAACTCCAGGAAAATCCTGAACGCTTGAACAGCAGGAAATATCTCGAACAGCTCACGCTCAACACCGACCGTTGCGTTGAACTCATCAAATCACTCCGGGCGTATCTCAAGGAGCCCGAGGTTCGGAAATCTTCGGTGCTTTTCGGAGAAACGCACGATTACGTATTGCGGCTCATGAAGACCCAGTTTCAGAACCAGGGCTTCGAGAAGATACGCTTCGTTTTGGAGCCGGCTTTACTGGAGGTCAGGTTTGCCGTCGCACACGTCGACATGGTTCACATCCTCTACAATCTTTATAAGAACAGTATCGAAAATTTTATCGCGCACGGAAACGAAGACCCGGAGATTCAAGTCGGCATTCTGGAGGATGCCGCTGAAACGCTTCAGATGTTCATCAAGGATAACGGTTCCGGCTTGGGAGTCGCCGAATTCGAGAATTTGACGGCTTTTCAATTCTCGCGGCCTGCGCCGATGAAAAAATCGGAAAGTCTCGGGTTACGGCTGACCCGCCGTTTGATTGAGCGAGGGGAAGGGGCTCTCAGCGTCGTTCCCGGTCCAGGCTTCGGGACGATGTTCAGTTTAACGCTCCGGAAAAAGTTAACTTCCACAAAGGCGGCTCCATGATCGCTGAAAAAAGAATTTGGATTTTGGAAGATGATCCCGGCGTGAAGTTCGTTTACGACGAGATTCTCGGCATCCGTTACAAGGTTTTGTATTTTACGGCGCTTGCGGAGTTCCGGAGGGCCCTTCTCGAGAGTCCGGCGGCAGAAAAGCCGGAGCTCGTGATCGCGGACATCACTTTGCCGGATGGCTGTTTTTTGCACTTCCTTTCTTCCGAAGAGGTAACGAACCTTTTTGAGACCCCTTTCATCATCATTTCCTCGATGAATGATGTGGATGCGTTGCGATTCTGTTTCGAAGAGGGAGCATTGGACTACATCATCAAGCCGTTTCAGAAATCAGAGCTGATCGTGAAAGTCGAACGCGCGTTGAAGCGGAATGCCGTCAAGCCGCCGGCAGTCGAGGACCCCTGGGCCGAGCGGATCCTCGAGAGACTTCCCGCGACTTACGGGAAAGTGCCGCACCTCACGCTGAAAGAGCATGAAATTCTCTCTCTCTTTCTGGAGGCGAAAGATTACACCCTGTCCCGTCACGAGATCGTCAAGCGCGTCTGGGGTAATGTCAAAGTCTATCCCAAAACCCTGGATGTCCATCTTTACAATTTGCGGCGCAAAATCCACGAGACTGGAATGAAAATCAAGGCGAACGGCCTCGGCCGTTGGACTTTGATCAAGAAGACCTAGAGCCTAAGCGATGGGGTGAATGAACAGCTCCGGCGAAAGCTGCGGAATCAGCTCCTCATAGCCATGCCCGAAAATCAAGGGCAGGCGATCCGGAGCTATGGCTTTGGCCACCGCGAGCTTCCCGATGAGATTTTTCGGGGTGATGTCGACAAAAAGAAATTCCCCTTTGTGCCTCGTGGTATTAGACGGCGCTTTCATCCGGTTCCCGCCGTCGAGCCAACAGCGGACCTTGCCCGCGCCCTCTTCACCGAGAAAGAGTTCCTGGTGGTAATTCGGAGTGGGCGAAAACGGAGGCGCTTCCGTCATTTCCTGGTCCCACAAAAAGCCGAGCCGCTGCAGACATTCACTTTGCGCATGGCTGAGGGCATCGGCAATACTGGATCCCGAGCCGAATCCGAACACGAACAGGCGGTCGTTGCTTTTCGGGAAACAGAAGATTCCGACTACCTGAGGCGAATCGGGCGAGGACGTTGAGTCTTCAAAAAGGTAAGTTTCTGACGAGTAATATCGGGTCAGGCTGTCGCGAATTTCCCAACCGGCGTGGATGGAATCGGGCAGGCGCTTTGGGGCCGGTCCGCCGAACCAGGATCGCAGTAATCGATCGCGTTCGATGAGCTCGAGTGATGCGCGGTCACATGCTCCCGAAAAATCGGAAAAGGCGGCCACACCATTGGATTTCGAGTAGCGGGATTTTTCGGGGGCTGGATCTTCCGGAAAAACGGATTCAGCATCGACTTCCTGGAGTATCGTCCCGGTCGCCGTTCGAAGATGAAGCCGGTTTTTGCCGGATTTTATTTTGTCTAGGATTTCAAGAACACTGATCCGTTCGATTAATTCGAAGAACGCTCGATCAATGGGAAGGGTGTTGATTTGAGCCGCGCTCGCCGTAACGATCCGTCCATTCTGGTGTTGAATGCTCAAGCCGACAAGATGAACGGGGGTACCGAGTTCGGCAAGGACCTCGTGAAAGTTTTCCGGAACGGACCATCCGGGTGGGAGCGGGTACTGGTTGAGGTATTCGTCGAGACGTATTTTCATGGGGGAATCTCGGGGCCGGAGTGGCCATTTGCGGGCTATGAAAAAGACCCCCCCTTTCAGGAAGAAAGGGGGGGAAATCTTACTCAATTAGAAACAAATAAGTGCGAATTGCTTTTTCATAACATGACTCCTTTCATGTGGATTTCCCTAGGATGTCCCCGATGGAGACCGTAAGGATCGTTTGAGCTGGTGCTGCATGCCCAGGCAAAATTGATCGAGGAAGGCTGTTTCGTGTTTTCGGCTGAAAAATTTGGTAAAACGGGCCGTTGCGCCCCATCGTTCGGAGTTGGTCATGCCAGTGATGTTAAACCCGAGCTTGTTCAGGATATGAACCTGCCTCAGGTTCGATAGTGCGATATCAGCTTCAGCCCGTTCGACGCTATTATCGGCCAGGATCGAAAGAAGATGACCGAAGAACGGCTGGAAAATATTCCGGTTCTGGTATTCAGGAAGAATCGAGACATTGCGGAGGTAGTAGGTGCTCCAATCCAGCGGATTGCCGACCAGCACGCCGATTGTTTTCTCTCCGTCTTTGAAGGCAAAAAAATCGGCCGCTTCGCGATAAAATCTGTTCTTCGCCTCGCTTGTCTCAAAGCACAGAAAAGGCGTGGCGTTCAGGTCTTCTTCGTAAATTCTGCCGAAGTTGGGGGCGAGGAAGTGCGCGACCGTATCGAAGGAGCTGAGTTGGACCGTGAGATTCGAGGCTTCGCCCGAGGTCTCGCCCGGAATGTTGCCCGGAATATTGAAAGGAAAGTAGGTACTCCAATTCAAATTCCAGATTCGACTTGAAAGCCAGCGCTGCCATGTGGAGTCTTGATCCCAAGCGGCGTGTCTGTTGCTTTCGGCGATTTCGACCGGCTTTTGCGAATCGGCCGGACGCTCGAATCCTCTCTCTTGCATCGCCCCTCCATGGGGTGTTTTCAAAAAGGCGTGTTCTGATTCTTGACCACGCTCAAGACACCGTCGACTTAAGTTATTTTAAGCCGCCAGTTTAAGGGGGGTTTAAGGAATATTAAACGATTCTACCGAGTTCGGGGCAGGGTGAATTCCAGAAAAATTTTTTTTCGGAGCTGTCTTCGCTGGAGGGTGAGGGGGGGTGATGCAACACTCCAAAACGGTGGCCACTTCGATCGCTCGACGGTGCTTGCGCTAACTAAACTAAAGAAGTGGCGGGTTCTTTTCGTTAGAATCGGAATGGGGCAGACGGTTGGGTTTCGTAAATGCGTTGAACTTCAGGCTGCTGGGTAATTAGCGGTAACCTGGAATGTATTCGATCAGTTGGTTTGAAATTCACCTTCTAACCTCCCGGTATTACTGAAAATACTTTGCGTTTGGAATAATTCTATCATAAACTAAGTTGATAGGAGTTTGTCGTGACAGAAAAGGAAAAAGCTGCAGCATCAAAAATTGCGAAGGTCATCAAAACAGCGCGGAAGCATCGCGCGCTCACTCAGCACAACGTTGCTGAGCACTTAGGAGTTTCTCAAAGCGCGGTTTCAAAAATGGAGAATGGGTTGGTCATTCCTTCCGCGATTCAGTGGTATGACTTCTGTGTTCTGACTGGCATTCGCGCAGAGAGTCTCTGTTCCGGTGAAATGGAATTTACTAATCTGGCTCTTAAACGCCGCCCCGCGCGCGTCTAGAGTTTAAGAAAAATTAAATCGCTCTGATCGTCTGAGCCTCGTAGCCTGACAGGTACAATGTCACACGTCATTTTGGTTACGTACTCAGGATATATCAAAACTCCATCTTCTCTCGCGCTGGACAACGGCCTTGCGAATCTCGCGGGTGCGCTGATCCATGCTGGTCACGAGGTCTTGATCGAGGACTATAACCGGCTGTCGATTCTCGAGAAAATGACGCCTCCGGGAATTTCTGAAATGGCGGCGGAGGCGTTCAAAGCTGGAAACACGGCCGGTGCCGATTCATTCGCGCGGATTCGTGAGCTTCAGGACAAACTCGATTCTTATCAGGAGAGAGTCGTGGGCGAGATTTTCGAGGATCTCTCGCGCCTGATCCTTCAGCATCGGACGTCCGTGATCGGCTTCAAATGCTGGGGAAGTGACGGGGCCGCGGCGGTGAAGCGATGGTGCGAGTTGATCCGCGGCCGATTCCCGGAGCTGAAGATTCTCCTGGGGGGCTCCTGCTGTTCGGTCGCGCCGGAGCACACCGCTCGTTATATCGGCAACTTTGATCTGATGGCGATCGGCGAGGCGGAATTGAGCATTCTCGGAATGCTGGAATATTTTGAAGGGCGGCGCGCCCTTTCGGAAGTTTCGGGCGTGCTGTACCGCGATCCTCGGGTGCCGAAGGACGCGGAGCCACGATACATCAAGAATCCGCCCGCGCTTCTCAAGGATCTCGATCAGCTGCCGTATCCGAACTACAGCCGCGAAGTTTATCCATCCGCCTGGACCGGCGAGAAGCTGAACATGGTTATTCTCGACGAGAGCCGGGGCTGCCCCGTTCAGTGTAATTTCTGTGTTCATCCGACTTATGCCGGTTCCTGGAGAATCAAATCGGCCGCGCGCATTGTGGAAGAAATCAAAGCCATTCAGTCGCTCATGGGTACACGGTATTTCAGGCTAGCGGGTTCGAATACGCCTCCTTCGGTTTTGAAACAGATGGCGCGCAGGGTGCTTGATGACGGCATCGACATGCGATTTTCCTGCTTTCTGCATGTCAACTCCGTAAAAGCCGAAGATCTTCCGGTTTTGAGAGAGGCCGGATTGAGGTGTGTTTTTTACGGAATAGAATCGGCCGATGACCGGCTGTTGAAGGAAGTCGCGAATAAGAAGACGAACGCGGACAGGATGTATCGAGTTACGAAAGCCACGACAGAGCAGAGAATATTCACGACCGGAAGCTTTATCTATCCAATGCCGTTTGAAACACCTGAGTCGCGGGAAAAGACGGTTTCCTTCATTAAAAACCTTTTTGGCGGCAATGCCTACGCGTCCGCGCAATTTCTCAATCCCGCTCCGATGCCCGATACCGAATGGTGGCGCGAGCGCCGCAAGTACGGATTTGAATTCAATGATGACGAGTACATTCTCAAGATGATTACGTCGCCCGTCAGGCATATGTTCCCGCCAGAACTCCAGGAACTTCTGCCTTACAGTCTTCAGGGTAAGACGCATCGGGATCTTGCCCAGGAACTCGGTGCTTTGATCGCTGAGCTCAAGAACGAAAAAGTGATCTATAATATCAGTGATGACGTCGCGATCATCGCGCATGGCTGCGGGATGCATCCAAGTCGGCTCAAGGATGAGCTACTGCCCGCCTTCATGTTCGGTGATCTCCCAAAAATCCGGAAGATGACCGAAGACTTCAATGCAAATCGCTGTCGTTCTGAGCGGTCGGTTGCTGCGGCTAAAGCACCGAATCCACGATCGCCCGCGCTTCCTCTTGGATCTGCTTGAGGTGGGGTTTGCCATTGAAGCTCTCGGCGTAAATCTTGTAAACGTCTTCAGTCCCTGACGGGCGGGCCGCGAACCAACCGTTCTTCGTCACGACCTTCAAGCCGCCGATTGAGGCGCTGTTTCCCGGTGCCCGGGTGAGTTTCGCGATGATCGGTTCGCCCGCCAGTTCCGAAGCCTTCACGGATTCGGGCGCGAGGTTGGAGAGCGCCGCTTTTTGTTTAGCGCTTGCCGGTGCATCCATTCGCTCGTAAACCGGGCTTCCGAACTTCGATTCCAATTCATGATAGATCTCTCCGGGGTCGCGCTTTGCGCGAGCGGTGATTTCGGCGGCAAGAAGGTTCAAGATAATGCCGTCCTTGTCCGTCGTCCAGACAGTCCCGTCTTTTCTCAGGAAGGATGCGCCCGCGCTTTCTTCACCGCCAAAGCCGAAGGTCCCGTCGATCAGGCCGTCAACGAACCATTTGAAGCCAACCGGGACTTCGCAGAGTTTCTTGCCGAGGTGGGCGGCGACGCGATCGATCATCGAGCTTGAAACCAGGGTTTTACCAATCGCGGAGGAGGGTTTCCAGCCTGGTCGGTTTTGAAACAAGTACCAGATCGCCACTGAGAGGTAATGATTCGGGTTGAGCAGGCCCGATGATTTGGTCACGATGCCGTGCCGATCCGTATCGGGGTCGTTTCCAAAAGCGATGCTGAAGCGATCTTTCAACTGAATTAAGCCGGCCATCGCGTAAGGGGATGAGCAATCCATCCGGATCTTCCCGTCCTTGTCCACGGTCATGAAAGAAAAAGTCGGGTCTACCGAGCGATTAACGACTTCGATTTTGAGCCGATAGCGATCGGCGATCGGGTCCCAATAATTGACGGCAGCGCCTCCGAGCGGGTCGACACCCAAGGTCAGCCCAGCCGAGGAAATCGCTTCGAGATCGACGATGTTCGAAAGATCCGCGACATAGGGGCTGATGTAGTCAAAGCGGTGCGTGGTCGAGCTCCGGATGGCTTTCGAAAAAAGCGTCCGTTTAACCCCGTTCAGGCTGTTCGCGAGCATTTCATTCGCACGCTTCTCGATCGTCTGGGTCATCCGGGTGTCCGCTGGCCCGCCGTGCGGGGGATTATATTTGATTCCTCCATCGCCGGGCGGATTGTGCGAGGGCGTAATGATGATCCCGTCAGCCAGACGGGAAGGCTTGCCGCGATTATAACTCAGAATCGCGTGGGAAATCACGGGAGTTGGAGTATAGCCGAGATCCGCTTGGATGTAGGTTTCGACCCCATTCGCGGCAAGCACTTCGAGAGCACTGATCATTGCGGGCTCCGAAAGGGCGTGTGTGTCCATTCCGAGGTAAAGCGGTCCCGTTGTTCCTTGTGCCGCGCGGAATTCGCAGACGGCCTGAACAATCGCCAAGATGTGGTCTTCGTTGAAGCTGCCGTTGATTGAGGAGCCGCGGTGCCCCGAGGTGCCAAAGGCGACCCGTTGACTGGGGTCGGAGGCGTCCGGCTTTTGAGAGTAGTACATGGCCACCAGGCGGGGGGTGTTGATGAGGATGTTTCTGGGTGCGGGTTTGCCAGCAAGTGGATTCATTACATTCTCCTTTTTTGCGAAATGGTATTCGCGAATTTAGCAAAATATGGGATCAAAAGCTATGTTTGGGGGTGGGTGATGATTCGGTATAGACGATATGCGGCCATCGTGGCGGGGGCCTACTTATTTTTCGGCGCGATCTATATTCTCATCTCCGGTCAAATGGCGGCCGCCATTTCGAGTACGATCGGTGATTTCGCGAACATTGAACGGACCAAAGGCATTATTTTCATCGCATGCACCGCGATCGGGATTTATCTCTTTGTCTCTTGGCAGCTTCGGGTCGTCACCCGCGATGCCGCCGAACTTCTCCGTAATCGTGATTTTCTGCTTGCCTCCGAGCGCAAGACTCTGGCGAGTATTTTTGCGGTATCCATCGCTCATGATTCGAAGGATGCGATTGCGCCCCTGTTCGCCGTTCTCGGAGAACTCCGGGCAATCCGGAACCTGACCGAAGGTGATCGCGCGAAAATCGCGGATTTCGAAAAAAGAGTCCACCAGCTTTTCGACAGGTTTTCGCGCATGCGTGAAGCGGGTTTGGCGAATCTTGCCGCGAAAAAAATGGAACTCGAACTCGGCGCGCTGGTCAAAAGCACGATCGAGATGGCGAGAGGTAACCCGAAAGTCGCCGCGGTCTATCTGGAGTTGTCGACGCCTTCGCCGATCTGGATTACGGGCTACCCGACGTTGATCCATAAAATGCTCATCAGTCTTCTCGATAATGCCGCCGAAGCGGCCGGCGTAAAGGGTAAAGTCGAAGTCAGGCTCCGCCATGAGAATTCGATGGTGACGCTCGAAGTTCATGACGATGGCCCGGGGGTCTTTCCGAATCATCGCGCGTTTATTTTTGAGCCGTTTTTCACGATGAAACAAGGTGCGCTGGGTTTGGGTCTCCTTGCCGTCAATACTTGCGTCGAAGCGCACGGCGGCCGCATAGAGATTTCCGAATCAGACCTCGGAGGAGGCTGTTTCAGAGTCATATTTCCCGGTGGGCGGGTCTGAGCTAGAATAACGTCTTCGGCTGATAATTAATGATGATCTGGTCCGTGTTGGCCAAGCCGAGGAGAAAATCAAGATCAGTGATGGTCAGAACCTTTCCGCTCACGGTGAATTGGGAAGGCAAGAGGACGGTCATTGTTCCATTGGCATGCCGGATCGCGACCGTCATTTCTTCAGTCGTGGTTGGCGCGCGCTGAAGCTGGAAGATGGCCTTCTTGTTCAGGATGGCCATCCCGATCGCGTCGAGCATGGCTTTATAGTCGGGGTTGTCGATTTCCATCACGCTCGAGCCGTTGGCGACGAGGTTGCCGAGTTCGATGAACCGGTCGGCGCGATCGAGCTCGTTCGAGCTGCGTTGTGTTCTGAGATTCTGGACTGAAGCCGCCGTGGAGGCCACGATCGATACGACGAAGAAGTTCGGGTTCTCTGTCGCGCCCGTTTGATCGAGGGTGTGGAAAAACGTGTCGAGCTGGCTCTTAATGTCGGCGACCGGGACCAGTTTGGCTGGATCCGGGCATGACGGCACGGTGAAGGAAACCCCGTCGATCAGCTTCGTGCAGGTCGCCGCATCGGTCGTGTAGTAACTATTCGCCAAGAAGCCGGTGTAGGGCGCCGGTGGAATGACCATGGTCTGATCTTCCTCGTCTCCGACAAGCACGATGACTCGAAGGGAATCTTTCCGGAAAAACGACGTAGGCGAGCCGGAGGCTTCGTTATCGGCGAGGAGTTGCTGCAGGGAGGCCAGTCCGCGTTCGTAGCCGATTCCGGTCACACCCACGCTCAAATTGACAAGAAAGTCCTGAATGAGCTGCGCCGTCCAAGCGGCATCGGCGGGGGTTCCGGCGGGAGGAATGGTGGCGATGATTGATCTTCCGGAGTGCACGGTATCGTTCATCGGCGTATTCACGCATTGGCTGGCGCTCGTTTCGCCGGAGCCTGGATACGCGCAGCGTTCCGGGCCGGTGTTTCCGGTTTGATCGTCGCGGATATAGCACTTTGAAACGTCAGTGGCGGAGATGAAAAGTGCATTCGCTTCATGACAAAGTGCGATCATGGGTCCGTCGTGGTTGCCGGGAAGGAGCTTTGCCCAATTCGGGCCGAGTTGCGGCCTGCCTTGGTTGACCTTGAGTCCTGCCGTGAATTTGCCGTAGTCCGGGCTTGCCGGGTTCATATTCACGAGATTGGGTGCCCAGGCGGGGTTCACGAACGGAGTGGTTCGGCCCGGAATGCCGTCCGCGGTGATTCCACGAAGGTAGCTTGACTGTGCTGGGCTGCCGACGGGGACTTGATAGAGGTTGAGGTAATTCGTAAATGCGGGGTGGGCAAGGTACGTATCCGTTGTGATCACCGCGACCCGGATGTCCCAGTTCGGTTTCATGTATTTTTGCGCAAAACCACTGAAGCCATCGCGGATTCGCTGTTGAGAGACGTCCATGCTTCCGGAGTTGTCGATCACCCAGAGCATATCGAGCTTAGTGTTGATTTCCTGGCTCGTGGCAAAGACTTCCTCTTGTTGAGCCAGGCGAAATGAACCTGGCAGTTGGCCTGTGCAGCCCGAGACAAGATTGATCCCGATGATGCTCACGGAACAAATCACCAGTTTTTTCAAACACTTTATCGTCATAGTGCCTCCACGGAGTCACTCCGGGTATCGTGATTGCCTACTGAACATTTTAGCATTCGGTAACGCTCAACGTCAAAAAATTAATTGTACATAACTTTGTTAATAAATTTCGGTCCGTTGGCATGATTTTAGGCCGCTTGCCTTTCCCCCGGCTTTTTGAATGGAGGAGGCACGCTGAAAGGGGGTGGTGTCACGACCTTTTCCGAGTGGGTGGGCTCGTAAGAGGAGTAAGGCGTCTCGACAATGACCGGTTGTCCTTGCGACCCGATGTAGCCCGTCACTTTGTACAGCTGAATCGGAGCGCTCTTCCCCTTGACCCGAACGCTTTGGCAGGCCTCGAAAATGAAGCGATCGCTGATCCGTTCGTAAACGTTTTGCGAGATGAGCAGGTCCGTGCCGTATTCTTTCGTGACCGATTCGACGCGTGAGGCGAGATTCGTCGAATCGCCGATCACGGTATATTCCATTTTTTCATCCGACCCGATATTGCCGGCGATGACAGGCCCGGTGTTCAGACCCATGCCGATTTTGATCGGGTTTTGACCGCGCGACAGGCGAAGTTCGTTGAGCTTCGCAAGCTCTTCGCGCATTGCCAGGCACGCCCGGACGGCATTGAATGTGTCGTCGGGATGTCCGATCGGAACGCCCCAGAGCGCCATGATCGCATCTCCCACGTACTTGTCGACAACTCCGCCGTAGCTTCGGATGATGGTCACCATGCGGGTCATGTACTCATTCAGCATTTCGACGACCTGCTCTGGTTCCAGCGACTCGCTCATGCCGGTAAACCCGCGGATGTCGCTGAAGAAGATGGTCACTTCCTTGCGTTCTCCACCGAGGTTGACTGCGCCTGAAAGAAGCTTCTCAGCGATTTCCTTATTATGGAATTTATTGAAAACCTGCTTCACGCGATCGCGTTCGGCGAGGCCTTTGGCCATTTCGTTAAAGGCGAGGGCGAGCCGCGACACTTCGTCGCGGTTTTTTGGCCTGAGGTTCACGTCAAAATCACCGCTCGCGATTCGTTGTGAAACGGCAACGAGCTGCTTCAGGGGCCAGGTGATTGTTCCGGAGTAGAGATAGCCCGCCAGGAAGGCGAGCGAGAGAATCACCAGTCCGAGATACATCGATTTGTGTTCGACCCGTTTTGCGGCTTCGAAAGCCTTCGCTTCGGGCATCTCGGCAATCACGCCGAGCCCTCCGAAGCCGACGAGATGAAAAGCCCCAAGCCGGGCTTCTTTGTTTTGAGGATCAATGTACCGGGTTTGACCGTTGCTCGACTTGCCAGACAGGAGTTGCTTCACGATCGGTAAGTAGGAAACGTTTTCTCCTGCCGTGACGCGGCTTCCATCCGGATGAGCCAGGAGTTTGCCCTTGTAATCCACCATGAAGCTCGTTACGAGGTCGCTTTCGCCGAAAGCTTTCAAAAACCGGTTTTGCCGCACGAGCGCGACCAGGAGATGAGTGAAGCGGTCCCCTTGCTGAACAAAAGGAACAGCGATCGCGACGGCGGCACTCGAATCTTCGAGTTTGATCGTCGAAATCTGAACAGCTCCTTTGGCAACCTGCGAAATTGAGAGGTCCTTGTCGCCGGCAATCGCGGCGAGCGCCTTTGCGCCGTCGATATCGCCGAGGTGCTGCATTTCGGGGGAGAGGGCGCGTGATCGTACGGTCCAGGTGCCCGTCGCTGAATGGTAGAGATAAACGGCAAGGAAATCCTTATCTTTCGAAAAGAATTCACGGACGATCGGGGTCTGGGACTGGGTGTTCGGCGTCGTCTCGAGGAGTGCTGTCCCGAGAACCCGCATTTTTTCGGTGACGCTGCCAAAGAGCTCGCGCATCTGGGTCGAAAGCCCCGCAGCCATATCCGCGTTCATGACCTGAATGAGACCCTTGTTGTCTTCGACAAACATGCGGGTTGAAATCAAGACGAGTGTCGTGATCGATCCCATGAGGAGAATCGCGATCAAAGCGATCAGTTTTGTTCCTACCGTCAATCCAAAAGGAGTTTTCAGCTTAGGCACACATCCCCCTTATGTGGTCTGTTCGGAATTTTTATTCCAAAGCCTGAGTCTTTATAAGGCTAGACCGGGCGGGGGGAACCGATGGGAGCTAAACCGGTGAATCGGGTCCAGATTTCCCAAAAGAATCGACCGGGTTTGACCGAAGAGTAAGACGGCATGGACCTGATCGCACCGAACCCATTGAATCGCCAATTCGAGGCGAAGACCCTTCTGGTCATTCTGCTCTGTTCAGGGCTGGCGGCCTTTGGTGGCTATCGACTCTATTCCGATCTCGATTCCGGCGGGTTGGTTCATCACGGCAAAACGATGGCGAGAGTTGAGCGGCGCGAGGCGAGAGTACGGTATAAAGCGCCCGCGAGTTTTGTATGGGAAACGGTCCAACAGGATCAAAGTCTTTATGAGCACGAGTCGGTTCAGACCGGCCATGCAAGCGCCGCGGTGATCCGCATGAGCGGCGGAGCCACTCTGGAGCTGGGCGAAAACAGCCTGATCGTTCTGAACGAAGTCGACAATCTCGCCCTCAACTTCGTGAAAGGATCGGCGGTCGTGCACGAGTCTTCGGGCGATCGTCAGATCAGCATGAGCAAGGATGGGAAGGTGAGCGTCGAAAAGCTCAACATCCGCCTGCTCAATCCCGGTCCGCTGGCCGAGTACTTCGTTTCGGGCGGCGAGGCGAAGCCGATTCAATTCGAATGGGACAAGCCGGGTGAGTTTTTCGTCGAAGTTTCGAGGGATCGGACATTCAGCGCCGCGCGAACCGATCGGATCGCCGCGGATGCCGGCAAGAAGACTTTTGCGGCCAAGGCTCTCCCCGTGGGCAATTATTATTGGCGGGTGACCGGAGCCGACGGGACGCATAGCCAGGTTCGGGTTTTTCGTGTTTCGACGGCATCGCCGCTTCAGCTCCTGAGTCCCTCCGCGATGGAGAGAGTCCGTGCTTTTGGCGACGTCGCGGATCTGCATTTTCGTTGGATGCCTTCTCAGACCAGTCTTGCGACGAATCCCGATGTCCGGCATCAGCTGGAGATTTCGGCCGATCCGGCTTTCAAGAAGGTCGAGGAAACGCAAGACGTGTTCCCGAACAGTGGGAACGCAATTGTCCGGACCGCGGCTTCCGGCAGTCTTTTTTGGAGGATCAGAAGTCATTACGGAGATCTGGTTCTTTCGAGCCCGGTTGAGAAGTTCACGCTGGAGCGAACGGATAAGGTGCTCCTCGAACTGCTGCGACCGGCCGAGAATGATCAGCTGGCTCTCGGAGCTCCGGTTCGCTTTACCTGGAACGCGAATGCCGGTGATCTCGAGTACGCGTGGGAAATTCAGGATTCTAAAGGTACCCGGCTCGCGACTTCGAAGGGACCTGTTCCGGGTACTCTCTGGAAGGACACCGGCCCTGGGGCTTATCGCTGGCGCGTCGTCGCGTCGTGGAACGGGAAATCCGTCGGCGAGTCCTCCTGGCGCCCGTTCTCGATTTCGAGCGGAAGTCCTCTCGTTCTCTTGACCCCGGCCAAAGACGAGAAGTTTGTTTTTTGGGAAAAGGAATTGCCGCTCTCCTTTCGTTGGCAAAAGGACGCGCTTCTTGAGCGACCCGAATATTCCTACGTTATCGAAGTCGCGGCTGATCGCGAATTCAAAGGAACGCTCTTGACGAAGACCTCCCGCGCTCCGCAGCTGGCCGAAGCGACGATTCCGCCCTCGGCTATTCCCGATGAGCCGCGGGCCTTCTTCTGGAAGGTGAAGGTCACCGATTCCTCCGGAAAAATCGTGAAAACGAGTGAACCTCTTTCCTTCTTCTATGGACGGTACCCCAGGCTTGCCGCGCCTCAGTCGGTGATGCCCGCGGCGATTTTCAATCTTCGTGACGATAAAAAGGTTCCCCTCATCGAGTGGGCAGCCGTCGAGGGTGCGAAGGGCTATGAGGTTTCGGTCTTCCGGATCGAGCCCAAAAATAATGGACGCGGACCGGCCGCTGAGCAGGTCATTGTGAAACAGCTCGTTCCGGACGCGAAATTCGAGTTTTCGAAGCTCCCGGTCGGAAAGTATCACTGGAATGTCCGCGCGCTGGACCGGATCGACCGCCCCGGGCAGCCCAGCGCTCGCGGAGAGTTCGAGGTCAGTTACGGAAAACCCCTGCGCGCGCCCAAAGTTCGCAGCGCCGAGGTGCAGTAGTGCGCGCCTTTATCGTGCTCATGGCTGTTTTGGTTTTTCCCGGTTTGGTCCATGCGAAATCGGTCGTTCTCGAATGGGAGCCGATCGAGGGTGCCGCGCAATATGATCTGAAGATCACACAAAAGGGGAAATCGATTCTTTCAAAATCGGTCGAAAAACCGAAGTGGAACGGATCCCTTCAGCCGGGACTCTATTCATGGCAACTCAGAGCCGTGGATCGGCTTAATAACCCGGGCGATTGGAGCGAAATTTCGAGTCTGGTGGTGCTTGCGCCCGCGCCGGAACCTCTCCTCCCGGAAGATGGCGAGAAATTCGTATTTTACGACCACGGCAAACGCACGCTTTTACGTTGGCAGGAGGTGTCCGGGGCCTCGGCCTACGCGGTCGAGGTTTTTCGAGGAAAGGACAAAATTTATTCATCGCTCGTGCGGAACGGGACGGAACTCGATCTCGGGGCGCTTGCGCCAGGCGACTACCGATGGAATCTGAAATCGGTGATCTCAGGCAACGAAGAAGGGGAGCGCAAGTGGGAGGGGAAGCCGAGCAGCCCGCGGGAATTCACAATCGTTCACGCCGCGCTCGAGCGGCCTCTCCCGGTCTTTCCGAAAGGTCCGATCGTGTCTCAGTCGGCAAAAGTGACCTTTAGCTGGAAGAAAGTCGAGGGTGCTGAAGGCTACGAACTCCGGCTTGTCAGAAAGCTCGAGGGGCAGGACCGGGCAGTGGCCAGTGATCTCGGCGTTTCCAATCCGCTCATTGTCAAGGAGAACACGGCTACGCTCGACCTCATCGCCATTTCGAAGCTGAAGGGCAAGGGAACGATCGATGGCCAGTACGTCTGGCAAATTCGGGCACTCGCCAGTCTTGAAAAAGGTTCATCGATGGTAACCGGGCCCGGCGCAATTACCGAGTTCATGGTCGATCACGCGAGCTATGGCCAGGGCGCGGGATTTGTCGCGCTTTCTTCGATCTTCGCGCCGTTTTCGTATCAGATCATCAGCCCGCTCAGCGGTTATCGGGGGACCACTCAATCGACTGCCCTGACGGGGCGCTTGAGCGCGGAATACTGGCCGCGCCCGCGCGTCGCGAGCGGCGGGACACCCGGCTTGGCGAAGTGGGGGGTAGCTTCGGGGTTTGAAATGACGGGCATCACCTTCAATAACCAGAACTACGGCCGGCTCTCGTTTGAACTCCTCGGAAAGTATCAGATCCCGCTCACGTCCAGCCGTTACGGCTGGGTTCTTTCGCCGAAGGCCGGGGTCGAAGGGCGCCAGTATCTTTCTTTGACACCGGTCACGGGCGTGAGCCCGCTGAAGGTCGAGGCAACGACCCTGATGGCTCTGGGCGCGACGATCGGGCTGGATGTTCGCAAGCAGTTCTCGGCGCGCTGGAGTTTGGGGACGAAGTTCAGCTATTTCAGGCCGCTTTCGTTGTCTGGTGTCGCGGGAGCGGCGATCTCGCCCGAGGCCTCGTATCGTAATCTTAGCTTCGGCGCGCTTTGCATTTACTGGCTCACTCCTGACATTGGTCTGAGCGGCGGTACCTTTCTCGAGAAACGATCGATCAGTTATCTCCCCGTCGCCTCTGCCGCGCGCCCTCAGCCCCAGGCCGAGCAGGTCTATACGGACGGTTCATATTTTTACGGGAGTGTGATCTTCAATTTCGGGCGTTAGATCGGCGCGGGATACTCGACGCGAACTTGTTCGGTGACGAATTCCCCTTTTGAATTACTGAATTTGACGGAATAGTCATATATCCCGTTCTCGGTGAGAACATCCCTCGTACCGGTTCTGGTCGCGTTCAGGGTTACGGAAATTTCGTCGTTCGTGACTTTTTGTCGATAGACCCTGATCGTTTCGGCATTTGCGATATACGGCCATTGAAGATGAACAGTGTTGTCATCCCGTGTGGCCGTAACATTACTCGTCGCCTCGCTCTCCGGTGCTTCGATCGGAGGCGGGATCCTGTAAACACGAACGGTATTTTTCAGCGCCGAGTCTGAGGCTTCATTAGAGAAACTGATATAAAGCTTGTCGTTTCGAATGAAAACGTGCGATCCGCTTTCGAGCGGATTGGGCAAAAGGAACCGTTCGACCGTCCCGTTAGCTGAGTTCAATCGAACAAGTTCGGCGCGGTTGCTACCACTGCCTTGAAACAGATAGACCCGGTCCTCGTCGTCGACGAAGAGGTTAGTCGATGATGAATCGACAGTCCATTCGCTCGGATCGGTAGTGATCGTACCAGTTGTGATGTTGTCGAAAGCAAAAGCTTTGAGTTGTTTGGTGTCGGACCCGACGGTTCCGAGAACATAGATTTTACTGAACGTGTCGATGGCTGTGTCGGAAACATTGGAAAAAGCAGCCCCAATCACGGACTTTGCGCTCGCGTGCACGGATCCGTTGAAGATCGTCCCATTCACTATGTTCATGGCGAAATAGGGCAGATTAAATGCATTTGACTCCAACGTCAAAAGATCGGAACCGAGGGTTGCTCGATTCAGAATTTCGTCCGACATTTCGAAAACTCGCGGCCCGTTCAGTCCATCCGCGTCGCTGCCGAAAATTTTCGAACCGAAGGTGGTAGGAAGAGAGCCGGGCTGACTGGGTCTTTCGAAGTTGTTCCAAACCGTGTTAAATCCGAAAAACGTCGTGTCAGGCCACTCGGGGTGAAGCTTAGTCATGTCATAACGAAGCATCCAATGGCGGTTCCAGTCCGTTACATAGAGCTTTTCGAGTTCATTGACGAAAAGTCCTCCGCCGGCGTTGGCTGTACCGGGAGCGCCGAAAAAGAATCGATCTTTCCAGGGTGCTTCAGTCGCGCCCTCGAATTGTCCTGTGAGTGCCAGGCAGCTCCCCTCGTGCTTCAGGCAAGTCACTTCGGTATCTCCGACCTTGATTCTGAGCGGGGTCGATATCGAACCGCCGCTATTCGTGGCCGTAACTGTATAAACAGCTTGATCGACTGGCCCACTCGGGGTTCCGGAAATCACCCCCGTCGTGCTGTCCAGGGTGATTCCCGGCGGCAGAGGCGGCGCTACTGAATAGGAATCGATCCCGATCGAGTATACAGGCGCCGTGGCAGTTGGGTGATTGGCCGGGAATGTTGCCCCTTTGAGGTAGACTGCCCATGAATATTCGTAACTCAGCGCTGAAGGAGGGATCTCCTTTACGAGAAGGCTGAGGCTTTTTTGAAAGGAGCCGCCGGAGTTGACGGCGGTCACGGTAAAGACTTGCTCTTTCAGGGCCACAGTCGGCTTGCCCGAGAGAACCCCGGTACTCGCATCAAAGACGATTCCGGCGGGAGGTGCCGGGCTGATGAGATAAGTAATTACGGCGCCTCCGCTCGGAGCGGTCGGTCCAACGGCGGTCATCGCGACTTCCCGATTCAGCACGATCGTGCTTGGAAAGGTGAACTCCGGCGGGCGATCTACGACCGTAATCACGGTTTCACTGATCGATCCCGCCGCGTCCGTGACCCGAATGGTAGCGGTACCGAGTGAGCTCGTGGGCGCCGTGAAAATTCCGTCTTCGGTGACTTCGCCCAGTCCGGAGATCTTTGAATATTTGAACGGCGCCGCGCCTCCGATCGTCTGGAGCGTCATGCTTTGACCGACGGTGATCCGGGTGCTGGGTGAACTGATGGTCACGCCCATGCTTTCCCAAACGATGTCGGCGTTGAAGCAGGCGGGCAGGAACAGGAGCATCGCTCCAGAGGCCAGAACTCGGCGCAAAAGCAGGATATGATCACTGCGCAGCAAACGGACCATAGTTTTAATTATAGTAGTTTCGCCAGCGTACGTCAGTGCGTCCTTCGTGACATTCTGGCTGATTTCAAAGGCTTTTTGAGAGGTTGTATTTCAGTTGAAAATTGCGCGACGCAACAACGTGTGGTATTCGGGTGGCATCCAACGGGTCACGGGGGTGAACATGCGTAACGGGATGATGGTCGGTGCGTTCTTCGCGATGCAGGTTTCAGTTCAAGCGGCTATTCCGCCGGTCCTGCTTTCTCCGGTTTCAGACATCAAAATTGCCAATCCCAACCTGGCTCTCTCGGCAGACCTCAACGGAGACCATAAAAAAGATCTCGTCGTCTTGAACGCCGATAACGGCAGCATCTCTGTTCTGCTCGGAGATGGGGACGGTGCGTTTCAGAATTTCCAGGTAAGTCCGAACGTGACTTCAGCGGCTTCCGCCGTTCTTGAGGATTTCAATGGTGACGTGAAAGTCGATCTCGCGGTGACGGTGAATTCGCGCCTTCAGGTCTTTCTTGGAAACGGCGATGGAACCTTTCAAGGTGCGCTCGAAACTCAAATCGGTTCGAGCGCGAGTTCAATCGTGACCGGTGATTTCAACCGCGATCGATTCCCTGATCTCGCAGTCCTTACGGCAGGCACGAAGGGATTCGCGATTCTTCTCGGAAATGGAAACGGGACGTTTCTGCCCGCCGTCAATTATTCCCTCAATAGCGCGGTTTACGCGCTCGTCTCGGGCGACTGGAATCGTGATGGAATCGAAGACCTCGCGACCACGGCTTATGGCAGCAAAGTCATCCTGTCTCTTGGGAATGGCGACGGAACATTTCGCCCGGGGAGCAGCGTGCCTTCGGGGAGCGGAACTCCATACGGAATCGTGAAAGGTGATTTCAATCTCGACGGCAAGCTCGACTTCGCGATTTCCAAATATCAGCCGAATGCCGTTCTTATTTTGACTGGAAATGGCGATGGAACCTTTCGGACCGGATCGCAAATCGGGATTTCGGGCGATGCTTATCGGGTTGTCGCGGCGGATCTGAATGTGGATGGCAGAACGGATCTTGCCGTTCCGGTCTATTCCACAAACACTGTTTCTGTTTTTCTTTCGAACGGAAACGGGAGCTTTCAACCGGCGACTCAGTTCGCGGTCGGCAATGGTCCTTTCGGCGTGCTTGCGGCCGATTTCAACGGAGATCGCAAAGCCGATCTCGTGACCGCGAATTACGGGGGCGGTTCATTATCCGTTCTCTTGAACACTTCGCCGTACAACTGGCCCGTCAGGATCGAAGCAAATCCTCCCGTGTTTTACCCCGATCTTCAATCCGCCTATGACAACGCCCCGAGTGGGAGCATCATTAAGGCGATGGTGTTTCCGTTCCATGAAACGCTGAGCTGCCATCGCAATATCTCCGTCACCCTCAAGGGGGGCTATGATGAGGGTTACGGGAGTGTCGTCGGCATGACCACTTTACGAGGCGAACTCCTGCTTCTGAACGGGAGAGTCGTCATCGAAGGGTTCACGATCGAATAAGCGGCTTCAAGCTGCCTGTCTTTTATCATCGCGTTCCCCGCCGAGAGCTGAATCGTCCGCGCGGACGGCTTTTGCGGGACTCTCGAGGATTTCAAAGCTGCTTCCCAGGAGCGCGCCAAAGACGAGGTGCATGAGAAGGAGCCACCCGATCTGCGCGGTTCCGGCAGCAGTCTCGAAAGGAGGGTCGGCGGGGAGAAAGCCGAGCATTTGAGGGTAGCGCATCGCGAGCTGACCGATCGCGAGTCCGCTTAAAAACCAATGAAGGAGCCCGAGCGCCATGCCAAAACGCCAACCCGCGGCTCCGGTAATTCTGAAAATGACGGCGTAAACGATTCCAAAAACTCCGCCAAAAAAAATGTGCGCGGCGAAGCCGTAGCTCCCCGCGCTGCTGGTATCGCCGTTCGCCAGCCAATCGCTCAGCCAGATACCGAGCGCCCCGATCAGGTCGACTTCAAAAACGCCGGCGCTGCTGAAGAAACCGGTGAGAAAGCTGACGAGAATGGCTCCCACCATTCCGAGGAGCATTGCTTCGAAGTAATATTTCAGTCGGGGTCTTTTCGCTCGCATGTCCGCTCAAGGAGCAAGGAAGAGACCGTGCTTCGGCGCGTTCATGCGGGCGACGGTGAGATACCAATCATTCCAAATCGTGAGCGCAAAATCAAAATGGAGCTTCCCGATGACGGCCTTGCCGGAATTTGTTTCAGGGTCGAAGTCGCGAATTCGATGTTCGGTGACCGCTGATCCCGCGTTGAATCGGTTCGCCTTGAAGCAGGCCTCCTTAATCGTCCAGACTTGAAGTGCATGGAGGCCGAAGCGGCGTTCCTCGTGCTCGGTGATTCGCTCGAGCAGGTTCGGGATGAGCTTCCGATTTCTGAATTCGAGGTCTATTCCGATTCCTTCTTCGCGCTGGCCGTCCCGGGCGACTCGTCCAAGAGCGACGGCGAGATTCTGTGAGTGCGTGAGGCTCAGCTGAAGTTCCGAAATCGAAGATTCAGGGGCATCCTTCGACAAACTTCCCCAGAGATCGAGCAGGCAGAGATCTCCGGCAAGTCTCTCGCGCATGCGCCGCGTATGCGCCGGGGGAGGCTGTTTCCGCGGCGGGTTTTGCCGCGGGTTCGAGAAGCCATTCAGCTGTCCGCGAAGTGCGACAAGGGCGGTCTTCGCGGTTTCGCTCAATTCCTCCCGAGCGGAATCCTCGAGGTCTCTCGACGCGACGGACCAAGTCCCGAGTTGAAGCGGATGGATCGAAATTCCAAGGGCGGCTCTGAGCGATTCCCAATCTTTTTTGAGCATTCAGTGTTCCTGATTTCGCATGGGCGGGGCTGAACTGCAAGCCGACAGGAGGGCTTTCGTCAAAAGCTGCAATAGACGTGTAGGACGTCCCCCGTGCGGCAGGTAAATCGATCGGTTATTTCTTCATTGCGAAGACGACCGTTTTCTCGAACGAGCCTGAAAAAGCGGAGAGAATCAATCCTGAACGCGGTCTTGTCCAATGACAGAAGAGGAAATCTTACCTGGCCGTGAAGGAGGTCGCCCAGGCCGAGCAGGGAAGTGCCGTCGAAAGGAATCGACGTGTACGACTCATGCATCCAGAGATCCTCACCCAGCCGATCGAAGCGGCCTTTGCCGAAACCGCTGGTTCGAACAGTTCCATCGAGAGTCGTTACTTCGGTTAATACTGCGGCATCGCGCAATTCTCCCGAGATGAGGATAAAAAGATGGTCTTCGATCGGGCGGGGGAGCTTGCCTTCGCGGCGACATTCCGCATCACTGGCTTCGAGCATCCAGGGCTGGTCAAAAAGGATCTGCTCGCGCGCGTTCGGGTGCGGAATCTCATAGGTCGGTACGAGGTGATACCCGACGCGTTTCTTTTTTTGACGACTCGAGTGGGGGTGGTCGTCAAAAACGTTATGGCGCGATTCATTGTAAAGAACAGGATGGTCCGTCCCCGGGAGAAACGAGCCTTCGAAATCCGATTTCGAATGGCCGATTCCGAGCCACCAGTCCCCATGGAATTTTCGGGCGACCACGTTCGAAAACGGATCGACTTCAACTTCATAGATCCATTCCACATCCACGTGTCTTCCGTAACGGGTGAGCAGGGCGTTCAGCCCGCCGCCGAGGGGCGGGAGCTTGTCTTCATTGGTGAAGTAGATCGTATAGCGGATTCGGACGTTTTCGCCCCGGCCACGAAGGGCTGAATAAGCCAACGCGAGCGGCAGGTCAGTCAAACGGTTTCGGTATTGATCCGTACGGACCACGAGAAAGGGCGAATGCCGAATCGCGAGCTGGCGATAAAACGCGGCGTTCGGGCTGGAGTCCGAATGGGTACTATCACCCGCCGGCAGCAGAGCATGCGAAAGTGAAATCAGCTGACAGGCGGGGTTCGGGTCGAGGCGAATGGCGTTGTTCGCGATCAAAAATTCTGAAGACTGGGCCGGAAGCAGGACCTGCATCTTATTGATGTACTTCAGGAGTTCGAACCGAATCTGCCTGTCAGGAAGTTCGATCGAACCCGTCAGGCCGGGAAAGGCCATCGGGTCGGGGTCGCAAACAACCTCGTAGTCAAACTGAAGGATCTGATCTGGATTCGGGGCCGCGTACACCACGGACAAAGGTGCGGTGACAAAAAGGGCCGCGAGGCAGGAAATGCGAATCGTCCCAAATCTCTGATGACCCATGATGGGCCAACTATCCCCAGGGTTATTTCGCAAGTCAAGAAAGCAAAAGGCTTTGATATACCAGGATTTATCCATTATCCTTTTGATTGATGATACAAAAAATACCGCTTATTGGCGTTGTTTACGTCCTGGGGATAGCGCTTGCGAACTGCGCACTTTGTGAAGAACCGAAAGCGGAGATGCGCCTTTCCGGAATCGCCGGCGGCATGAGTTATTCGACCGCGATGGGCGACAACTACCAAGCCTATACGCAGCCACGCGGGGCGGTCGCCGAGGCATGGATCGCCGAGCCGCATTTGCTCGGACCTGTTTTTGATTTGCACGCGACGGTGAATTATCTGCCCTATCAAGTTCGCGGTTTGACTGATTCGACGCTGAATCAGTGGTCATTTCTTCTCGGAATCGAGACCGGGCGCGGAGCAAACGCAAATTGGGTGAAGCCTTTTGTTTCGTTGGATATCGGCGGGGTTTATTCGAAGTTGAGCATCCCCGCTGCCGTGACGAGCCCGACCCAGAATTCGTCGTTTCTTTTCGCCGGTCAGGTGAGGGGAGGCGTGGACATTCCGATCTGGGGCAAGCTGAGTGTGCAGTTCGCATCGCCGCTGAAGGTGGTGTTTAGCGCGAAAAAATTTGTCACTCTGAATGGCGATGTCTCGCTGAGGTGGGCGCTATGAATTCCAAGCTGACTTTTGCTTTCACGATTTTGTTGGCCGTGACTGTCTTCGCCGGATGCGGCGAAGGCAAGGATCCTTACGAAATACTCGGCAATTCGCAGGCGATCCCCACGATCGCGCTCCCGATGGACGTTTCCAACGTCGGCGGCGCCGCGATTTCGGCGGCAAAAGATCGGCTGGATATCACGGTTGCCGGGACGACCGCGACGGTTCCCCTGGTTTCGCCCGTGAACGGCATCGTGACCGCGATCGATGGCGTCGGTCCTTATACCCTCACCGTTTTTCATAATAGCCGTTTCAGCATTCAAATCGGTAATCTCGGGACGCTCCCGGGAGTTCGCGTCGGGGATGCGGTTGTCGAGGGTCAGATTCTCGCGGCGGTGTACACCATTAGTCCCCTGATTTATTTCAGCGTTTTCCAGAACGGAGCGGCAGTGTGCCCGCTTGTCGCCTTGAACGCGACCGCGCGCGATCGAATTCGTGCCTTTACCCCCGTACCCTGCCCGTAATTAGGCGATTTTATGCCGGCTGGTTGTACGAGCCCACTTTCAGGATCTTCGGAAGAGAAGGAAAGCGTTCTGTCGCGTATAGCCCTCCAGTTCACGAGCTGGAGTGAACGGTATATTCCGGATGCGTATATTTTCGCGTTGCTCGCGACGCTTTTCATTTTTGCCGTGAGCATGACCGTGGCTCCCACGGATGTCGTGCTGACGAGCTGGGGAACGGGCTTTTGGGAGCTGATTCCGTTCACGATGCAGATGTCCCTGATCATCATCACGGGATATGTGCTCGCGACGGCAAAGCCGGTTTTTCTGCTGATCGTGCGCCTCGCCGAGTTGCCGAAGACCTCGAGGGGGGCGGTATTGCTCGTCGCGCTGTTTTCGATGCTTACTTCCTGGTTCAACTGGGGGTTCAGCCTGGTCATCAGCGCGATTCTCGCCAGGGAGGTCGGGAGGCGCAATTCACGCGCTGATTACCGAGCGCTCGCGGCCGCGAGCTTTCTCGGCCAGGGGAGTATGTGGGCTCAGGGACTTTCTGGCTCGGCTAATCTGCAAATGTGCACGACAGAAGCGCTGCAGCCGGCGATACGCGAAGTCGTTGCTCGTGGAGGGTTGATTCCATCCGGTCTCATCGGTTTGGAACATACAGTTTTTCTTTGGCAGACGCTGCTGACGGTTGTCGTCGAAATCGTGCTGGTCGGATTGGTGGTCTGGTGGTTCGCGCCGAGTGATGCTTTCGCGAAGAACGCGAAAGCCTTGAATATCAACCTGGGAGAGTTTGAAGCGGTTGAATCGAAGAACGAGAGTTTGCGAAAGAAAACCCCGGGGGAATGGCTGGAATATTCTCCTTTGTTGAATATCCTGATCGGCGGCATTGGCCTTCTCTATCTTCTCGTGACTCTGGCCAGGGCGCCGAGCCTGATTTCGGGGATCACGCTGAATAACCTGAATTTCTTTTTCATGATGATCGGTATTCTGCTCCATTGGACGCCTCATCGCCTGATGCGGGCATTCAAAGATGCGACTCCTTCGGTGTGGGGAGCGATTCTGCAATTCCCTTTTTATGCCGGAATCGCGGGGATGATCACGGGAACCGGCCTGAACGAGAAAATCGCCGGCTTTTTCGTCTCGATTTCGAATCAGGTGACTTTCGCGCCGATCATCGCCATTTACTCGACGATTCTCGGGGTGTTCGTCCCGTCCGGCGGTTCGAAGTGGGTGATCGAAGCTCCGTACGTGCTCACGGCGGCCCACGATCTGAAGGTGCACCTGGGGTGGGTCGTCTCGGTCTACAATCTCGGCGAAGCGCTCGCGAACCTGATCCAGCCTTTCTGGATGGTTCCGGTCCTCGCGATACTCGGTCTCAAGGCGCGGGACGTGATGGGCTACACCGCGGTCGTGTTCCTGGTTCTGCTCCCGGCTGTTCTGATCATGGTGACGGTCCTCGGGATGACGCTCCCTTATCCGCTATGATCAGGCTCGATTCAGAGTTCTTCGAGTTCAGACTTCCTTAAAACCCGGGTCATTTTCGCTTGGAACATTGGCCTCGGGAGCAGGGGCCGCGACGGCCGGTTCACTCGGGACCTTCTTGGCTTTAACCGTAAAGGTATCGTGCTTACCTTGTTTGGGTTCACTCTGTTTGCGTTCGGAATGTCCCGTAGTTTCTGGAGCGCGGATTGACGTTGTTTGAGCATGAGTTCCGTGTTCACCCCACACCAGGACTTCAAGGCTTCCGACCACGTTCGCCATGGTTTGTGACTGACTGTTCAGGCTTTCGGCGGCGGCCGCGATCTGCTGTGACGCGGATGAATTCTGGTTCGTGACCTGATCCATCTGGTTCATGGCCTTGTTGATCTCGGCGATTCCTTGGGCCTGTTCCCGGGTCGCGGTCGTGATTTCGTTCACCATCGTGCTGACCTCGTTTACTTCGCTCACGATTTCTTCGAGCACTTTGCCCGTTTTCTGCGCGATCACGGTACCGGCCTCGACTTTTTTCCGGCCCTCGCTGACGAGGTGTTCGACTTTTGTTTTGGTTTGAGTAACGATGTCCTCGACCTTGCGGATGCTGCCTTCGAGCATTTCGGCGATTTCCTTGGCAGCATTACCGCTCATCTGGGCAAGGTTCCCGACCTCTTCGGCCACGACCGCGAACCCCTTTCCGTGCTCGCCAGCGCGGGCCGCCTCGACGGAGGCGTTGAAGGAGAGGAGCTTCGTTTGGAATACGATGTCGTTAATGACTTTTGTTTTGTTCCCGATCTCCGCAATCACTTTGGTGATGTCGGAGATTTGCTGATTGCTTTCCTCGATCTGCTTCATGATCGAGGCATTGCTGAGATTGATGTCATTGATGGCCTGAATCATCTGTTCCGAGGCTTGCTTTCCTTTATGGGCGACTTCGGAACTGTTCCGGGCGGCGGTTCCCGATTTTGCGGCGTTGTCCGCGTTCTTCGTGATCATCGCGCTCATTTCTTCGATCGAAGATGCGGTTTCCTGAAGGGCCGAAGCCTGCTCGGTTGCCGACTGCGCGAGCTGATGCGAGGCGGAGGCGATGTTCTGGGATGAGTCGTTCGCCTCGCTTGACTCGCGGCGCAGGTTTGAGATGACGTTTTCAAGCGGACGCGCGATGGCGCCGCCAATGATAAACGCGGCAACAAGGCTGAGCAGAATCATGAGAACGAGCGTTGCGGCGATTGTCAGGGCCCCGTTGATGGATTTCTCTTTTTGCCGTGAATACGTTCCTTCGAGTTCTTTTTCGGTTTCAGTCTGAATGTCAGTTAAAGCTTTATTGAATTGCTCCATGGCCGGCACGTAATGCTCAGCGTACCAGGCCAGGAGTTCTTCCTTGCTCTTTTTTGCCAGGATGGAAGCTTTCAGCTTGTCGTCAAGCGGAGCGAATACTTTTTCATCAAAGCCGCTCAACTCCTGAACCCGGGCCGACAGTTCGGGGGACATCGGGACTTTTTTCAATTCGGCGAAATGGTGAGCCGCTGTCTCGTCCGCTTTGATCTTTTCAGCCCATTCCGCTTCCTTGGAGGTGCTCATGTAGTGGACGATCGCGTTGCCCATGTCGGCGACGTCGCCTTCGATCTCTCCCAGGATTCGGCTGATTTCGCCGTCCTGCCGCGCCTCCGTCTGGAGATCGAAAAAGGTTTTCATCGTGATGCCGTAAATGCCGAGGATCACGACGGCTCCGATCGTCACGCCGATCCCGAAGCTCATGATTTTGGTTTTCAGTGACCAGGATTTATAGCTCATACAACGCCCTCCTTTGGCGAAAACGCGCAATCTACACGGATTTCAGTGAAGCGGTTGCGTTCTTGATTGAAGTTTGTTCGGTCAGATTGAAGAGTTTTGAAACATCCAGGAGCAGGATGAGTTTCTTGCCGCTGTGAGCGACGCCCATGATGTATTCGGCGGGTTTGTCGCTCTGAATCGCGGGGCGGGGGCTGATCTCGCTCTCCTCCATAGCCAGTACGCTGTTGATCGAAGTCACGACCAGCCCAACCGGCTGTTCGGCAATTTCACAGATGATCACGGCGGTTTCTGCAGTGCGATCGGCTTTGATCCCGAACTTGAGGCGAAGATCGACGACGCTAAGAACCTGGCCCCGAAGATTCATCAGGCCCAGGTAATGGGACGGCAACTGAGGGATGGAGGTAATTTCTGGAACCGCGATGACTTCGCGAACCGAAGGAAGCGGCATCGCATATTGTTCGGAGCCCAGAGAGAAGCCGAGAAAGCGTTGGGCCTGAGGTCCTGCTTTGGTTCCCTTCGCATGTTCGCTTTCGTCTCGGGTCATATCGTGTCTCCTCCTGAGGGATTTCGCCGTATTCCTCGCGGCGTATTCTTACTTCTTTGAACGATAATAAAGCACGTTAGTCAGGGATTGGTTAAGACCGGCTTTAAAAATAATTAAACTCAAAATAGTTCAATGAAGATCATGGCATGAGCGGTTCTGAATGACAACGAAACTCGTTGTTTCCTTGAAAATTCTTATACTCATATCGACCAAGAGGACCGGAGGTGATTTCTCAGTAGTACTGGCACATACGGGACCACATACGGGACCACATACGGGACCAATGTGGGGAGATCTGTACCCGTTATGAAAATCGAGAGCGTTCGCCTCAACCCGTGTTATGGTCATGAGATCAATTTTCAAGGGGCATCGTCCATGGCAGATCAGAAAAAATACAATCCATACGAAGAGTTCGAGTCAGCTGATGAATCCGGCAGTGGCGAGGAATCTGAAAAGAAGAAGGCTTCTTCTGAATTCGCGCGAATGCTGGACGAGTCGTTCAAGAGCCCGCGCAAGAAGCTGAGCGTCGGAGACAAGATTAAAGGCGAGGTACTGGTAGTCGGAAAGGAAGATGTTTTTGTTTCGACCGGCACGATGACCGACGGCGTGGTTCCGCGCAAAGAACTCCTCGACGCTGAAGGCAATCTCACGGTTAAGAAAGGTGATCAGATCGAGCTTTACGTCAGCCAGCTTCGCGGCTCGGAGGTGCGCCTTTCAGCCTCAAAGACGGGGAAGAATATCGCCGATGACCTTGAGGACGCGTTGGACATGATGTTGCCGGTCGAAGGTCGCATCGTCGAGGTTTGCAAAGGCGGCGTTCGCGTCTCGATCATGGGCAAACTCGCTTTTTGCCCGATCAGCCAGATCGATATCAAACGCGTCGAAAACCCCGAAGAATATGTAGGTAAAAAATTCGAGTTTCGAATCACCCAGCTGACTGAAAACGGGCGAAACATCGTCGTTTCGCGCCGAAAACTTCTGGAAGACGAGCGTGAGCTCTCGACCGGGTCGTTTCTCGAAGAGCATAAAGCGGGGGACGTCGTCACGGGACGCGTCGCGAAACTCGAGAAATTCGGAGCTTTCGTGGAGCTTGCTCCCGGTATTGACGGGCTCGCGCACATTTCGGAGTTGAGCTGGTCGCGTGTCGCCGATCCCGCTGAAGTCGTGAAAGTCGGCGACGAAGTCAGGGTCCAAGTATTGAAGATTGAAAACAAGGGAGAAGGGGTTCGCATTTCCCTGTCCCTGAAACAGGCTGGACCGGAACCCTGGGAAAATTTGCCGCCCGATGTGAAGCCGGGGGGCATCGTGATCGGCAGGGTGACGAAATGCATGAAATTCGGCGCGTTTGTCGAACTCGTGCCCGGGGTCGAGGGATTGGTCCCGCTTTCGGAGATGAGCTACACGAAGCGGGTCATGCGATCGGATGAAATCGCCAAAGAGGGCGAACGCGTCGAGGTGATGATCAAGGAAATCAACCCGGAAACGCGGAAGATCCTTCTGTCCTTCAAAGACGCCGGCGCGGATCCATGGGCGCTGGTTTCGCAGAAGTTCCCGGTCGGGACCATTGTTTCGGGGAAAGTCGAAAGACGTGAGCCGTACGGGCTTTTCATTCAGCTCGAAGAGGGCGTGACGGGGCTGCTTCCGAAATCCAAGGCAATGGAGCACCCTGAATTCAATTTCGAAAAGTTCAGGGTCGGTGATCAGGCAACCATTCAGGTGGCGGAAATCAGGCGCGAAGAACGCAGGATTTCGCTCGATATTCCCAAAGATCCGGGTAGTGACGATTGGAAATCCTTTCAGACCGGAGAGGGTGCGCGCTCTTTCGGCACGCTCGGTGGCGCGCTTGGAAATCAGCTGCAACGCGCTCTCGAAAAAAAGAAGAAATAACCGCGTCGCTGAATCAGCTCGTCTGTAACTCGTCGGCGGTGACCAGCTCGGGATCGTTGAAGCCGTTGCGGATCTGTTTCAGCGCTCTTTGCATGATCAGCTCTATCGCGGGATCCGAGGTCAAACGATCGATATCGATGAGACGTGCCGTCCCCTGACGATGACGATACGCTCTGATCGGTTCGATCGCGTATTTCACGGCAGCCTCGAGCATATGTTCGTAGAGTTCGATGATCGCGAGAACCTTTTCCGGGCCTTTGGGAATGTTCGTTTGGGTGAAACCGTGGGTCGCCGCGATCAGCTTCCCGATCAGCGTGCCCTGACGCATTTGCCTGATCGCCCAGCGGTTCAAGGCAAACATGATCGGCAGTTTCGCGAGGTCCAGTTCAAAATTCCTGAAGATCTTCACGAAATGGCGTTCGGCGATTTCGCGGGCGATGTTCCGGTCAAAATGATGATTGTCAACCGCGCCCACCGTTTGCATTCTTCTGTCCGTGAGGAAATCCGTCGGAGAGAGGAAAGCCGGAAGTACGAAATCGAAAACGGCGAGGTTTCTTTGGATGCGTGGTTCTCCGAGGTACTTGCTTCGCGCCAAAATGGCCGGCGCACCCGCTGATTCGAACATTTGCGAACCCACGGTCGTGCAAGCCATGTAGCTGCGGTCGGGATCTTCGGTATCGAAGTTATAGCCTTTTACTGTTCCGGGAACGGTGTCGGCCAGACGATTGATTGCCGCGTAGAAGCCCTCCGGGATCTCTCTCAAGCGGCAGACCTCGGCGTACGAAATACAATTCGTCGACAGGAAGGTGCTGAGGGGAATGGCCCGTACCCCGGTTCGGTAGGTTTCGAGGACGACCGGCAGCTCGCGTCCTTCCCTCTGCATCATGGCGAAAATACCGATGTGATAGCCGTACGCCCGAGGGGTGCAGAGGGCGGTATAGATGCCGTTCCCGTCGCGATTGACGGTGCAGATCAGGACATCTCCGGGCAGAAACCGGATGCCACGAAACAGAACGCCTTCGCCGTCGCGCTGATAGGAAGCGAATTCGGGATCCTTGGACCATTTTTCGACGGTACAGCGCGAGACGAGATTGGCGACGATCGGGAGTTTGGTTGCGGGTCCGGCAAGCCGGATAAGATCCTTATCCGTGAGCTTTGTTTTGCGCAGGAATTCGTGTTTTCCGACGGTCGCGAAAAAAAGGCCTGCGGAGGCCCGGAGGCGGGCGGTCGCCGGGGAAGAACCACTGTTTTCTTCAACCCAGTCTGAAAGCAAACTGAGGATCTTTCTTCCTGGTTTGAATTCCAGAATCGAAAGTGTCTCAAAGCCGAGGGCTGCGTCTTCAAGTGAGGGGCCGCTCGAAAGGTATTTCGTGATCAGCTCGAGAACACGCGCTCTCCAATGCTGCATCCGGAATTTGAGCGATACCAGCTCATCGGCTTGGATCTCGTGTCTTGGGAGCAGTCTGAACCCGTTTTGAATCTCGGAGACCTCGCGGTGGAAATCCTCGATCCCGGATCTGATCTCGGGCATTCGTACGACAGATTCCAGGCGATCTACCAAAGTTTTAAGATCCATAAAATACCTTCAGTATTGAACTTTCATACGTCGAATTGAGTCGAGTTTCAAGCCTGCCCCGGCTGTGCGGCAAGGGTGTCAAAAAGTTGGCCCCTTCGAACAGGGTACGAATCCGGATTTTGCTGTAAAATTAGGACATATCGGATGAAAATTGATTGTAGCGGCATCAAAGAACCAGCTTCTTATGCCGAAAAGTATTTTAGCCGGCGGAGTTTCCGGGAGGGAAGGCTTATGAGCAAACTGGTCCCGTTTTCACCGAAAGCTTCATCAGATTCCATCACCATCGTGATGCCGGCCTATAACGAGGAGGGCTGCATTGAACGGGTGGTCACCTCCTGGCTGGGGATCCTCAAAAAAATTCAGGGGACCCTGATCGTCGTCGATGACGGATCGCGAGACCGAACGGGAGCGATTCTCGATCAGCTGGCGGCAGCTATTCCGCAGCTCAAAGTGATTCACCAGCCCAACGCGGGTCACGGGGCAGCCGTTGTCCGCGGGTATCGCGAGGCGCTTCAGCTGAACGCGGATTACGTTTTCCAAACGGATAGTGACGATCAGTTCAAGCCCGAGGATTTTTGGAATCTCTGGAATAACCGAATGCACTCCTTGTTTCTCCTGGGGTACCGAAAGGAACGCCACGATGCTTTGCATCGATTGGTGATCACGCGATTCGTTCGCGTTTTGCTCCTGATTCTTTTTGGTGTCTGGGTAAAGGACTCGAACATCCCGTTCAGGCTCATTCGGAGGGATTTCCTTGCAAGCGCGATGGAGGTCCTGCCGGCTCACGCGTTTGCCCCGAATATTTTCCTCTCGGTTGTCGCGGCCAAAAAAGGTTGCGATCTGTTCAGCATTCCCATCGGACATGTTGAACGAAAAACAGGCACCGTGAGCATTGTGCGCTGGAAACTGGTAAAAATCTGTTTCAGGTGCGTTTCCGAACTATGGGCCTTCCGGAATAATCTCGCGAGTTCGCTCGGGCGGATGAACGAGCATTCGGCGGCGGAGCGGCTGAAGAAAGTCGGTTGACCGGTGGCCGCGATCAAATACCTTATCATCGGCGCGGGTCCCGCCGGACTCGCCGCGGCCCATCGTCTGGCCGAGCTTGGGATCAAGGATTTTTTGGTCTGTGAGGCACAGCCTTACGTGGGCGGTCTATCCGCGAGCTTCAAGGACGATCACGGCTTTGTCTGGGATATCGGCGGACATGTGCTGTTTTCGCATTACGACTATTTTGACACGCTGATGACGCGGCTCATGAGCGCGGAGAACTGGCTCAAACATGAACGCGAATCCTGGGTCTGGATTCGCGAACGTTTTGTTCCTTATCCGTTTCAGAACAATATCCGGCATCTTCCCAGGGATGATGCCTGGAAATGCCTGAGCGGGCTCGTGGAGCTTTCTCGAAGAGCGCCGGCAGCGGCTCCGAAGTCGTTTGCGGAATGGATTGACGCGACCTTCGGAAAAGGGCTGCGCGAGATTTTCATGGAGCCGTACAATTTCAAAGTCTGGGCGCATCCTCTGGACCAGATGTCCTCGGAGTGGATCGGAGAGAGAGTGGCCGTAACTGATTTGGCTCGGGTTCTTCACAACTATATTTACGAGAAGGACGATCTTTCGTGGGGGCCCAATCATGTTTTCCAGTTTCCTCGTCACGGCGGAACGGGTTCGATCTGGCGGTCGCTTGCCGATCAGGTTGAACCTGGCAAGATCCGCTTGGGCGCCGAGGTCCTGGCGATCAATGCGCGCGAAAAGCGGGTCAGGGTGAGCGGCGGCGAAACGTTTGAATATGAGTTTCTTTTGAACACGATGCCGATCGACCGGCTCTTGGGCTCGATCGAAGACGCTCCCTCCGAGATGCGGCAGATCTCGCGAAGCATGAAATACTCTTCGTCGAACATCGTTGGCGTCGGGATGCGGGGAAAAGTTCCGGAGCATCTGAAGACGAAATGCTGGATGTATTTTCCGGAATCGAACTGTCCGTTTTATCGCGTGACGGTTTTTTCGAACTATTCCCCGAACAACGTCCCCGAGCCGGGAAATCAGTGGTCCCTGATGGCCGAAGTTTCTGAGTCTCCCTTCAAGCCAGTGGAACAGTCGCACCTCGTTGACGACGTGATCCAAGGTCTCCGCGCGACAAACTTGATCGGGCCAGCGACCGAGATACTGTCGACGTGGCGTCATCGGGCGGAGTATGGGTATCCGACACCGTTTTTAGGACGTGATGCGGCACTTCGCGCGATCCATGGCTATCTCGAACCGCTATCCATCTTCAGTCGAGGTCGGTTCGGCGGATGGAAGTATGAAGTCGCCAATCAGGACCACTCGGTCATGCAGGGCGTGGAATGGGTGAATCGGATCGTCCTGAACGAGCCTGAGAAAACGTATCACTTCTGAACTTTGTAGATCTTGACCCCGTCCCGGTCGTAAACCACCTGGCCGAGGGCCGCGAACTTCTCTTCCTTGAGCCCCGGGTATTTTTCTCGTTCGAGCGCTCCGACGTAAACGTAGGTGACCCCGTATTTTTCCAGCAGCTGGCGGGCGATTCCCGCCGTTTCGGTTTCGTAAAGAACTCTCACGTCCTCACGCCGGAGGTCGACCGTGTCGGGCTTGCCGGTTTTCTTTTGCAACCGGGAGGTGGGCCGGAGTGGCAGTGAGGAACTTCCACGCCAGAGCCATTCATGGGCAGGCCAGCCGAGTATCGTGGGAAATGCCGTAAACGACGCGACTCGTGAATAGAGCGTATAGCTCTCGCCGACAGCCTCGGCGATGAGAGGCTGCCCGGGAATATTCGCGTTCATCCATTGGATCGCCTTTGAATCGGCGGGAGCCGCTGAATCGAGAAACCTGGTGCCATCGACGCCGATCCTGGTTTTTACGCCGCCGATCGTCTGGTTGACGGCTCGGCAGGAGTATAGCCCGCCGGCAGCGATGAGAACGACGGTGAGTGTCCGGAAGCCAAAGCTCCAGGTCGACTTCAGCTTCCTCAAATCCGTCCAGAGCAACGCGATCGAACAGCCCGCGATAATCCCGAGCATGATCCAGGCCTGGTAATAGAATTTGAAAACCGTATTCGCGCGCGGATGTCCCGGGTAAATGTCTTTAAAGTAAATCAGTTCGGGAATGAGGATCAGGAGCGCGGAAAGGGTGATCAGTATCTCGGGGAAGCTGAAGGCGAGGGAAATCTCGTTTTCGCTGATGAATTTCTTCTTATGCTTTTCCGGATGACGGCTCGAGTGCAGCAGGAGTGCCTGACGCTTTCGATCGAGGTGCCGGTACAGCAAATAGCCGAAGACGAAAAATCCCTGCAGGCCCCACACCACAGCCAGCCTGGCAGGAGGAGAGTGCATGCCCCATGTGACCAGCCCGATCCCCTGCGCCGGAGGCTTCATGCTGAACCAATGAGGAAGCCAAAAAAGAATCGCGACGCCGACCACGAGAACTGATCCGAGTGCGGTCCGGACCAGGCTCGCGCCCGTGAAAAAGCTTCGGGACAAGGAAGCTCCCGTCCGTTCCTTCTCATTGGTCGCATGGGCGGTCCAGATGGACAGCCCATAGAGCACGAGGTAAATCGCGAATTCCCAGGAGCTGACGACATAGCACGCCCCGATCGAGAAGGCTGTCAGGGTATACAGGGTGAGTTTTTCAGTGCGTTCGGGCGGCGGCGTTTTAGCGGTGATCGCAAAAAAGAGAGAGAAGGTGAGCGCCATCGACAGGAGCACCACGGGAATATCAGAGACATGTCCGTGGAGATCGTTCACGATGAAACTGTAGAACGGGAATTCATGAATGGTGGCTGGAATATATCGCGTGGCATCCGGAAACCAATAGGAGTCGCCGACGAATGGCAGGAAAACGGCGTAATGCAGGTTTCCGAGAAGCATCACGAAAGTAGCTGACACCAGTCCGGACGCCATGCTTCGTGCCCGCAAGCTCATGCGCGCAATGCCCGGCAGTAGCCAGAAGAGGCCCGCGCCGAGCGAGAATGACTCGATCAGGCCGAGGGCCAGGAGATTGGACATCTGGAGGTTGTAGCCCATTCCCGGGATTACACCGCTCAGTTGGACCAGGAGTGCCGCGATCGTGTGGCCGAGGTAATAATAGTTGATCGTCTCTCCGGCGAGAAAATGGTCGAGCGGCGGGAAGTATTCCGTCTTTAACGACGAGAGCATGAAGCCGTAATCCATGAACTTCTCGAGGTCCTGAAGGGCCGGCTTGAAGCTGCGTGCATCGGTCCAGAAGAAGAAGGAGGCCGCGAAAAGGATCTCGCCCGTGATGATGAACCAGTTACGATCGGGGCCGAAAAATGAAGTCCATAGCCGCGCGATGAACGTTCTCAGTTCCTCTTTGCCTTGAAACGTTTTCCAGCCCCAGCAAGCGGCGGCGAGGGTCAGGGTCAAAAGCAGGGTGTTGCCCCGGCGAAAAGCCAGCATATGCAGGGACGAGAGCATCCAAGCACACCAGGTCACCGACAGGATTCCGAATATTTTGGAAAATGCCCAGCCTTCATCCGGAAATCTCCGGAAAATCCTGTTGATCAAGGGCCAGGTGACCAGGCCCAAAAGTTCGACGGCGACAAAGAAACGCACTGCTGCAGTGATGTCATCCATGATCAAAGGTGCTCCGTCACGCTAGAAGCGGTAGAAAAGCCCGCCCCCAAATTTCAATCCCGAAAGGCTGAGGTTGGCCGAGACGCGTTGTCCCCCGTAGAGTCCCGGAACATCGCTGATGCTGAGAGAGGTGTAGGTGGCGTTCCCTTCAATTCCGAACCGGTAACCTAAAAGGGACTTCTTGGCGCTGATTCCGGCCGAAAGAAAGAAGGACATCATGTTTTCAGTGATGATCGCCTTCTCGAGAGTCGTGTGCGTGACAGCGGCCCGGACAACTCCGGGGCCGGCCGTCGCGGCGACCATAAACCCTGGAGTGCTGAAGAGAGTGTAAGCGTACAGAAAAGATGTATAAAGAAGCGAAAGGTCGTAGGACCCGGACGCGCCTGAGGCGAGCAATTTGTCTGAAAACGAGAGTTTCCCGACTCCGAGGGCGAGGCTTGATGAACGTCCCAGGCGTTGTCCGAGTTCGAGACCGAAACCCGTCGAACCGACTGTTCGAGCGGATTCTCCGATCGCTTGTTGGAAATCCGCCGGGCTCACGCTCAAAAGACCCGCTCCGAGGCCGAGCCAATACTCAAATCGAGGCTCCCGTCGCGAACCTGAACGCCCTGATGACGAAGAATTCGACTGTCGTCCCGTGGGTTGCGCGGTAATCTGGACAGAATCGGCTTTGACCCATGCAGAATCATGTCCTTTCCAGGGACGCGAGAAAAAAACTTTGTACCAGCCGTCTTCCGGACCCTCGACCATCACGGAGTTGCCGATCTGGTAACGACCGAGGATCTGACTGCGAGGGTTGGGATCCACATGCACGGCTGAGGGACGGGAAATCCTTCCGCGCATGGACTCGGCGAACGCCAAACCGGGAATGAGCCCCAGGCCCAAGCCCGAGAACGAGAGCGCCAGGATGAAGCGTTTGGCGGCATTCATCGAGTACCTCGCTTCCAAAATTCGGAAAACGTCAGTATCCCGTCAGTTTCCCGCACGAAGTCGAAAGGATCATCTTTGATGAGAAGAAATCCATCGAGGTCAGCGTAGTCGACGAGTGAGCAGAGGCTCATGGCCGAGGCAATCCCCAAGGATGTTTCGACCATGCATCCCAGCATGGTCTTCATGCCGTTGGCCTTCGCCTTTCGAAGGAGGTCGATCGCCGTTAAATAACCGCCGGATTTCATTAATTTGACATTCACGCCCGAAAAAAGCGATTTCAGGTCGTCGAAGTCCGCGGTGTTCTCGATCGATTCATCAGCGATCAGCGGAAAAGGCATGCGCGGGAGGATCTCCCGATAGGCTTCTTTCATCGAGGAAGGCAGAGGTTGTTCGACGAATTCGATATTCTTGTCCTTGAGGCTCTCGACAAAACGCATGAAATCGGAGGGATCCGTCCAGGATTCGTTCGCATCGATCCGGAGTTTTTGGTTGCTGATTCGCGCGACGGCGTCGATCGTGTCCTTGCCGGTTTCGGCGTCCACCTTGATCTTAAGCGAAGGAAAGCGGCCAAGCGGACGAATGAAGGCCTCGAGCTTTGATACGTCCATGATCGGCACGGAAAAGGAAGTCGCGATTTGGGTAACGGCCGGGAGCTTGAGGAAGCGACTCACGTCGACTCCGAGCTTTTCACTTTGGAGATGGACCCAGGCGGACTCAATGCCGAATCGAAGGGCGTTGCACAGGTCCAGCTCATTCAGCCAACTGTTGAACGCGACCAGAGTCATGGAAGACAACGCCTTGCCCGACGCGGCTTTCTCGAACGCCGCGAATTGGGCTTCGATCACTTCAGGGGTGTTGTTGTAACGCGTGTTGGGCGCTACTTCGCCCATCGCTTCTTTGGTGCCGTCGCTCAAAGTGAGAAAATAGCTCTCCTTACTATCGAGAGAGCCCCTTGAGATCCTCCATAAGAACCGAAGAGGCAAAGTTTTTTTCTCAAGCTTCCAGTGCAGCTTGTCGGGCTTTGGCTTGTTTGGCATCCCTGAAATGATAGCAGCGAAATGCGGCAAAGCAAAGCCCGCCTGCTTGCGTTATTCGTCCCAATCCAGCAGGTCATTGTGAATTTCAGTCGCCGCGACGGCCGCCTGCCCGGCCGCGACCGAGATCTGACCGAGCAGGTTGACGCAATCACCGACGGCAAAAAGTCCCGGGATCGAAAGCCGTTGTTCGATCGAGGTGACAAGGTACCCTTCGGTGCTCCTGCGAAGCCCCTTCAAATGGGCAAAAGCGGCGTCCCTGATCCTGCTTCCAAGTTCAACATAAGCGACTCGGCAAAATCTCGAAGGGCCATGCTCTGGAATGATCCAGAGCCCATGGGGAGCTTTGGCGGGCTGAAGCCGGAAATGATTGCAGCGCGTGATCCGGATTCTCGCCTTTTTGAGCTGGTTCGACCGTTCCGCGGTTATCAAGAAATGTTCAGGAATAACGAGGCGGGTTCGTTCCGTCCAATGGCGAATGAACAGAGCTTTCTCGATTCCGGTATCGTCGGCCGCGATCACGGCCACCTGTTGATCCCGGAATTCGTAAGCATCGCAAATTGAACAATAGCGAAGCAGCCCCTTTTTGCGCAACTCGACGAGATTCTTGATCGCGGGCTGGTTATCCTCGATTCCCGTCGCGAGAATCACGGTACGGGCGATGAAGCTCGGAACCTGATTTACGGAAACCGAAAACCCCGTCGCGACCGGATCAATCCGGGCTTGTCCCTTGACGACTGGAACGCGAAGGGCGGCGATTTGGCGGCGCAAACGCCTTAGGAGAAGGTCGCCCGAAATTCCGCGTTCCTGGCCGAGAATATTGTGACTTTTTGGAATCCAGGCGGCTCTTGGTTTGCCGTCGTTGATGACAACAACTTTTCGCCTGAAGCGCGCGAGATACAGCGCTGAAACGAGGCCTCCCGGACCGCCGCCGATCACTGCGCAATCGAGTTTGGGAATCACGCTTCGTGCCATCGTATGCTTTTGCTAACTGCAAAAGAAGTACCCCGTCACGAGGTCAAATTGACGGGGCGACTGCCGTCCTTTATGCTCAAGCTACTTTGGAATCCCTCAAGGTTATCAGCATCGGGGATTACGCAATCCCCGGCGACTACGTGCTTCATTCGCGATTTGAACGAGTGCTGAATTTTGAGCGCGGCGATGGTTGTGGGTTGATTTCGCTTGTTTCCGAGACCGTCGGCGATGGCCCGGGCAATATCGTGCTCGACGATCTCCCGGACCTGCCGGAGCGATCCGTGCCGGCGCTTCTCACCATAGGAGAGGATCGCATCATGCTCGAGAGCCGGAGCTGGGCGATTCCGGATTCGTGTTTTTATGATTCAAAGCTCCAGCTTCCCGAGCGGCACGGGTTTGCTGGTTTCAGACATCGCTGGGCGTCTTTCAAAAATGAACTTGTGCGCTCGGCTCCCGAGAAGAGCCTGATTTTCCTGCTTGAGCCCGCTCGGGAGGCCGCATTCCGCTCCCGTTTTGATGCCGCAGTCGTGGCGCGTTTCAAACAAGCGGCCGAATTCATCAGAGCGGATACACGCGGGGGCGAGCCGTTGCTGGAAAGAGGGCTCGCGCTCGTGCAGCGGCTCGGGTGGGGGTTGACGCCGAGTGGGGATGATTTCATAGCGGGGCTTTTGCTCGGAGCTCATGTCGTTGGCGAGTTGGCGCGCTGCCCGCGATGCTGTTGCCCGGGATTTCCGGGATTCCCGGGATTCCATGATGAGGCCGATCGAGAGTGGCTTCTACGTCTGGTGCGAGCGGAACGAAAGCCGGCGAACGGGATTTCGGGACAGTTTCAGACTTTCGCCGCGAACGGCCGTCTGTGTTGGCGCTGGAAGGCTTTGTTCGAGACTCTTTTCGGGAGCGCGGGCCTTCAGGCCTCAGACAGAATCGAAGCGGCCACGCGACGGATACTTGAAATCGGGTCGAGTTCTGGCGCGGATACCGCGGCGGGAGTCGTATTGGCGATTGAGCGCGGGATGAAAATGACAGAAGGAGGTCGAAATGGCGGCGCATTGTGAGGTCAGAAAAGGGGAGTATCATGATTCCGTCACCCTCATGCGGGTCGCGAAGTTTTTGTCGCAGCAGGACGGGGTCACGGACTCGGCGGTCGTCATGGCGACCGAAGAAAACAAACTGATCCTCAAGGCAGCGGGGCTCCTGGGCCCGGAGGTCGTGAAGGCCACCGAGGCCGACCTCGTGATCGGCGTTCAGGCCGCTTCTGGAGAACTGGCCGCGAAGCTGGTTCAGGCAGCGGTTCAGGAATTGAAGAAAAAGTCAAAGTCCGGAACAGGCGGCCAGCGGCCGAGAAGTCTTCAGTCGGCGCTTGAAATGCAGCCGTCCGCGAATCTGGCCTTGATTTCAATCGCCGGTCGCTACGCCGCGGCTGAAGCACGAAAAGCCCTGGAACGCGGGCTCCACGTGATGCTGTTTTCGGACAACGTTCCCGTCGAGGCTGAAGTGGAGCTGAAGAAGTTCGGCGCTTCGCGCGGCCTCTTCGTCATGGGCCCGGACGCCGGTACCGCGATTATCGGCGGGGTTCCGCTTGCGTTCGCGAATCACGTCAGCCCCGGAAAAATCGGAATTGTAGCCGCGTCCGGAACGGGCCTTCAGGAGGCATCCTGTTTGATTTCGAATCTTGGTCAGGGGATCTCGCAGGCGATCGGCACGGGGGGCCGGGATGTCAAAAAAGAAGTAGGGGGAATCATGTTCCTCCATGCGATCGACAGCTTGCTGAAGGACCCCGGCACCGGGGTTCTGCTTCTCATTTCGAAGCCGCCTCATCCCGAGGTTTTGGAAAAGATCCGCGCGAAAATTCGGGGCGCGAAAAAGCCGGTGATTACGACCTTCCTGGGCTCTCAGGCCGTCGCCCCGGAGGGAAAAGTCATCGCTACGAGAACCCTCGAAGCGGGGGCGTTGAAGGCGGTTTACCTCGTATCCGGACGCGACCTCGGCGGAGCGGATGAAGAACTCGCAAAGGCGGCGGTCGTTCGCGAAGCGCGCGCGAGGGCCGAAGCGGGCCGACTCTCCAAGGGACAGAAGTATTTAAGGGGACTTTATACAGGGGGAACTTTTGTCGCCGAAACGCAGGTCCTCGGCACGGCCAGGTTGCGTGACCTTCACTCGAACGCTCCTTTCGGCTCGTCAAAACCAGCAAGTGATCCGCTTCGGAGCAGCGCTCACACCGTCATCGATTTCGGGGAAGATGAGTTCACCCTGGGGCGCCCTCACCCGATGATCGATTTCTCCCTTCGCAATAAACGGATATTGGAAGAGGCACGTGATCCTGAAACGGCGGTTCTTCTGCTCGATCTCGTGCTGGGCTGGGGCGCGAATCGCGATCCGCTCCCGGAGCTGCTTCCGGTTTTGAACGACGCGCGAGCGATCGCGCGCGCGGCGGGACGGTATTTGCCGATTGTCATTTCCGTGACCGGCACGGACTCCGACCCGCAGTGCCGCTCGAAAATCGTAAAAGCACTGAACGAAGCTCAGGTCATCGTGGAAAATTCAAACGCCGCGGCTGCTGATCTTGCCATCAAAATCGCCGAATTCGCGGGGAGGTGATTGTCATGGGAAATATTTTTGAGGAAAAGCTGTCTGTCATCAATATCGGTCTTGAGTCTTTCACCGAGCCTTTCAGGGATCGCGGGGTGCCGTTTGTTCAAGTCGATTTCAAGCCCAGTTTGAATCTGGCCCCGGAGCTCAAGGAGAGGCTTGCCGTGAATTCGCAAGTGATCGAAGGCGCGAATCGCGTCGCAATTGACCGGATTCTCTCCGCGCGCCCCGCCCTTGTCGGCATGGGACTCGCGGGTGACCTGATACCCGGGATGCGGAAAAAGCGCATTCTCCATGCGGGGCCGCCCATCGAGTGGGATCGGATGTGCGGACCGATGAAAGGCGGGATTATCGGCGCGCTGATGTATGAAGGGCTTGCCGCAAGTCCGGAGGAAGCCGAACGGCTTGCCGGGAGCAGGGAGATCGAGTTCTCGCCGTGCCATGAACATGCTTCAGTCGGTCCGATGGCCGGAATTATTTCAGCTTCCATGCCGGTCTTTATCGTCAAGAACGAGGCTTTCGGGAATGTGGCCTACGCGACCCAAAATGAGGGGCTCGGGAAGGTACTTCGTTACGGAGCTTACGGCGAAGAGGTGATCCGGCGGCTCAAATGGATGGATGCAACCCTGTATCCCGTTCTGAAGCGAGCGATAGAGAAGTTGGGCAAAGTCGATTTAAAGGCAATCATAGCTCAGGCTCTGCACATGGGAGACGAGGTTCACAACAGAAATCGCGCGGCAACCTCGTTGCTCTATCGCGCGCTCGCGCCCGCGATCGCCGAAACGGCCGAAAGCCCATCCCAGGCGGCCGCGGTTTTGAATTTCATCAACGGGAACGATCATTTCTTTTTGAATCTTTCGATGGCCGCTTCCAAGGCGACGCTTCAGGCGGCACAGCTCGGGGAGGGTGTCGAGCACTCCAGCCTCGTGCTGACGATGGCCCGGAACGGTACCGAGTTCGGTATTCAGCTCGTCGGTACCGGGAGTACCTGGTATACGGGGCCCGCGCCCGTTCCGGACGCGCTCTTCTTCAAGGGCTATACGAAAGACGACGCGAACCCCGACATTGGCGACAGCGCGATCACCGAGACCGCCGGATTGGGCGGTTTCGCGATCGCGGCCTCGCCCGCGATCGTGCAGTTCGTGGGAGGAGAAGCGCAGGATGCGACCAACTATACCCTTCAGATGTACGAGATCACGGCCGCGGAAAATAGTGTTTACCAGATTCCGTTTCTCGATTTCAGGGGCACTCCGACCGGAATCGACGTCCGCAAGGTCGTCGAAAAGAACATTTTGCCTTTCATCGATACCGGCGTGGCTCACAGAAAACCGGGAATCGGGCAGGTGGGCGCGGGTGTCCTGAGCGCGCCTCCGGAGCCGTTTCTCAAGGCGGCGGAGGGATTGGCGAGGGGATTTCGCTCTTCTTGACGCGGCGCCAATATTGTTTCGAATCTCCGCATATTCGTCAATGCTCGCTACCGCCTGCCTGGAATTTCGTTTAGTCTATGCGAATAAAACGGTGAAAGGGAAGGTCCGATGAAACGTAAAGTTAAAAAGTCCGCACCACGAAAGTCTTCGCAAGAAGCCGAGTTTCTCAACTTCATGAGTCGTCTCAAAATGTACGACCTCACGCAAAGACTGAGTGTCCACACGCCGCCTTGGCCGAGCTATATCCCTCTCAGTATCCAGTACTTCAAGCGAATCGCGGGCGCGCACATGGGACAGGGGGCGAACGGCCAGG
>Ga0208245_1000310_pt1 | contig 44450 bp, 61 predicted proteins | sample RifOxyC1_FD_184035 | JGI IMG/M metagenome (GOLD analysis project Ga0208245, IMG submission 184035) | Soil microbial communities from Rifle, Colorado - Rifle Oxygen_injection C1 (SPAdes) | ecosystem: Environmental > Terrestrial > Deep subsurface > Rock core/Sediment | place: Rifle, Colorado... | reverse complement strand
CCACTACAAGGGCTATTTATTCGTAAACTTCGCAATTGATTTCACATACTTTATCCAGCCCAGATACTCGGCAAGATACTGCTTATTGCCCTTGTGAGTTTCCCTTACTCTTGCCTCAAACTCTTTAAGAGTTCCTTGATAACACCCACACCAAATCTTATCATCTTCAAAGCAATACGTTGTCATGCCTTTGCGTGAACCGATACAAGCAATTTGAATGTATCTCTTGTCGGTTTTTGCGTAAGACAAGTCTGCGTTAGACAAGTCTGCGTTAGACAATTTTGCGTTAAACAAGTCTGCGTTAGACAATTTTGCGTTAGACAAGTCTGCGTTAGACAATTTTGCGTTAAACAATTTTGCGTTAAACAAGTCTGCGTTAGACAATTTTGCGTTAGACAAGTCTGCGTTAGACAATTTTGCGTTAGACAAGTCTGCGTAAGACAAGTCTGCGTTAGACAATTTTGCGTTAGACAAGTCTGCGTTAGACAATTTTGCGTTAAACAATTTTGCGTTAAACAAGTCTGCGTTAGACAATTTTGCGTTAGACAAGTCTGCGTTAGACAAGTCTGCGTTAAACAAGTCTGCGTTAGACAAGTCTGCGTTAAACAAGTCTGCGTTAGACAAGTTTGCGTTAGACAAGTCTGCGTTAGACAAGTCTGCGTTAAACAAGTCTGCGTTAGACAAGTCTGCGCTCAGGCCACCTATCTTACTACTAAGCCACATGCCATGCAACTTGATTATTTCGTCTAACTGTTCCTTTGTATAGGTTTTCATTCCTTCCCTCCCGTTAACCTTCTCTTGAGTTCTTCCAAACAACTAAACATCAACGGACTTGCTTCCTTCTCCATCTCCTCAATTATGGCTATCGGGTCAGGTGCGTTTATCTTTCGGCAGATGAGGTCGGCTATATTCTGGTCTAATTCTGGTTCATTATTTTCATCACGCCCAAAGTAATAAGTATAGTTTGGATTCTGAAATATTACCACCTCATACCATTTACTTAAATGTCTTACTTCCGCCCTTATCTCAGATACTTCGGGCTTGGGTTCATAACTTACAGCGTCTCCCTTCCGATAGCACTCATAACACTTGTCTTTGTTTACATGGTCAAACGGACCAAACTTACAAACTAAACACGTATTACTCGGCTTACAGACGGGTAGGGGCTGGGGTTTTATTTGTTCAATCCAACCTGCACAGTTAACTATTTCCTTCATCACACTTAATCTAATCTCACATAACCCATTTCCACAATTCTCACACGTCTTATCGCTCATTTAGTCCTCCACAAAGCAAGATGCGTATTTGATACTTTTGTGTTACACCCTTTATCTCTCATATCGCCTCCCCGTCTTCCGTAAATTCCGATCCGCAACCTTTACAACGGTAATAATCTCCTTCTTCGTTACTACGCAACTCACAGTTGTCAAGTCCGTCTCCGCAACTTGGACACTTAATCACTCCGTCTAAAATCTCCGTTACGTCTGTATCAATGCTCATATCTCTATCTCCTTGTTCTTGATCCTGTCAACCAGAGCTGATGTTATGTCGCGCTTCTCTTTTTTAAAATTTGTGTTTATGCTTCTTCCTGTGGCAGGGTTTGCATAGTGTAATTCCGTTAGACGCCTCATGCCTAAGTTCTGGATATAATGCAAATTCTTTTATGTGGTGGGCGTTTAAATCTCCCCCGACGCGTCCACAATCTTGACAAGTAAATTTATCCCTTGTAAATACTTCGTATCTCCAATGATCGTATTTCTTTCTACATCTTATTGTTTTGCTTAGTTTTGTTTTTCCACCTTTCCACGTGTGGCTGTTTTTACCGTTATGTATTTTAGAATAATCTATATTCCCACATTTGTTTGAACAATAGTTATTTTTCCATATGTGAGATTTTGGTTTTAAAAATTTCTTACCACAAGTTTTACATTTAACCATTAATGAATTATAGGCGTTTGTCTTGTCCCCTATAATGGTTTTTTGATATTCTGCATAACATTTTCTGTTGCAAAACTTCCCTTTATTTTTTAGCTCCAACGATTTCCATGAATAAAAAGTTTTTCCGCAAGTTAAACAAATTTTTATATTGTTTTTATCTTCTTTCATGCATCCCCGAGAGCAATAAATTCCCTGACCGAGTAAATTGACTTTCCTCCAAACTTTAAATGTTTTCCCACATGTTTTACATTTTTTAAATATTCTCCTTGGATCGTTCATACAACTTTTAGAACAATATTTTTTTCTACCCACCTTGCACTTATAGGTTAATATTTCTTTTCCACAAGTTTTACATTTAATTTTTATCATTGAAGTTCCTTTATTGCATCAATTAAATTACTAGTTATGTCTCTTTTCTCGTAACATGCCTTAGTTACATATCCATCGATTGTATCCTTGCCGTCCCTTGTTGCAATTAGGTCTATGACTGTTACCGTTTTGGATAATTGTCCTACTCTATGTATTCTATCACAACTTTGCTGTTTTGTCAATACACTCCATTCATGAGAATAAAATATTACTGTATGTGCAATTTGCAGGTTCAAACCAAATCCACCACTACTCGTAGCAAGAAAATACAAACAAGTTGGATCATTGTTAAATCTTTCAATTGCTAAATCCCTATCTTTGGGAGTGGTGTCTCCGGTAAAAGTAACGCAGGCTTCTTTTAATAGGTTTCTAATAATATCAATATCGTGTCTGAATTTACAAAAGATAACCACCTTACCACTCACTTCCTCTAATGTTTCTTCGAGTAATTTTAGTTTGGGGTTTTCTTTTAACAGGTGTAATTCGTCATTGCTAAATATAAATCCCCCCGTCAACTGAGATAATTTCATCATTTGTGGTAATACGCTAGTTACATTAACAACTGTCTCTTTGTTCACTATGGTAAACAGAAACTCCAACATTTCCTTGTATGCTGTCTTTTGATCTCCTGCTAATTCACAAGTCCTAGTTTCAAACACTAGGGGCGGAAGATCCAGGCAGTCAGCCTTACGATACACCTTGGCTATCTTCTTAATGCGTTCTTCAAGCTCCGGCATGTTCTTGTTACCGGTTATCTCCTTTCCCTTATATCCACCCATCTCGCAGTAGTTGTTCCTGAAACTGAACCAGGACTCAGGGAACGCCTGCGGACAGGCAAATTTAATCTGGCTGTAAACGTCCAAGACCCTCTGTCCGAAAGGTGTCCCAGTCAACACCCATCGGTGTGGTATAGACGGCGCGATATTGAGTAATGCCTTGGTCCTCTGTGCCTTGTAGCTCTTTATATATGTAGATTCGTCACAGACAATAACGTCAAACTTCTTATCTTTAATTTCCTGTTCAAGTGACTTAATCGCATCATAATTAATAATGTATATCTTGCGGTCCGTACCCATTAGGACTTCTTTACGCTTAGTCATGGTCATGTCGGTTAATATTTCAACCGACACTATATCCGTATGCTTGGCTATCTCCGCGCGCCATGTATTGACAACAGACAAGGGAACTACTATTAGAACACGTTTGATTGTCTGGTAGAAAAACATGAATTGGATCATGTCGAGTGCAGTCTTCGTTTTCCCCAATCCACACTCAAAAAATAGACAGCCGGAACCCTTGAGCAGCGCCCACTCAACTGATGTACGCTGATGTGCATATGGCTTAGTCTTGAACCTATAATCTTTAAACTTGGTCATATCAACTACGGCCGACTCTCTCTTATTCGCAACGTACCAATCAAGAACCGCACGGTCTATTTGGATTGGCTTAGGTAAGATTGATTGAAGAGCATCATAGTTAAATACATTAACAGGGACCTGCCAGCATTTGGCCCGGGCGTTCCATTTCCTGCCGTCTATTGCGCGTATCTTATCTATAACGCATGTGTCGTAGTTAAAATAGACATTTAAATATTTATCTAAAGTGATTCGTGATCCCATAGGTCCCCTCTATGCGCTATTTAATCTGTAATCCCTTCATATATTCACCGACAACAAATGGTATTTTTTGACGGCCCGCCTCATAATAATACACACAAGATGCGCTTATTCCTAATTTGGCAGCCAATTCGGTACATGATATACCAAGCTTCAAACGGATCTCTTTAAACTGTTCAACAGTCATATCAGATGCTTTCATTATAATACCCTCCTGGTGGATTAAACTTTATTAATTTAGTATTATCCTAGTATAACAAATAATATTAAATTGTCAATAGTTTTTCTCAATTAAATTGCAGATTATTTTGTTTTTCGTTCACATTTTCATACTCTCTAATAAGTACATCTATTCCGAGTATTTCAAAGGTTTTGATGCGAGTTAAATTATATCTATTCATGATCCATTCTATATTCTTGCCTTGTGCATACCAAAATTTAACCATTACCGGGCGCGTTCTTACTTTGATGTACATATATGTACCTCCTTGTTAGCCTGTATAGGCCTAATTTCAATTATTTCTTCATAATCAGCCGGATATACCATTGTATCACATCTAGGGCAAGGATAGCCCTTGTAGCGTGATTCTGAGCCTACAGCATAGCCTAGACAGTATATAGCCAATATTGCCAGAATTAAGCCTATTGCCATGAGTTCAGAATCATATTTTTTTGACATTGATACCCCCTTTACGCACCATGGTCCTGTATACAATCGTTACATCTTTCTACATTAATTATAACACGATTTTTCAACCTTTGTTTACTAGTCCCTAGTTTGCTATTATTTCCTCCTAATCTATTATTATATTTTAAACAATATAAATCAGGATTATAACAGCCAGTTTTTAACTTCCTTCCCTTATATTCTAAGTATGAACATGACTTATCACAGTTAAAACCTTTGAAATGTATTGCTGAATATGGCATATTTTCCCCCCTTTGCTCTTAATTTTATCCCTTAGTCCGAGTTTCCTGTATTCTTAGATTTTACAACTTTTCTATCAATCAATCATGTAAACCTGTACGTTTAAAAACCTAAACGCGTTTAAAAACCTAAACGCGTTTAAATATTAAATAACCATCAATAAAACCCTGATAATCATACCCATCATCAAACAGACTTTTGAGTATCTTATCAATATTCTTTAACGTTTGCGCAGGTGTCTTGTGTATGCGCCTACCGCATGAATAACTCATTCTATCCTTTTCCAGTATATCGTTTGCTATTTTAAGTTTAAACATGTGTCCAAATATAAACGTTTTTCATAAGTGCCCCCTAAGCCTTTAAAGTCCGGCTTATTTTGAATTTACCACTTAAAGCCCCAATAGCCTTATATATGAGATCAAGCTCTTTTGGGTTCTTTATCCCGGCAGCTATGAAATACAGGGACTCAGCGACGCCGTTTGATCCATTCCTTAAAGACCTGGCCATTGAATTAAATCCCAGGACCTCAACGAGTTGAGCGCTGTTCTCCCTCTCTTCTGCTGTGATGCTTATGTCTTCAAATACCGTGATCATTTTCATAATTACCCCCTCATTGTATTTTTCATATTACTTCTTATAATCTGTATTTTGCGGTTTGGATTCATTTGGCCTTCCTTTTCAGTCTAATGCCCTTCATACACTCGTTACATATACCGTGAGAGGTTCCCCAAGATGAGCAGCCAAAATTAATGCCGTATATTTTCTTGCAGTACATACAGCGTACAATTTGTATTTTTAGACCGTGAAAGAAAAATTTGATTTTCATTTTGCCCCCTATGATAGCAAGCGCCCACCTAAGGGCGCATGTGTTAAAATTCAAACCTAAATTTAAACCCCGGTGTTACTTTTGTTGTAAAATCATAAAAAACTGTATTCGGTATCTTTTCCTGTGCTTGGTATACATCTATACAAGCTCCAAGCCATATCTTGTCAGTTAACCGGTAATCAATACCATAACTCATAAGCGATGAATTGCTTGTTAGAGGATGCCAATCAATGCCTATCCCCCAATTTTTACTTATCTCATTGCTCATTACTGCCATTCCTAATCCAACCAAGATCAAAACCACTACAATTTTCTTCATATATCCCCCTTAAAATCTGAGCTGTGCTATCTGCTCATTCCAACTATAACATAATAATTGGAAACTGTCAAGGGGTAAATTGCAAATAATGCAGATTTATTGGAATAATGAAAATGCTATATTAATGAAGGGTTTTCACTACATAATTTATCATATAACTGTTGTAATTCAGCTTTTGGAGGCCAATTATATTTTACAGCCATAATTTCATAATTATCAAGGCTATTGCGTAATGATTTTATCCTATTTTTTATGGCTTTATCTTCGATTGATAACTTTACCGGCTTATGATCTTGATAATATTGCTTACAATATGCTTTTAACTTCTCTCTGTTTTTATCCTGGTATTTTTTAATAGATAGTTTAACGCTATCTTTATGATCTGATTGCCATTTTTTTATATACTCAATATTATTAGCCATTTGATTTTTCCTCCGGCTGATTTAATTTAACGATCTTTCCATTTATCATATATGTTATTGGTTTTGATAATTTAATTTCTTTTTTGCATACCATCTTTGTCTGGACAATTTTTTCAACAGTATATTCATATATTGACCTCCATTTTAAAGCGAAAATCTGTTATTAAAAACAGTATAACATAATATATTAAATAGTCAAGTTTTTAAATATATTATTGATAAAATACAATAGAATTAAATGATTTAAATATATTATGTTTTGCTGATAAAATAAGGGTTTTTGATTGTTAAATATTGCGTTATAATTGTAAACAATGCATAGTTGAAAATGGGTGATGAGTTTAACATAAAAAACTGTAGATATATAATGTAGAAATAATAGGCTGAAAAGATAACAAAAAAAAGGCATTTTAAAGCACAAAAGTAAGAGTATATATATATATATATTTTATTTTCTAAAAATTTTGACTGTCTTCTTTTTTCTCTTAAATATATTATTATAATATATTGAAATAAAAAACACCATACACGTCAAAATTCAGGCTGCGCAGTTTTTGTAATCGTCATTATACAATAGCATTTATGCTGTCATGTCCAAATATTTTGTTGTTTTCAGCATCCATTTTCATCATTTTTGTAACTCTATATTTATCAAGCATATTTTTTTTGACTATCAATAATTATAACTTACCGCACAATATATAATCTAATCTATCAACAATAATCTATAACTTCAATACTATCAATAATAATCTTTTAACTCTTTGATTTTAGTTATCATAATATACCTTATGGGCGTTTGTTAATTGCTGATAAAATAAGGGTTTTTGAGTTATCCACAATTAAAAATCTGTAATAGACTATAATCTATAGCCGGCGCGCTACATGATCCTTTTCCACGCAATATGATATATTCCTTGCGCTATATAAGTAGTATCTACATTGTATTGTTTTATATGATATCTTTATACCTTAATGTTGTTGATCTACACAATCCTAATCGACATGTTACCTTTTATAACTACAGTAACTGTATATGCAGATAAATAATACTATTGCCATGTACACTCATTCGTCTAATGGCAATTCCTAATCATCTGCCGCCTTTTTTCTATATTTTGTAAATAGGGTACCGGTATAAATTAATTTTAGAATAAAGGTACCGGCCGTTTTAAAATTTTAAAAACTAGTCGCTTTTTTTAATTTTGGATAGTAATGTATCTTAGTTAAGGGACATATCTGGTTAAGTTTAGTAGTAGTAATGTATCTTAGTAAAACACTTGACAAATACTATCTATTTGTTATACTATATGTAGTAGTAATGGAATAAATTTCACACAATAGGTGGTGTATGAATAAATATTTAACTCAAATGATAGTGTATATGTTGAATAAATCAGTGAAGAGCGCTGTTAAATATAATTCAGAAGATGAACGAATTAAGATGAGCAAGGTGTATCGTAAGACGTATCCATTAGATTTAAGATTGACAATTGGTAGACCTAATTATTCCGAGAGGAAATTCATTAAACAGTGTGTTAAAGCCGGCGAGCCATTTCCAATTAAGAAGATACAATTGAAGTATTGGCCAATGAAAAAATCCAGGCGGTAATATGAATGAATCTTTAATACTTAAGAAAGACATTAGGAAGCAGTTGGTAGAGAACTATGTTCAGAATTTTGATATTGAGGAAGTAGGTTATATTTATTTAGTATCAATTGGTAAGATACCTGAATATAAGTCAATTGAGGAAAGGAAGAGGTTGTGTGATCCTGCAATTGCGCGAATGAATGGATTTGAAGTATTGAAGGATAAGAAGTTGCAGGAGGAGATTGACAAAGAGATAATTGAGAAGAGGATAACACCGGAAGCCATGAAGGTGAAGGCGTATAAGATGATGCATATGGAAATGGATGGAAGGGTAAGGGTCGAAGCATTGAAGACATTAGGCAAGTGGTTGAAGTTGGAAGATGCGCCGACATTTAATATGTATAACCTCACGTTACAAAGTGTGATTCAGGAAGCACATAGTAACAAGAGGAAGGCTGAGGTCAAGATAACTGAAGAGAGTAGAAGAGTATTGCCTGAGGAATAAATAATGCCGACAGAGACAATTGATTATAATTCTGTACTTGCATTACAAGAAGATTATCAATTACATCCGGAGAAATATTTTAAAGATATACTGGGAGTTTCAGATAAGAGTTTATGGGATGTTCCACGGAAGATAATAAATGCGATAGCAACACATAAGAGAGTAGCGATTAAGTCAGGGCATGGAGTAGGGAAGTCATTTTGTTGTGGCCGACTTCCATTGTGGTGGTTATCAGCATTTGGACCATTGGCTAAAGTAATGACGACAGCGCCGACATTTCCCCAGGTGAAGTCAATTATATGGGATGAGTTGAAGGGTGCGCACAAGAATGCTATAAGACCTATCGGCGGGGAATTGCATGATGTTGACTTGTGGATGGGTGAAGGTTGGTGGGCGCAGGGTTTAAGCACCGACGATCAGCAAAGATTTCAGGGGTTCCATAGCGATAACTTACTACTGATATATGATGAGGCTGGAGGTATAAGACCGGAGATCTGGACTGGCGGATTGGGTATCGCCACTAGTGAAAACTCCAGGGTTCTTGTAATAGGTAATCCGATAGAATCACAAGGAAATTTTTACAATTGTTTTAAACCGGATAGCGGATATTTTTGTATCACTATATCTTGTTTAGATACACCAAATTATAAATTAGGGAAGTTATTGGCAGAAGGTAAGATAACGCAGAAGGAATATAGAGCAGGAATTATACCGGGACTGTCATCGTATGAATGGGTTGAACAGTGCCGCAAGGAGTGGGGAGAAGGATCAGCTCTTTGGTCAAGTAAGGTATTGGGTGAGTTTCCGGTTGAATCAAGTAATACTTTAATACCTTTAGCCTGGGTTGAACAATGTAGGAAGGAAGAAATTGATTTAGATAAGTTACTTGGAGTTCATAGAGACCAAAGATATATAGGAGTAGATGTTGCCAGGTTCGGTTCATGCAGTACGATAATAACAGTCTTTGATGGTTATAATATGTTATATCAGCGTGAGTTTAACAAGAGGTCAAATACTGAGGTTGCAGGATTTATAATAGATACTCTACGTGATGAGCAGAACATGGAAGCACCGATAGCAATAGATGATACAGGACTTGGAGGCGGAGTATACGACATACTCAAGGAACAAGGATACAATGTAGTTCAGGTTATATTAAGAAGTAAGTCAGATGATGAGACGAAGTTTTACGATTTAAGAACAGAAGTATTTTGGGATCTTAGAGATAAGTTTCAGAAGAAGACAATTAGTATTAAGGACCCGGATAATAACCCAAGGAAGTACGATAGATTAGCGATGGAACTTACAAGTTTGACTTACGATATGGATAAACGCGGGAGAATAAAGGTAACACCCAAAGAACGATTAATTAAGAATATGATAAGCAAAGGTCAGGATGGAGAATCACCGGATAGAGCTGACAGTCTCAGCCTCGCGGTGTATGCCAGTAAGGGTAGTAATAATAGAAGAAGAGGTAAGAAGATTACAGATCCACATAAACGTATCTTTGCGGGAGCCGGACGCGGAGGCTATTAATGGCTAGACGTAAGAAAGTTATAGAATCTGAACAGCAATATAATGCCGCTATTATGGAACAGCAGAAGGCTGATTATATTATTGGTCTTGTAGATGAAGGGCAGCAGTATATGGACCAGTTTAAGAATAAGTGGGATGATATTAATTCTAAGATAAGAACTGAGGAACCGGCTGAGTGGAATGATAAAGAGAAATGGCAAACGAGAGTAGTTGTACCGATGTTTGCCAAGGGTTCAGAAGTTGGTATGTCTTATATGAACAAGATGTGCTTTGGAAGTAAACGGTTTTATTCTATATGGGGAACAAAGTCGGAACTCAACAAGTATTGTACGCCCCTTATGGATTTGATTGATGCAATACTTGATAGAGGACGGTTTAATTTCAACAAGAATTTTGCACTTCAGGAAGCAATTGATATAGGTACAAGTTTTATTAAACCCTTAGTGAGACCGGATAAAAGAGGGATTGATTTTCCATGGGTATCGGCATACGCTTGTTTCTGTGATGTTGGCGCACGTCATGATTTTTATAAATCGCGCATGTGGTCTCATAATTATAGTTACGATCTTCACCAAATGATAGACGATGTTAGACAGGGACCTAATGCCTTATGGACAAGAGAAGGAATCAATAAACTAATAGATATAGGAGTTGGAGAAGCGAATACATTAATTGAGGAACAACCTACTAAATCGGAAGAGAATTTATCAGTTGTTCAGAATATAGACGGTACGGCACAGATGAAAGTTACTAAGGCATTTGCCAATGTTGAAGTGAATGAATATTGGGGATTATGCCCGGTTGAGAAAACGAAATGGAATGAAGAACAGAAGAGGGATATAACTTATTGTGAATATGAACTTAAGAAGGTTATTGTAGGGAATAGGAAAGTAATATTAGCTGAGGAAAAGTGTCCATATAGACGGATTCCGGCATTTGCGATTAGAACCAAGAAGAGACCTTATGATCTGTATGGACAGGGATTCTTTCTTAATAGCACAGGGCTACAGGAACTAGCATCATCTATGCTTTGTTTTGGATTTGATAGTTCCAAATTAGCATCTATGGATATTGTTATCATGGATAAGAGCAAGGCTAATGACCAAGATAGCATAGTTGTACGGCCTTTACAGATATGGGATGTTAAGAATCCGCAGGATGTTAGATTTACAAGAGCAAATAACGGTATGTCGGCTCTTAACGATGCGTTCAAGGGTATAGCGTTTCTTGATAGTTTATTTCAGGATACAACCGGTATAACAAGACAGGTATCGGCTAATCAGTCTTTACCGGGAACACCGGGTGGAGGGGAAGATACACTTGGTATATATCAGTATCAACTTCAGATGGCGGACCAGAGGTTCTTAGATCAAGCGAAATTCATTGAAGATGATTTTGAACATCCTCTACTTCACTTTATACTTGATTGCATTATGGACCCGGCGCTTATAAGTCAGGATTTTATTAATGAAGTTCTGGGATTTAAGGCAGAACCTGTAATGGATGACAAAGGACAACCTACGGGTATTACTAAGAATATACCTGTACTTGACCAGAGTGAATTAGTTGAAAAACTAAATGAATTAAGACAGAAAGATAAGTCAGCAGATTTTGATTTTACAATGATAGGACTTACGCAGTTTATTGAGAAGATTAATTTACTGAAGAAGTTGGATGGATTGATTCAGAGGGCTACAACCACACAGGCATTTGCTTCATATGTGAAGTTGAATGAGGTAGTGAAACGGTGGTTTGAACTCAGTGAGATACCAGATTGGGAAGATTTGGTGCAAACAAATGCGCCTGAATTGGCCCCTTTTCCACCTACAGTAGAACCAAATGGTAAGATAGCTAGTACACCTATAGCACCTGTTGTACCGGCCAAGGCAGCTACGGGAGGATCAAGTGCCATTTAAAAGTTTAAAGCAAGAGCGTTTCATGTACTCCAATAAACCGGAAATTGCAAGTAAATGGACCAAGGAGGAACATATGGCGAAGAAGAAGAATTTTATGAAGAAGAAAGCCAAGAAGAAATTGACACAGGCTGACAGAAATATGAGGTTGGCGAAGAAGATGAATCATCCGTCAATGTTGAACGGCGGTTATTAATGGAAGATAAGGAAATACAAAATAAGATGAGCCTTGGTAATGCCATTAGGACGATTACAAGTCATCCTGAATGGAAGGTTATTGAGGATATGTTACTTAAGGAATACATGGATGCATTAAGTGTTTTGATTGATAAAGAAGATGAAGTAGCACGGGCAACTATAAATGCTATTGGATTATTGTATAAGAAAATAACAGGCGGATTGCTTATGGCCGACAAAGCCAGAGAGCAATTGGCTCAGAAAATGAAATAAAGGAGGAAGTATGCAAAATTCAGACACTCCGGTAGTGAACCCGGAACTGGAAGCAGCAAAGAAAGAAACGGAAGATTTGAAGAGAAGGAATGAAGAGGCGCAGAAGAGATTGACCGAGATAGCTACAGAGAATGCAACTCTAAGGAAAAGGCAGGAAGATTTAGGTCAGGTAGAGGTAGAGAAGAAACACCAGGCTGAAACTACACAGGTAACAGCGGAAATGCAGGATATTATAAACGAATTAGCGGCAAATCCTACATCTCAATCAGCGGCTGCAAAATGGGCGGCATTATTGCAAAGGACTAAATCAGAATCAGCGCGGGCCGCAGTTAATGAGTTTTTGCCTAAAGTTGAGAGTTTTATAAATAAACGGGATTACATGAATGATATGAGAGGCAAGCATCCCGAATACAAAGAACATGAGAAACTTATGGCTCCAATGATTGAATCTAAAATTAAAAGTGGTATGACGCTTGAAAAAGCGATTGAGGAAACCATGGAGACATTTAAACCGTTTGTAGAATCTACAAAAAGAAACCAATCAGCTCCGGCTGGGGCGAGTGGGTACACGGGTGCTAACCCTATTCCTGCCCAGAGACAAGCCAGCGCAGAGCCTGAGTATGTAAATAGAGATTTTGGTGAACATTCAAGAATTGAAACCACAAATGAGATTGCCGAGCGAAAAGCATGGCAAAGGGGGAAACATATAACTAAGAAGTAACCCCCAAAAGGAGATAATATGCAGGTACAAGTTACGGGTAGTTTGGGCGGATATGGTTCCGTTCCTAAACTCTCAAAAATGTTCAGGATGGTAGCCGCGCCCCTTTACATATGGAGACAGTTTTGTGAAGTTAAAGAAGCCATAGGTATGAGGAACGGCGAATCAAGGTTATTTGATAAATGGAGCAGGGTTGTAACCGGAGGCGGAAAAGTTGCTGAAACTGCAACCGTACCGACCGACAGCTACAAAATCACCCAGGATACGGTTACTGTTGACGATTTCGCCAACAGCATTCCGTTTACTGAAGATCTTGCCAAAACATCAGAGTTTGATATTGACAACAATATCCACGTGATGATAAGGGACGATATGAAGAATACCTACGACAAGGCTATTGCTTCTGTCGCCAAGACTGCCAAATTTGTAGCAGTTTGTACCGCTACGACTAAGGCAGGTATAGTATTTACGTCTACCGGTACGAATACCGGCACTTCTGCTACAACTCTTTCCAGGTTGAATGTAGAAGGGATAATTGAGTTTATGAAGAAGAAACTTATACCCAGATACAAAGGCGGGAAAGATTATGTGGGTATAGGTTGTATTACGGCGCTGGGTAATCTACATGACGATCTCACTCCGTATATGGCATATACCACACCGGAATATCTGTATAATTCCGAGTTTGGCCGCTATTACGGTTGCCGTTTTGTAGAGGATGACAGCGGTAATATGACGGAATCCGCGCAGGAGATGTTGTTCATGGGCGGAGATGCACTCTGGGAATGTATCGTGTTCCCTGAGGAATTCAGAACAGACTACGCTACGGATCTTGGCAGGAGCCAGAAGAAGGGTTGGGTTGGCCGTCAGGGATTCAAGAAAGTCTGGGATTGGACAACTGATGCAGAAGAACATTTAGTGAGAGTTAACAACAACCAGTAAATATAAGGCTTTCTAAGGGGTTGGGTACTTGTACATGATACTTGTATCCAATCCCAAGAAAGAATAAAAAGGAGGATAACAAAATGCCAGATTATTCACACGCAAGATATGGTGTTACTCAGCGTATTAGGATGCCTGGAGATGGTGGTACATCACTATTGCTCTCTCCTGCCGGTACAGCTACGGCTGCCGGTACGACAACTAATACCATAGCCGGTAAGAATGTAGGTTTTGGTATACCGGTTAAGATTAAACAGATAGTATATACTATCTTCTCTGCTCAGACTGGTGCAGGAGACAATGTAACTCTCCAGTTGTTCACCGGAACAGGTGCAACTGCTGTTGGACAGTTGGCAATAACCACGCAGTTGGCATCAAGTGTCAATACGTCTTCTGTATTGAATGTTCAGATTCCCGCTAATACGCCTATCAGAATAGATGCTGTTGCAGTTCAAACTGCATCTGGAGAGAAAGCGGCTTACGGCTATCTGGATGTAACATACCAGGAAGCGTTTGATAACATTGACCGTTAAGAAATAGGATAGGGGGAGTGTTCTAGGCACTCCCTCATCCAAAACCTCTAAAGGAGGGGAAAATGTATAGTCCGTCTCTGTCTTTTGGTTATGAATCAAGGAAATGTAGATATAGGATTTTGGAATATACTCATGGTATCGGTTTGGATCTTGGTTGTGGACATGAAAAGATAAATCCCGCAACAGCTATAGGTATTGACGCAGGCGGTAATGCTGCTAATATAAACATAGATTTATCTAAACCAGATGCTTTAAAAATATTCTCAGATGAATATTTTGACTATGTATTTTCCTCACATTTACTTGAAGATTTCTATGACACAGAAACGGCACTAAGAGAATGGTGGAGGGTTATTAAACCCGGCGGACACCTTATTCTTTATCTTCCCCATAAATATTTCTATCCTGATTTTAAAGACGATCCGGGTGTAAATCCAAATCATAAGCATAATTTTATCCCTACGGATATTATTAAGCATATGGATAAATTTGCAACTTATAATTTAGTTAAGAATGATAGTTATAACGAGAAAGACGAATATAGTTTTGAAATGGTATTTGAGAAGACTGTATATCCGGTCAAGGTTGAAGCAAAGATAACTACAGCGCCCAAGGCAATTGTTTTCAGATGGGGTGCAGTAGGTGATTTATTGCAAATTACGCCTTTATTATCGGTACTCAAAAAACACGGATATGAAGTTACTTTAAATTGTGCTTCAGATACTAAATTTGTATTGGAGAATAACCCCAATATAGATAAATTTATTTTACAGGAAAGGGATGCTGTTCCTAATTGGGAAATTGGGAATTACATGGAGTATGTCGGTAAGAATTATCAGAAGAGCATAAATCTATGTGAAAGCATTGAAGGTAGATTGCTTTATCTTCCACAGAATAATAAGTTTTATAAGTCCAAGGAAGATCGTGCGCATGATATAAATTATTTTGATGAGACGTTGAAAATTGGAGGTTTTGATGAAAAAGGCCTCAACCCGGAAATGTACTTATCTGAAGCCGAAGAATTCATGTTTAATATTTTTAGAAAACGCAATGAGAAATTTTTTAAGATTCTTTGGGCTTTAAAGGGTTCAGCGAATCATAAACTATTTGCTCAGGCGCAGGATATAATGCAGGCGATAGTAGATAAATACCAGGATGCAAGGATATATGTAGTAAGCGGTGAAGATGCTAATCCGATGGAATTTAAGTATGAACGAATATTTTGTATGAGTAAGGTATGGAAACAACGTATAAGTTGTTTGGCTACTAAGTATGTAAACTTGGTGGTCAGCCCTGAAACAGGGATATTGACAGCATCCGGGTGTTTTGATACTCCCAAGATAGGGTTATTGTCTCACAGCAACAAGGAAAATCTTACCAAGTATTTCAAGAATGATTATAGCATTCAATCTAAGGCTCCATGTTCACCTTGTCATAGGATGTATCATGGCGCGGAATGTGATTTAGACAAAGATTGGAATTTACCTTTATGTACTACTATGTTTGATCAGAACGAAATAATGGCAACGGTAGATAAGTTACATAAGGAGTGGTATGATATATCTGGGAAATAAAATAGAACAGATAGATAATGCCAAAGTAAAGGACCGTAAGAAGAAATTTTACGGCCGTAGGTTCTTTATAAATGGAGAGTTTACTACAATAACTCGTTGTAGAATATGTGGCAAGGAGATACAGTATAAAGGTTTGAAGGCTCCGGCTCACTGTGGTAGTACTGCTTGTACTGAATGGTGGAGATTGCATTTTAAGCACGTATTTATGTCAAGCAATATGGTAAGGGATAAGGAATTTTTCGGCAGGAACAATGTAATTAAGAATATATTGAATAATGCTAAGAACACACGAGAAGTAGAAGATGGTATGAGGCGTGAACGTATTATCCCTGAGCAGATGATTAAACGTAAAGTTGATAGGAAGAGAATGGTGTTTGCCAATTTTAAATTAAAGGGGAGTGTATGAGGGAAAGGATACTAATTGTTAGGATTGGAAGGGCGTTTGGGGATTACATTATAATCTCAAGTATTTTTCATCACTTGAAAGATTTAGGGCATGAAGTATATTTTCTTGGAGGAGAAGCAGCAGAACAGTTATGTAAAAATAATCCATATATAGATAAGTTTATCCTTTATAAAGAGAATACTGTTACTATAGATAAGTTGGAAGAATTTATACAATCAATTAAGACTGCTTATGAATGTGATCGAGTTATCGATTTTACTGGAAGTCTTGAGAATTCACTTTTGAGGCATCCAAATCAACCTGAATATAACGATACTAAAGAAGAAAGAATGAAAACTTGTAACAAAAATGTTTATGATTTTGCTTACAGTTGGGCTGGTTATTCTGAGATTAAAGGTAGGGTGGGTGAATTATATTTTGACGTTGAAGAAGAAAAGAAAATCAAGGAGCAAATAGATAATATTAGGGGTAAGAATGGGTTTGTTATATTGTGGGCGCTTGCAGGAAGTGGAGGGAACAAGGCTTATCCATATTATTCCGCTATATGGAACGAATTAATATGTAAATATAAGAATGTTAAAATAGTTTCAGTAGGAGACGAAACCTGCCGAATACTTGAAGTTGCTATAAAAGAACATTCTAGATATATTCCAAAATCAGGTAAATGGAAAATGATTGAAAGCATGATAGCAAGTAAATATGTTGATCTTGTGGTTTGTCCAGATACAGGTATACACCATTCGGCAATTTGCTTTAATACCAAAATTCTTTGCATCTTGGGTCATTGCACCAAGGAACACGTTTGTAAGTATTCCAAAAACGATTATAGTCTTGAATCAGATACAGATAAAGCTCCATGTTCTCCTTGTTTTCGTTTAGTATATTCTCCTTATTGGCAATGTTCAATAGAATCGGAGACCGGTACTCCAATTTGCATGACATTAGGACAACCAAAGGAAAGAATTATTAAAACTATTTGTGGTATAATAGATGAGGCATATGATAAAAAAATGTGAGACATGTGGAAAAGAATTTAAAATAAACCCCTATAATATAAAAAGGGGATGGGGGAAATTTTGCTCTAGGGCGTGTAAAGATATTTCTCAAATTGGTGAAGATAATTGTAAATGTATTATTTGTGGTAAAAAGTTTCATAAAAGTTTAGCTTTATTAAAAAGAAATGCAGGTAGGTTTTGTAGTAAAAAATGTTATGGGGTTGGAAATTCTGGTAAAAATAATACAATGTGGAAAGATAAAAAGATAAAAAAAACATGTTTAGTTTGCAACAAAAAATATAATACATACAACCATTATAGTGAATTTTGTTCTAGGAAGTGCAAGGGAGTGGTTCAGAGATTAATATTTAAAGGAAATAACCACCCAAATTGGTTAGGTGGTAAATCTTTTGAAACATACCCTAAAGAATTTAATTATTATTTAAGAGAAAAGATACGGGAACGGGATGGGTACAAGTGCCAAGTATGTGGAACACCACAAATAGAGTGTTATAAGAGTTTACAGGTTCACCATATAGACTATGATAAGAAGAATTGCAGTATAAACAATTTGATAAGTTTGTGCAATAAATGTCACGCCAAAACAACTAGGGGTGATAGGATAAATTGGACAGAAACTTTAAAGGAGAAGATATGTCAATCGTAGCCGTCTGCCCTTTTTGTACGCGTCGGGTTATAACAAATTTAACTATAGACCTTGGTAAAGATTCCAAGGCGGTTTGGTATACTTGTAGTTGCGGTTGTTATTTCAAGAAAGACAAAGGAATAGACAAGAAGGTATTTGATGATAAATATAAGACGGAATATGCCAAGGGTCATGGTATAAAGGAAAGACTGGATTATCAGCGCAAGGTGTATCTACCTTTAATTTCAGAACTAACACCGGGAAGAGTAGCGCTTGTAGTTGGTCCGACAATAGACCACGATGTAGTAGAATTACGCAAATTAGGTTTCGTAGCAGAGGGTATAGACCTTATTAAGAACGATAACTCCAATATTTTTGTTGGTGATTTTGAGTATTTTGAATTCAAGAAGCAGTATGATATTATTTTCATGCAGGACGTTGTTCAGAGTTTTGACGATCCGATTAAGGCTATTATCAAAGCCAATAACTTATTGAGGCCCGGCGGTGTATTATTTATCTCCACTCCTGAACCTAGATTGATAAATGAGACTGGTTATAATATGTGGGGATGTTGGAATAATGCAGAGCATAATGTCTATTTGACTAGCGACAATTTGAATAAATTGTTGCAGAATATAGGTATGGAAGTAGTGTTGAAGAGGGAGAACATAGAGAGAAGATTTAATTGTTGGAATAATCATCATAGCATAAGTCAGAAGGTGTATGGAGGGAACAATGTCCAAGAGAACGAACTTACAAATATTGAACCGATGCCTGAATAAGATTAATGAACCGGAAGTATCTTCATTTGCTTCGTGTACAGACGGTAATCGCGCGTATCAGGCATATAATAATCTCATAGAGGCTCAGAGGTTCATCTATAACACAAATAAGGGTAAATGGAGATGGGCTGAGGCACTTGGTACAGGAACATTTGTTACTTCGGCAATAACTTATACACCTCCTACAGATCTTAATATGGAGGATTATGGCAGTTTCCGAATAGCTAATGCTAATTGTTCTAAAGCCATAAATTACTTGGATGCTGATAAATTTGAAGATGCATACCCATATATAGACCCTGCAACAGAAGTTGGTTGGCCTAATTATTTTACTAAATTTGCCAATCTTTATCAGTTTAATAAGTATGCTGGTACGGCGCAGAATAGTGCTAATTATTATTTTAGATACTGGAAATTTGAAGCAGGCATAAGTACAGCATCTGCTTCTTCAACTGCAACGGCTTCTGGTGCTACGCCTACATTTACTGCTACTTTACTATTGCCTGAACAGTTTGAAGAATTGCTTACTGATTATGCGGCAATGCTTCAATTGGACTTTGAAGGTGATCTTCAGGCTAATACCTACAGAGTGAAGGTATATGGTGGTATGTTGAATGGTAAGGAAATAAGAGGCGGTATTAATGAGATGAAGGACATATGGAATAGTACGGAGAAATTTACAATACCTGTAGATATAATTTTATAGGAGGTAATTTTGGCGCGACTACTTTCTAAAATTCCAGAGATAATCGGAATGAAACAAATAGAAGATCCTACAGTAACCCTTAATCCGGGGTACTGTCAGTTGATTTCTAATTATTATAAGAATGATGGAGTATGGTTTCAACGTACCGGTGCTACCAAGGTACTTGGAAGCGCTACAGGACAGGCCATAACCGGTATCAAAGAAGTATTATGGGATGACGCAAGTAAATCAATGATAGTGGCATCTGGTGATAAATGGTATACGGATAGTGGGACTGGATGTGTAACGCTTACTTCTATTAAGTCTGGATTATTAAATAATCAGAAGATAAATGTTAAGCAATTTAAGATAAGCAATGTAAGTAATGCTGTAATTGCGAGTAAGGCATTGCAGGTACAGAAATATAACAAGACGACTTTAAGCGATTTAACAAGTTCATTTTCATTAGATTTTAGTTCTGTTGAAGATACGACTTTAAGTGGGTTAGACAATGCAATTGTTTCATCTATAATAGATTCAACCAAGACTTATTTATATGTTTTGAGAACTGCAAATCCCGGGTTAGTAACTAAAATAAAAATTGAAGATATGACCATAGTTGGAAGCGCAACATTACCAACCGGAACATTTATATTGAGTGCTTTAGCAATAGATTCAACAGACACTTATTTGTATATATCTCGTAGTGCATCTAGTGGTGGATTAATAAATATAGTACGTTTAACTCTTGCAGATTTTTCTACTACTTCAGTAAAAACATTAGCAGCGGGAGAAGTTTATGCAAACGCTTTAGCAATAGATTCAACAGACACTTATTTGTATATTGCATGTGGCGTTGGTGCAAATAAAATAGTACGTTTAACTCTTGCAGATTTTACCACTACTTCAACTAAAAGTATTGCAATACTTCCAACAAAATTAATAATAGATTCAACAGATACGTATTTATACATTGGAGATGGAGCAATACCAGCAGACATAGTACGTTTAACTCTTGCAGATTTTACCACTACTTCAACTAAAACCCTTGCGGCGGGAGAGAATATTGTAAATGGGTTGGCAATAGATTCAACAGATACGTTTTTGTATATTGGTTGTGGAGTAAATCCCGGAAAAGTTGTAAAACTAACTCTTGCAGATTTTTCTACTACTTCAACTAAAACTTTAGCAACTGGCGAAGGCATGGTATATGCTGGTGGTTTAGCAATAGATTCGACAAATACCTATTTATATATTGCATGTTATATTCTTTCAAGTCCAAATAAAATAGTGCGACTTACTCTTTCCGATTTTACCACTACTTCAACTAAAACTTTAAATACAGGAGAAGAGGGGTTTCAGTCATATTTTATTATGTCAGATATGTTTTTATTTTTTGCATTATCAGTTAATCCAAATAAAATGTTTAGATTATCATTGAAACTTATACCCCAATTCGCCGAAACCCACCATTCAAAGATGTGGCTTGGAGGTTTTGATAATGACGTTTACCGTTTCATGGAGTATTTCAGCAAAACAGGAGATGCTACTGATTATGTAACGGCAGCAGACGCAGGAACACTAACTTTTGCCACAGAGTTATCAATACTAGATACTTTTATGGGAGTGAAAAGCTGGGGAGATTATATAATATTCTGGTTTAAAAACAATATTCTTATTTACTATGCAGGTACTAATCCTAATGATTTTAAACTGGTAAAACACATACACGATGTCGGAAGTTTATCAGACAGTGTACTTTCATTCGGCGCGGACATATGGTTCCCTACATTTTCCGGCATTAGATCATTGCAGAACGCATTTACATCAGGGGATATAGTATTCAATAATAAATCACAGGATGTTGACCCGGTCTGGTCCACTAAAATAACGGCATACCCGACTAATACGGATCGTATAAGCATTAAGTACGATAAGATACGCAATCAGATAATGGTTCTTGCCAACGACTCGGCAAATCAGGGCATTTGTTTTTACATTTATAGTGTTGGAGACAAGGTATGGTCTACCTATAATATTCTTGGACTTGGCGCGTCAGTAAGTGTAACCTGTTTTGAAATAACTCAAGACGGGTTAATTTATTTCGGAACATCTGATGGCAACATATACCAGTTGTTTTCTGGTACAACGGATAACGGAACGGTTATATCTTATGTAATAAGACCGACAACACTTTATTTCGGGAATTCCACAAGTTTTAAAAAAGTAAAATATATAAGATTATGCGTTGACATGGCTGTAACTAATGGAAGTATAACATACGATATAGATCAAAAGGGTATTCCAAGAAGCACGGCAGCAGTTGTAATACCTTCAAGTGGAACTAAAGGTTTACTTTATAGCAATCTTATTCCTGTCAGTAACCGTGGAAGAAGTTGGGATTTTCAATTTACTAACTGCGGGCTTCTGCGCCAAGTTTTATTTTATGGTTCTACGGACGGAGATAAATAATGCATGATCATGCAACCGGTAAAGTAAGGGAAATACTTTGCAATAAGTGTAATACAGGGTTAGGGCAATTCAACGATAATATATTTTTAATGAAACAAGCAATTCAATACCTTGAAAAATGGGAAGGGCAGAAGTAATGGACAACATTATTTTCACAAAAAAATGTATCTTGTTCCCCTTAGACCCTAAGGATCTTGATTTATTTGTTACCTTAATACAAGAGAACGAACACGAGATAGAATTATTTAAAGGAATTAAACTTGAAGAACTAAAACAAATTATATGGGATAGAGTTAAAAATGGTATAATGAGGATATGGCTAGCTACAACTAAGCAAGGTAAGGGTTCAAGGCCTATAGGGTTCTTGTATCTTACAAATATATTACCTTATCGGGCAAATGTTCATGGAATGATAAGCAAAGTCTTTTTAAAAGATTTAGTAAAAGAGTTGGAGACGCGTTATACCTACACAGAAGATTGTTATACAGGTTTTATTGACTGGTGTTTTAATAATCTTAATATAGAACGTCTTGAAACTATCATTAAGAGAGATAATGGACTTGCATATAGAATAGATAAGAAAGTTGGATTTAAAACAGAGGGTGTGTTGAAGTCATATATCAAAGAAGAAGATGGTACGTATTCGGATATAGTTGTTATGGCAATACTGAAAAATGAAAGGTTGCAATCCAACTCCGCGATACCCAGCGATAAGGTGGAACAACCTATCAAGAGGTAGTATATATGGGAATTGAAACTATTATAAGTGGTGTATTGTCTTTGGCTTCTGCTGCTTCTAAATCGCATGAAGCAGAACTAGCAGAATCTTGGCGTGTTCATCCTAATAACCCTGCTAATATTGCCGCACAAAAGCAGAAAGATGCTGAGACTAAATTAGAAGCTGATAGACTTACTGCTGAACAGAAACAGAAAACAAATCAGGAATCCTATCAGGCTACTATAGACCGTCTTAATCAGCAATTTGAGCAGGGATTAGCTGAAACTGATGCTAGTGGTAATCCTACGGATCTTGGATTAGCTATGAAACAGATAGTAAGTAACTTCCAAGAAACATCACAGACGGCAATACGTCAATGGGCTTATGAACGTGGTGTAGCTGGTTCCACAATAGAAGGAACTAAGATAAATGAGGCATCTACAAAGGCTCAGGAATCAGCGCAGGCGTATAAACAGACAGAAGCCAATAGATTGTATACTCAGAAGGAAGATTTAACAAATAAAGCCAAAGATGTATATAATATGGGTAATGAAGCAGATAAATTAGGTCTTAATTTAGATGTTAATGCTTTAAATTCAGCTAATGCAGCGGTTGCAAGTAATCCACAAACACAACAAAAGGATTGGTTTTCTACGTTCTCCGATGTATCTCCTGATTTAGCGGCATTAAGTGGGAATATTAATGATTTATTTAAAACTAAAACAGTTACAGGTTATGATAAAAAGGCAGGAACAATATTCAATAAAGAATAAGGAGGAAGTATGGCAGATTTACTCATAGATCAAGATACAAATATACCTGATCCTACTCGTACAGTTAATCCTATAGATAGTCTCATACAAGATTATACTATGGGTGCGCCAACACAGACTGAACAGATACAGAATAAGGAATCATTTCAACCTGAAGACTACAAAGTACCAGGTGCTGGATTTAGAGAAGCCGGCAAGAAAGTTCAGCAGATGGGAAATATTGCTAAAGAGAAAGAGCAGAATGATAAACTTTATAAACTACATCAGGCATTTAACTCAGAAACGACACAGATACTTAACGATACAGCAAATGGCAAAATAGATTATAACGATGCTGTATTGAAATTATCTTCATTACAGATTAAAGCTAGTAATGCCGGACTTAAAACTGCATCAGATACAATAGCAGCTGCGCAGAACAATGTATTAAAATTAAGTGGGATAAAAGAGAAACAAGATGCAAGGTTAGCTAAAAGATACGCCAATTCTACACCGGTAGGAAAAGCAAAAGAACAAATAGATGCACTTAATGCAGAATTAGGGAGTAATGCTTCTAGTATGGACTTGATAACTTGGGACCCGGACAAGAAATGGGTAGATAATGACCAACTAGATACCAATATAGCAACGGCAAGAGTACTCGCCTATATGCAGAAGGAAGGAAGCAAAGGAGTAGGCAGTAAGAGTAAGGATGAAATAGAGAAAATGCCCCAGAATATACTCAACATCAAGACAAAGATAGCTAATAGGCCCAAGACACAAGGATTGAGCGATAAGAAGGCGCAGGCGGCACTTGATATCCAAGAATTAGTAAGTGCAGGCGCAACTATAGAAGACGCATATATGGCTTCTGTTAAAAACAAGACAGAATGGTTTGGCTATGGTGATACAGTTCCTACATGGCCGTTGGAAGATGTATTAACTCCCGATCAGATGAAATTGGCTAAGGAAAACGAAACTTCATGGCAACCGGTCAGGGATTGGTTGGCGGGAAAGAAACAGAGTAAGGGTGGAGTTGCAATATCGAAACCCGGTATATCAAACCCAACAACTAAATCACCTACTTGGCCCGAATGGAAGGCTAAATATGGTGCAAAAGCGGCAGAAGAAGCCAGGAAACAAGGTGTAAAATTTAAGAAATAGGAGGAATAGTGGTAGATACTAACAATGACATACCTGCTGACCTCCTAGACACGTCTAGTGATATACCTAGCGATTTGTTAGACACGTCTAACGACATACCTGCTGATTTGTTAGATACTACACCTGAAATCCTCAAACCCTATGATTTTGCTGTACAAGATATGGGCCTAGCAGATCCTGCCGAAATGAAATATTCGGAAGACCCTAAGGCTACTCGTATTGGTGGTACAGTAGCCGTTGAGGATATACCAAGATACACAGAACAATTAGGAGCTACAATATTCTCTCCATTTTCCTTTCTCGTTAAACAAGTTGCACGTGGATTTGGAGGTATAGGTTCCATGCTTGGACTTGGAGATTATGCTAAATTAACTCAAGAGAACGAACGCACACTTGGTAATATAATGAATTCACTAGGATATGTTGCAAGTGTTGTAGTGGATTATGGCGCGGACAAGATAAGCGGAGATAAAGAGCGCACTAAATTGGATTTCATAGATCGTGTGAAGAATAATTGGGTATCCGGTAAGACACTTGGACAGTCATATATAGACGTTATGAAGCAAATGGGATTTAATGAAGGTGAATACTCGTCTATGTTGAATCAGGTTGCTTCTCAGGGTATAGACCTTGCGACTACACTTGGCACATTCAAATTAGCTAAGGGTGCGGGAGTAACTGAACAGGGTGGAATCAAGTCTGGGATAGAAAAAGCGAATAAGTCTGTAACTCAGGAGATTAACGCTCAAAATGTGATAGTAGATGAAATTGTTAAACTAGAAAAGATGAACGAAGAAGTCAACCGTCAAGTTAAAATAGAACAGATAGCCAAGGGTAAAGAAATAGCCGCCAAGGAAGCTACAGGACAGGCTGTATCACCTATGGAAGTAGTGCAGAATGAGATTAAACTGCCGGGTAAGGTGGTGAAGCCAATCAAGACCATTAAGGGAGATATCAACAAAGCCAACGCCGAGATGGACTTACAGGAAATAACACCTGAGATAGAAGAGACTATCAAACAGGGTGGTTATGATTCCATGCAATCTTTTATAATAGAACAGAATAATATCATTAAAGAAATACAGGGTAATGGAGACACTAATCTCAAGATTGGAGAGAAAGGGCAATTGATAGTAGAAGATGTACCTATGGATTCTAAGATGAAGGCTACATTAGGTAAGATGGAAGTTGGCACGCAGAAATTAAGACAAAAAGGTGTAGATATACAAAATAAGATAGCAAAGACCGGGCCTGTCGGTGAATTATTCAGCCGACAATTGACCAATATTATATATAAATCTGATAAACTTTCCGCAGAATGGAAGAACCCATTTAGGCAAAATAGGATATTTCAGAAATTTGATAAGTTCTTGACTTCAGAAAAGACTAAATGGGGTGAGAATTTATTTGATGTAGTTGAGAAGAAATTGGATAAAAATGGTAATCTAATAAAACCTCTTAATGAAACTATTGCTAAGGCAGCAGAAGCATGTAAAACAAGTTTAAAACTGATAGCCGATAAAGCAGTTACAGAAGGCAAGATGATAACATTTGCAGATGGTTCAACGTTACCATTTGCGCCCAGAGATTTTTATATGCCTCACAACCTCATGTATGACTTATACCGTAAGGGTGGTAAGTATAGACAGGAAGGTATATTTAAGATAATGCAGAAGCCGGGGTTGAAGGAAAAAATGGGAGCTAAAACAGCAGAACAAGCTCTTGACATATTAATTAAGAGACATGACGATCCTAATGCCAGTAATAGTGTGAGAAATGGTAATCTTGCATTTGCAAGAGAGGCTAATTTTGACGGTTATAGCCGTGATCTGTCTGTTGTAGAAAAATACATTGATTCTGCTTCTAAGGAATTTGCAGTTGATGAAGTATTTGGCAAAGACCGTATGGCATTAGAAAAATCAACTAATGATTGGATAAGAGAATCAGGTATCTCTGATGAACAGGCAAGAAGTATGGTCCGTATGTTCTCAGATATAATGCCTGAAGGTAATAAGATGGGAATTACGGAATCAACACTAAAGCAAATATATAATATGGCTAAATTACCATTTATAACTCTAGGACATCTTCCTCAGGCTGCATATTTAAGCAGGTATCCGGGATTAGAAGTTTGGAAGAAAAACATTACTACCATGGTAGACGAAGCAAGGAAAACAGGTGCATTAGAGGAAGAATATAGAACATTTCAGAACGCATCTAAAGATTATCTAAGCAACTGGTGGATAAGCCGTAAGTATATGCAAGGCACAGGAATGACCCCTTTTAGATTATTTATTAAGGGATTATCAGGCGAGAAAGCTGTTAACTATGCGTTTGACCAACTTAAATCACTTCAAGATAACAAGATAGATAACTCTCAATTACAAACTGTTATAAGAAAAAATGCAGATCAATTCGTAAACAGGAAAGAGATAATTACTAAATATAGGAATATGGTTAATGCCAAAGCAAGATTAGCTGAATTTGGTATAGACCCGAATAAGGTACTTGACAGGGGATATTTAACTCCTGAAGAAATACTAGATGTAAGACGTAAAGGCGCGGCTTATGTCTTTGGTGAACAACATCCGACTAATTTTCCTTTATGGAAATCAACAGGTTTTGTTGGTAGGAATATGTTTATGTATCGTGCTGACCAATATATTAATTTCAAAACGATTACACATGATTTAATACAGAAAGAAGGAATTGAGAGAGGTAATTGGAAACCAGTTCTTAAAATAGTTGCTGTAGGCGCGCCACTTGGGGCTATATCTGCTACTATAGTAAGAAAAATGGTTAAAGGTCAACCCTTATTGAAGGATGAACAAAATGTATTAGATTTATATTTACAAGGTGCTTTAACTGCTCACTTTTTAGGAGTAGCACAGGACGTTTACTATAGTGCTTTATATGGTAGTGTGGCGAATGTAGTATTAGGTCCCATGGCTACAGAAGGTACTAAATTAGCCAAAAATACATTTACAAGCAATACTGAAGCATTGAAAAAACAGGCAGTAGGGTTGTTACCAGGTGGATCTATTATAGCGCCGCGCGTCTATCCTAAGGAGTAATATGCCCTTAATTGAACATAGGTTAAGAGAATTAGAGACCAAATTTCAATACCTGACCGGGCATAAACATACCGGCGCACAGGGTGATGCTCCTATTATTAGTGCATTTGGTGGTGATTCTGATAGCATTACGGAAGGATCTGTAAACTTATTCACTACTGTAACAGAGAAGGCTAACTGGAACTCTGCGTATGGTGCGATGCACACCCAAAATACCGACACTGGAACTACGTCTGAGTTATTTGCTGTTAGGACTGGCGGGTATGCGTTAATTTTAGACGCTACTGATTATCTTGCTAATTATGCGATTAACAAGACAAAAACTGACGCATGGGATAGTGCGGCTTCCGCTTCTCACGCAGAACTAACACTCGGCACAACCCATGATGGATTATCTATAGCTACTGGACAGGTATTATCTTCCAACTTATCTGGTTACGTTTTGCTTGCAGGTAGGGCGGGTGGACAAACTATAATCGGTGCGTCTGATGATAATGGGGACTTAGTATTGAAGTCTGGGGCAACTGCCACATCTAACTATATAGAGTTGGGTGTGTCTGGTGGTATCAATCACTTGAACGGAGCGAATGAGTTTATTCATGCGGTAGGAACATGGCCTACTAATCCGGGATATAAACTGGTTATAGGTAACGGCGGACCTGGATTATGGAATGATACAAGTGCTGGATTCGAGGGAATGTATTGTGAGGGCAATTTCAACATTTGGGCTGGATATGTCCGTGCTGATTCGTTTCAGATAAGAAGCTCTGTGGCTACAAACAAGAAGATAATACTCGCAACTCCCGCTAATGCCGATTATACATTAACCTTACCCTCTACTGGCGGAACTGCTGACTACCTTATTAAGACAGACGGCGCAGGTGTATGGTCTCATGTTGACCCCGGGACACTTTCTGTCAGTTATGCTGATACGGCAGGCACGGCGGGAAGTGCTGCTTTTGCTGATGATGCAACTCATGCAAACTCAGCAGATACGGCGGGTAACTGGGCTGGTCATCCCTACCCCGCAGGTGCTGTCGGTGTGTTATATAACGATGGTGCTGATAATTTATCTTGGGTATCAGCGTTAACTTCTGCTCTTGCTGACGGAAAGATATTCGTTGGTAATGTTTCAAATGTTGCAACGGCTGTTACTCCAAGTGGCGATGTAACAATAAGTAACGCAGGTGTAACGGCTATAGGTGCTACAAAAATAACAGATGCAATGATTAACAGTGGTGCTGTATCAATCTTACACCCATCGGGTTCTATTATTATGTATGGCGGTGCTGCGGCTCCTACTGGTTGGCTACTTTGTGATGGTGCTTCATACTTAAGGGCTGACTATGCGGCTCTCTATGCAATTATAGGTAATGCTTTCGGAACGGCTGACGGAACGCATTTCAATGTCCCTGATATGAAGGGAGCGTTTCCTCGTGGTGCAGGGCAATCCACTATATTCACTGACAATGTTACCGAGAGTATAGGAAGAACGGCAAGTAAGACGGGTGGTGCAACAAGCGGTGTTGGTAGTAAACAAGATGACCAATTTCAGGGGCATTTTCATTCACAGGATATTCGCTCCCCAAATACTGGTGGAACTGGAACAAATTATATAGGATGGACTGGCTACGATGGAACGGGAACTGTTACACAGGGAATAGGAAACCCGTCAACTGATGGTGTTAATGGGACACCTCGCTCTGCTTCTGAAAATCGCCCGAAGAACATAGAGGTTAATTTTATAATTAAGACTTAAGGAGACTACCAATGGTTATAAGAACAAAGTGCAAAGACGGTTCGGTGAAGATTGACTGGGTAAAAACGATAGTGTCTATGACGATATAAGGAGCTTACTCGTGGACCAAGAGAGACGGGAGTTCGATAGGAAATGGCGAGAGGATATGCAAAAGGATTTAAAGGAGAACACCAGACTCACGGTGGAAATACAGAGAGTTCTAGCAGTGCACTGTGAGGGAGAATTAGCCATTAAGAAAGAGCTTAGCGAAGTCCGTACCGCCGTCTACGGTAACGGCGTTGCGGGTCTTAAGTCGGATAACGTAGAGAACAAGAAGGACCTAGCGGATATTAACCTCACTCTTTATGGGGAAGACTCAGAGTCAGGCATTACTAAGCAAGTTAAGGATATGGCGGTCTCACTTTCTTGGGTGTGGAAGATACTCTTATTCGCTTGGTCTTTCATTGTCGGACTTGCTACACTGGCGATAGGGCAATGGGAGGCTATACAGCATTGGATGAGGGGAGGAAAGGCATGAAGATATCCTACGGTAGCAAACGAGCTAACATGGTTCGGGAAGTTCTTTACTTAACCGTATTGCTTAGAGCGCTCGAGAAACTTGATAACTACTCTTTCGTTGCCGTTATTCTAGGTGTCGTAGGCGGGTATCTTACCAACAGGATACTTACTGATAAGAAGGAGGACAAAGATGTCAGCGATAAAAGTAAAGACCAAACTAAAGCCTGAGGCCATGATAGGATTTGACCCTGCTTTTAACGTCAATCATTTCTTCTTTGAGAAACAAAACTTTCTTAAGGACTGGAAGACTGAGGACGAAAAACAGGCAGGGAATATAATAAATGCTTACTGTTCCCAATTTGGGATTAATCAACGCATGATAGTTGTTACCTTACAGCGAGAACAGGGATTGATTGAGGACTTAGGAAAACCGTTTATTAACCCTCCACAGGATATACGGCGCTTAAACGGTGCTACCGGGTGCGGTATGTGGGATGACGGAACGGTTATAAGCAAAACACAAGGTTTTGAACAGCAGATAGCCGGGGCGTGTGCAACCTACAAGAAGTGGTATTTGATTTGGAAACAAGGTATACAGAAAGAACTTGTGCCTCCCGACAAGGAAAAGTGCTGTGAGCCGCTAAATGCGATTACTTATTCTTTGCTGATGTATACGCCTCATGCCTCAGTTCTTAAGCTCAACGAGAATATTTATGACCGATACTTTCCGGGGTATACTAATACAGATAAATTATGGCCCAATGCTTAGGAGGCAATTTGAATACGACATTATTCACTTTGATAGTTCTTCTTGCCCTGGTTGTCAGTCTTATTCTTTGGGTGAATTATTTAGAAAGGAGAGATAAATAAAATGGCTAAAAAAAAGGTTATATTCTGGGATGTCAAGATGAAGGTAATATTTGGTCTATCTGTCCTCTGTATTATTCTGGGATATACTACATTTAGTAAACCAAAACCGATATCCGATAATCATACTATCTCTGGGCAAGGAACAGGTGTAACAACGTCTACAACTCATTCTAACGCGGTTATAACCGGAGCAACTAGTGCTACAACTCTTCCTAACGGCTCTGTAGCGGTTTCAGGCAGTAATTTATCTATAAAAACTGCTTCTGATACGGCAACTAAGGCTATAACTGAATATGTATATAAAGACAAAGAGGTAATTAAATATAACTTTAACGCTATCTATATAGACGGATTAATTAAGTCTGATTTGACAAATGTTAATATAGGATTAGGTGTAACATTTGCTAATAGAGAATTTAAAATCTTGGCAGGCTATTTCTTCTTGAAACCTGAGTATTTCTTGTCTGCCGGGAAGTCTGTGTTTGTTTTTTAGATAAATTCATAGCATCCATAATAACCTTAGTCTCTATAAACCACTTTCTAGCACGTTCTATCTTTTCAGGTTCAAGTTTATCCCATATTTCGTTTATCTTATATTGAACTTCAAATAGAGATAAGGCAAAAAACCCTAGCCCTCCACTTGCATTAATCCTGCATAGGTATTTAGTTTGTTTTGCTAATCTATCAGGATCTGTTTTATTACCCGGAACCTTGACCTCTATAGCCAGTATCCTGCCTCCCGGTAATACTCCTCCTATATCTGCTATTCCGGGACAAGGATGCTTCCAAAATCCACCCTTGTTATCAGGTATACCTGTTGTCATATTGGGCCAACAGAATATACCTATAGATTCAAGCCAATCTCTTATTTCTTTTCTTATACTAGATTCTTTCATTTAAACTCCTTTACAACTGGTTTAGTTGTCTTTATCTCTTCCATCTCTATACACCTCTTTCCCAGTTTATCACACACATACTCATGTTTACCGATTATCCTTTGTTGCTCCTTTAATACTTGGTCAAGATGTTTTTTTATCTCATCAGCCAGCTTCTCTATACTTACAACATCATCGTATAAATCCTGCATGTCCTTGGGTTTATCCTCCATATTATACTTCTTATCATTATATGAGAATATCCTCTGTGCCTGTTCCTTCGTCATACTTCCTCCTTTTTCTGTCTCACCATACTATCACTAATTTCTTTAATACATATTTCACAGTAATACGCCTTAGTAGTCTCATCTCTCTTTAATATATGACCATGAGAACACTTGCGATTGAATATTGCATCATAATTATTGTTCCATTCAGGAGTTGGTGGTTTACTGCGTATCATTTACCACCTCTTAACATAAACCATATTAATTGCCATGGAAATTTAACAATAATATTAAAATGGGTAATCATATATCTGATTCTACCCCATAATGTTCTACGTTTTAACGGAAAAGGTAGTAATAATTTATTTGGATAACTCTCGGACCAGAATTTATCGTCATAATTCATCTTCTCACCCTCCCCAATATCTCTTTCAATACTTCCATTCTTTTTTCATATGGAAGTCCCGGCGCATGGAATATGAAATCTCCCTCTTCCCATTTACCTCCTTTATCATCCTCATAAGGATATAACCAATACGGCATGGCATTGATTTCTTTTTGATGTATAACTGCCACACCTCTAGGGTCCTGACCTATGAGATTCTGCATAACATGCTGGTCATTAGCGAATATATCATGTTTGTTATTATCGAAACTCTTAGCAAGTCCAATTACAGAACCGATAAATTGTACTGCCTCTCCACACGATCTAATCAGTATAACGTCATTGTTTATACCATTTACATCTTTACCTATAATCATAAATTTATCATCACCATATTTAGTGATAAGAGATTCTATTTGAATATTCATATTGCTGAAGCATGTGTCTACACCCATAAATAATAGCCAATCGCAATATTTCAACTGGTCTATTATCTGTATCTCTTTCTCCATAACATATTGTTTAAAACTGAAGTATCTAGGTAGCACTAGTTGATACCTATTTTTCATGCAATATTCCAATCTATTAGGAGCCGTTAATTGCATCATCTCCCAAGTAACATCATCTGATGGACAGAGTACAGTTATTCGCATGTTACCTCCGCACTATGATGATTTTCAAGGGGGGTATAGTTTGGAAGCAGTATTTCAACTTCCTCTTGAAGACCATCGAGTGTTACACCAATTGTTTTTATTATTTTAAAATCATATTGTTCATTAACAGATACCAAGATTCGTTTATCGCACTTCCTAAGTAATTTAATTAGTTCTTTTACTCGCATTTTCTCCTCCTTTTTTAGATTCAATAAATTTGACACCATAATACCTGCCTATATTTGAACCAAATATAGGTCTTTTATCTATACTTCTAAGATATAGATAATCTTCATATTCGTATTCACTTATAACTTTAAACCCGTTTAGAGATACAAATGGATGATTTTTTTCATTATACTTGCTTTTTCTTTCTAAATACAATTTACATAATTTTTCTATTATATTCATATCATTACCTCCAACTATTTGTATTTGTTTTTACTCTATTACTAAAGAATTCTTTAATTAACGCCCAAATTATTTTGATAATATCCCTCCTATCAATTTCCATAGCCCAATGTTCTTTTTGTTTACCATCTTTAGAATGAAAACTTGTCCATAGTCTGCCATCAAATATTTCAAACCAATAATTTGTTCTATCTACCCATTGGTTATGACATATTATTCTTGTTCGCATATCATCCTCCTCATGCCTTCCTCCAATGTAGTCTTAGCCTTCCAACCTAATTTTTCTTCTGCTATTCTTGGATTACCATACCATGCACTTAAATCCCATTGCCTTTTCTCCATAGAACCGAAACTTAAATGCCCGGTACAGTTAAATATCTTATTAGATATTTTTGCCACCTCTTCCATATTAGTCTGAACTCCACTTGCTATATTTATCACCCACCCCTTGACACTATCTACCTTTACTGCCGCCAAAATAAGGGCCTCTATGCAATCGTCTATATAGACAAAATCTCTTGATATATCTTTATCTACAAAATGAGGATAGCATCCTCTTTTACCATATTCTATAACCTTAGGTATCAACCGTTCTTTATCTTCCAATGGTCCATAGATCGAATATAGTCTAAGGTCTACAACAGGGAAGTTAAGGACTTGACCGTAATACTTAATCAAATAACTTACTCCTATCTTGGCACAAGCATAATCGGAATTTGGTACTAAGGTATCTGTTTCCCTAGGACCTGAGCAGTTAATACCATACTCCGACTGACTACCGGCTTGAACAAACGCATCATAACCAATTTCCTTAAGTATTCTGAGTAGGTTGTTTGTTCCCATATAGTTGATATTATATATCTGGGTGCTATCTGTCTGTATAGATGTACCGCCGTAGGTTGTAAGGTTGAATATGGTGGCAGGTTTTAAGAAGTTAAGCATATGTTTCATCTGTTCATAGTTGGTTATATCGGCGAACAGTAAATTGCTTTCTTCTTGGTTGCGCCAACTGTAAGGCTGACGTGAACAGCCGTAGATATCCTCTCTGAACCGTTTAAGATGTTTATATAAGGAAGCACCTATGAATCCTGATACTCCGACTATTAGGATAGGGCCTTTGAGTTGCATGGCTATATCTCGTTGCCAAACATATTCAGGACAAATTGCCATTTTTATATCTTTAATTGGGATAACAGAAGTAAGACATACACCTGAACCAAGTCCAGTATCTCCCGGTTTTGGTTCCAAAGTGATACCAGGTTCACCGCCAGTCATGGTATATGGATACGACTGAACTGTTCTTACCTCACCACAATGGATTACTTTATCTCCTTTCTTATATCCCATTAACCGCCTCCTCAATGCTTTTCTTATCCAATCTATTCTCCTTCTGATGATATGCCTGTGAGCCATAGAGACCGTTCTGATAGCCCTTGGCATACAGATGTTTGAACACTATATTATCCTTAGCATTCGCCAACATCATCAACTCATGCGCTATCATCTCCCCTATGCCTCCACGTTTAACGTGTTCTTCTATGACGATCAATTTCTCTGTTCTTGCGATACTAGCTATCACTTCATTGTCTAATGTAAATGGAACTTCGTTGATGGCAAACACATCTGCGCCTAAGCCTATGGCGTTGAGAACTACCGGACCAATTCCTATTATTGTGGCCTTATTACCTGCACTTAATTTCCGTATGGGATAATACTCTCGCCACATACACGTATCTTCACCATATCCCAACCTTAAGTATGCTGGTTCTGACTGGTACATCATCCAATTTGTAACAAAACTAACATCGTTATTGTTACACGGCACATAACACTTCATATTCTGAAGACAGGACATTATCGCTATGTCTTCAATCGAGTGATGGGTAGCACCCATTATGCCGTAGCCATAGCCTCCGCCGTTACCCACGATCTTAACATTCATATTATGCAGACAGACATCTACCTTAATCTGCTCTAGGCATCTGGCTGTAACGAACGGCGCTATGCTATATACCACCGGCTTAAGCCCCTGTGATGCCATCCCGGCAGCCATAGACATCATATTAGCCTCTGCTACCCCACAGTTTATGAATCTATCTCCGATAGCCTTCTGTAGAGACTCACAAGCCATAAAACCTACGTCACCTGTAAGGAACCGAATCTTGTCGTCTGCGATAGCTAACTTCTCTATAGTGCTGAAGAATTCTTTTCTCATCTACGCCCCCTCTTAATAATACTCATTTCTTTTCTCTCTGAATCATATAAATTTCGTTTAACGCTATTAAACCTTTTCTTGTGGCAATATCTGCACTGTTGTTCTAGGTAAAAACTCATATCTATACTTGTAGTTTTCCAGACAGTGGTTGTTTTCCACCCGTGTATACCTAACCAACATAGGAATTTACGCATTTTTCATCCTCCTCCAAATCTCATACAACAACTCCTTGGTTGTATACTTCTTAAATTCCCAACCTTGACACTTACAAAGTGTTACCGGGATATTGTTGGTCCATGTGGTAAACATAACCCCATCCCTAATAATGGGTATCTGACCACCACACTTCTTGCAGTTGGGTAACATGCTCATATGTCCACCTCCCCCATAGCTATCTCATATTGTTCCTTATTCATCGGTAGATAATGCCATCTATAGTCGTGTTCCATAAATGACACACCGTCTCCCTTAACTGTATGCACTACCGTGCAGTTGGGAAGTGAGGATATGAAGTCATCCACGTTAAGAATATCGTTTACATCTCCCAACCCCTGCAACTGGTTCTTGTCGACTATTATATGCAGGTTCTTTATCTTGTGTTGTTTGATAAACAGCGCCGCTTCGTGAGTTTGTCCTTCTTGGCAATCGCCTTCACTAAGGAGGCAGTACACTTGTCCTTTTGTAACCGACGCAATTCCAATAGAGATAGATAACCCATGTCCGAGAGATCCGGTACCAAATATGATGTTACAAATTTGCTTGTTACACGGAGGGTGCGCAGTAAGTCTCGTTCCGTCCTTGTAGTACGTTTCAATTTCTTCATCTAATATTACCCCCTTGGCCCATAGGACCGCGTATAGTGCTGATGCCTTGTGTCCCGGTGATAAGACAAAGATGTCTTCGTCTTTCATGACATTAAAGAACAGGTTGATGAGTATATCCACACAGGATAGAGAGCTACCTATATGACCCGAATGTGCCTTGTAGTGCATCGTGAGAAGCTTTTTTATTACTTTCTTACGAATATCTATATTGTCAAATCGACATTTGCCATGACATAGTTCCTCATCCCTTTTGCACCTATAAGGATGACCCTTCATAGCTAATGGGCTAAGTCCACCTACAAATATCATACTTAGTTTATCTTGATACCTTTCTTGACATTCTTCAATTTCCATATCCAGTACCCCCATTTCCCGCCTATTCTACTCCAATCACCATGAGTAATATGATCTAAACCACGTTTAATGTGATAAATATGTTTAACTATCCAATGTAGTTTAGGGTATTTTACATAGTATCGTTTTAACATTAAATCAAATAACCACCTAGGCGGTTTAACTATAGTTAATAAATATAATATTATATTCTGCATTGTAGGTTGAGTTTGCGTATATGGAGTTGTCGGTAAATTAGGTAATTTCTCATATAACTTAGTACCGGGAAACGAACGTAAAGAGAATAAGGTTATTGTATATGGTCTATCTAAATCATATAGTAGTTTCTCTGTCTTACCGTAATCCACAATACCTTGTAATGGATTATCAGTTATAATATCAAATGCAGGCGGGACCATATTATACTCTCGTCCAATATTTATCAAAATATCAGCTGATTCTCTTATCCTTCCTACGGTCGTTGTTCTGTTATACATATTCAACATATTTTTTGAACCTGATTGTATACCCATTCTACAACGATTCATGCCTGCCTGCGCCAATCGTTCAACTTTCTGTTTATCAACAGTGTTCGGATGCATACCATAGATAACAAATGGCAGGTTAATACGTTTTTTCCATTCAACGCAAAATTGTATAATAACATCAAGGGGTAGAGATATGAAATTATCATCATCAAATGCTATGGTTGTAACGAAAGGATATTGTTTTAATGCTAACTCTATTTCTTCTATTATCCAGTCTACCGATTGATACTTGAGTTTTTTATATCCGGGATCAAGACTAATGAGCGCGTCATTGGCACAGTAAGAGCAACTGAATGGACAGCCGGTAGTCCAGAGGGTTCTGAAGAGCGTTCCATTATAAATGGCGTAGTCAATAGGTGTGAGAACTCTAAATAACTTGGTTCTAAAATCATATATTTTGCAGTCGTAGCCTTGATATGAATGTCTTTGAATATTGGAGACACCCAAGTACGCACTTGTCCATTCTTCCCCTTCCCCACGGCAAATAATGTCCGCATATTTACTAGCCTCCTCTGGATAAAGGGTTGGATGCGCTCCTCCCCATACTGTTTTAATATTTATATTATTATATTTAATTCTATTAATAATATCGTGTACATATTGTTTAGATATTGTCATACTACTGAACATAACTACATCTGCTTGTGCTAAATAATCTCCTATAATATCTATATCTTTATAAGTTAAACGGGCATTATTATCAGGGAACATATAGGAGAGTGTCTTATACTTATTGTCTGTAGGAACAAATAATACCTCTACATCATGCTCACTTGCTTTAGCAATGGCTGCTATCTTACGAAATCCGATTGCCGATATACCGGATTCAACGGAGACTAGTTTAATTTTCATACCTCTTTCCCTCCGAACACATCTATTGCCAAATTAACAGGATCTTCTTCCGGTATGTTCTCTATCTCTTTCAGCATCTGGATGAACAGAGGATGCTTGGCATATCCTGTATGGACACTAAACATAAGTCGGTTATTACTAGCCCATCCAAAGAAATCCTTAGTCTGTACATCGTTATAATGCATCTGTAATTCCACTTCATTCTTCTTGATCAACTCATATTCTAATAATAAATCCTTTAATCTCTTCCAATTCGGCATTGAGCGGAATTCGTCTATTAATTTCTGATTATTTGCCGTTATAAACTTCACTGATTTGGTCTTATATTCTGAATGTAAGTCATATCCCATTGCCGGACTACTATACATACGATTCAAGTAGTTGAATATGTATTCAGCATGCTCAGGATAGACCATAACCTTCTCACCCTCTTCATCTGTACTAAATAGCCTTACGGCAAGCGCTACAGCCATCCTAGCGAGCTTTATACGTTGTACGGAGGGTGTTACCAGTGGAATATCACTATGATAGGTTTCAGTTAATTTATACGCTAATTCAAGTATATGCTTCTCAGTTCCCGGCATAAATACAATATCATCTTTCTTGCGAGTCCAAGCCCATAATATAAGGTTATGACATAAATGGCTTTTGTATTTGTGTGGTATTGTCTTAGTATAATTCTTGTCTATTTCCTTCTGGTCAACTTCGCTATCAGCTACAATAATAGCTAAATCAAATCGGCTAATATCTTCTACCTTGCCTATTAATTCCTTAATGGCAAGCACGCCCTTGCTATATGTAGCCAGTTTCCTACCCTTACCTCTTGGATTAGAACAGCATAGAAACCTGGTATTAGCTTGTGTTTTAGCACCTACGATCTTATTGATAGAGGCTATACCTGTTGTCCTTACACCTGATAATAGTCCTATTATTTCCTCATCCATATCACTCAATTCGTCTATACACACCAACATCTTATTATTGAGTGGTAATTTACCCCAAGTAACCACCCATCCATTGCCTACCTGCTGCGCTCCGCCGACAAGTCCGGCATAGGTCAAACTCTCGCCGCTTATAATCTCCCCGGCTTTATAATGAGCATTTAATCCTTCTATGCTCTTAGATTTACCGCATTGAGTATCACCAACTATAAGAACATCTGACCTTCCCTTGGATTGGTAAATATTACAGAAGTCAAAACTAAGAACTGAATGATAGCAAATATCCATAGCCATAAGAATATCGTTACGATAGAATATGTGAGTAACATTATACGAGAAGTCATCGTATATATCTTTCAACTTTGCCTCTATATCCTTATTCTCACATTGGAATATCTTGAGTTCATTTTTCATCTCAGCAGTTATCAATGTAGGATCTAAAGTACCCTGTGTAGCCTTCGCACTATCAATCAACAATGTAGCCTTTTGGTCTCTAGGATGTGTGAAATTATAACCCTTGATCATATACTGCTTATTCATCTTTAATCCATGACCGCTATAATACAACCGTCTCTTGATATACTCTATATCTATATCCTTAGAGTATGTTATCTCTGGTATAGCTATTATCTCCTCAACTGATTGCTTATTAATAATTTCTATTGTGTTAAATTCACAAGCGATATTGGCTATCTTGCGGAGTGCGCCTATTAATTGGAAATCATTGATATTTATTAATTTAAGCACATCTTCAGATGTATTCTTAATTACAAATGTTCTTTCGGTCATATCCCTCAATGAGCAGAATTGACACTTTTTGGAATTACGCGGATTACACTTAATTTTAAATTCTTTGGGTATATTATACGGTTCTTCTGCTTTACCGGCTATCATCACCTGAGTTTCAAGATATTTACCATAGTAAATTGAATTACTGCTATCGGTTAAACTGACAGGATTTGCATGTACTTCCGGTTCCTTCTCAATAGTTGCTTCCTTGGTGTTGCTTACTATTATACTGAAATCTTCAATAGTAAATTCATGGGTCATTATATAATCTGTGAAATCACCATTTGGAGGGGTTGTAATGGGAAGGTCTATATTCTTGATTGATTTGGCTACAGGTTTGAGGTAGTTGATAATTTTCTCTGCACCACGCTTACCCGCTTCGTCTATATCATAACAGACTATTACATCCTTGCCTGTAAAATAATCATTCCATTCGGAGCGCCAAGATCCTGCCCCGGATGTAACCGTTATAGCATTTAGTCCAAGTTGATTAGCAAGCAGACAATCCATTTCACCTTCCATAATGTAGACTGTATCATCTCGGAGATTATCAAATGGGAATATTGCCATTTCATTATGACCTGCTATACCGATAACCTTATTCTCTCCACCACCTGATTTATACTTGCGAATATTTATACAGAATCCACCTCGGAATATAGGTATAGTAAGGCGGCCAAGTTCCTCGTCTAGTCCTATGCGATATTTCTTGATTATATCTAACTTAATGCCTCTATTCTGTTCTAATTTCTCAATTGCTTTCTGATTATTAATAAGCGCTGTATGATATTTTTCTACTAAATTGGTATCTACGTAATCATTTTGATTTATATTAAATTCTTTGCATAGCACGGCGTATGCTGTTTTGGTATCGGTCCCGGTCTTCTTAGCTTCAAATTGAACTATATTACCACCTTCATGGCAACCATGGCAAAACCAAAGGCCAGTGTCGGGAGATATAGACATGGACGCATTATTATCGTCATGGAATGGACATTTGACGTTCTTTCTATTAAGTGTGAATCCACGAGATTGGTAGTAGATTGTTGGATTTATGAATTCCATGTATCCCCTTTATTAAAGTGGGGGCGGGTGACAGGGGGACATCAATCACCGCTACTCACCCCACTTGATTTATCATTAACCTAGAACGGTGTTTTCTCAGTCTTAATGTTTATATTCTTGATCATCTCCGCCCATTTCTTAGCCTTGGTATATTCGGCGGCATCAGTTACAAAACCTGCGAACGATACGTCATAGTTCCAAAATGTATCAGCGCCAGCTTTATCTTGTATGCTGATGAGTTTAAATTTCATTGCATAGATAGGTACAGTTTTATTAAGTGAAGCACACTTATTGACGTAAAGTGCTTTGATTCTCTGTCCTACCTTATATTTAGTCTTCCAGAATGCCAGGATAGTAGGCATATCTTCTCCATTAATAAGTGAAGGGAAGTTCAGGTATGTGGAACATAACCCCTTCTTGTTATCTTTGGTTATTGACGGGTCCTTCCACAAATCGTAATTAAATTCACACTTGATGCATTCTCCATGCTTATTACCGTTCATAAGGTCTTGGCTGACACAATCCATACCTCCACCGCCTTCTGACCTTGGAACCCATCTTATTGCCTGTTTCTGGTCTACCAGGGGAATAAATGTAAGTTCCCGGCCATATGATGCTACTGAGAGGCTATTGATTATCTCCCCTGATTTAAACTTAGAATCAACTGCTTCAACCTCCGGGCTTTTAGCATCCAGCAGCTTAGCAAAGCCGAATACCATTTCAGCACCTGTCTCAAGTCCTCCCTTACCTGCATCTTCTTTTATAAAATCAGGAAGTTCTGCAAGCGCCTTGTCCTCAATACCCGTTATCGTCAACTTATTTTCTTTATCCTTTGCCATTTGTTCCTCCTTTAACCTTCTACCAACTCTTTGAGTAATTTCTGCACCTTATCAACTAATGCCTTGTACTGGTCAATCTCAACCTGCTGCTTTCTTATCGTTTGTTTTAGATCGTATACTTCTTTTTCGGTTGACATTTAGTCATCACCTCCTTCATCTTCAACCTTCTTTTTCCTGGGTTTTCTCTTCATACCGTCAATTTCAACAAATTCCTTGAAACCATAGTCTATCTTATCAGGTGTTTGTTTTCCTTCGTTGATTAGATTTTGAATGTAAGCGGTAAGTGTTTTATGATGAATATAATCATCACGTTTCTTAATTAATCCCCCTTCTCCTATTCCCCGGAAATATTCAAATACTATTTCCCGGTCTGATTTCAGTATATTTGTCCATAAATTACTCTTGAAGGTTATACTTCCTACACCCTCAATGTGAGATTTGATTATACCATTTTCTTTCATATATTTCACGAACTCTTCGTTTAGCATATCAATATTTTCGCTTATTGATTTTAACTGTTCCTGCAACTGATTCTCTTGATCTATCAACCTGTGCAATTCATGTGCTTTTTGTTCTATTATCGGGTTCATGTAAACCTCCTGTTATTTTCCCCATATTATATGCGCTATCACCAACAACCCCATAACCCCAAGTATAAGGCTTATTATAAGGTTAAATAAATCCTGTTTCATTGTTTAAACCTCTCTATAATTTCATCAGCAGTTGCAGAAAGTAAATCAATAAAGGCTTCCTTGTCCCTACAACATTTTCTATCACAATTACAAATATCCCACATCAACCTACCCTTTGTTTCTCCAAACTTCTTTAAATCCTCTGGGGCTATTCCATTTTCAAGTTCTATTCTAAGTGTAGTATTTTTTTGTATCTGAGTTATTGTTTCTTTTTTCATTATTTCTCCTTTTTGTTTAATTCATAATACTCAATCTTTTTATTAAAATCTTTTGTTTTTATTATCTCCCCACATTTAGGACATTTATATTTACTACCATTATCGAACACGAAAACTTGGAGCCAAGCCCAAGCAAATAGAACCAGAATACCAGTCAATACACCTGCATAAAAACATCCAGTTTTGCATCAAGATAATTGTGACCATCAATCGATTTTATTGATTTTTCGCATTGTTTAAATATTTCAACCACCTCACCCCTACCCTTCTCCACACCTATATCTTCGCCTCTCTTAAGGGCAAGTTTCTCTCTTTCTGCAAGCAATTCACCGAGAACATATACGCCCCCCAGAAAATCGTCAAACACTACTTTCTTCGCCTTCTCATACTCTTTATTTTCCATTGTCAACCTCCATTTTTCCCGCATAATATTTATCTTTACAATAAGTCTCACATTCACAGGGTAAGCCATTAGCCTCAGCAGACCACGCCCTTTGACAATATTTACATATCTCCCTCATTTACTTACCCTCCCTTTGCCCCATTTTTGTTTTAGCCCAGTTCAATCTTTCGGTTGCATGTTTAATTCTCCTTTCTGCATCCCTTATTTCTCCTCTCCAATAAGAGGCATTCCAACTCCAGTTTTTATGAACCTTTTGTTTATTTTTAATGCTTTCTTGTTCTCCTATATTCCTTTGCTCCGCTAATTCAACTGCTTTCTTTTCTGCCTGTTCTTTTGTATCAAAAACATTTTCTTCTTCGTAAATATAATGAGCGACCCTGTATTCTATTTTACCATTGGATTTTATTTCCAATCCAGTTATGGTCAACTCCTCGACACTTTCGCTATACTGGTAGTGTTTCATGTAACCTGTCGGCTCTTCATATCCGCTGGCACAACCTTGACAAGGAATTGTTACCTTGCTGTCATCGCCCATAATTACTGTTACATATTTCTTTCCGAAACAATCCAAGCAAACAATGCTTTCCTGATAATAATTTGTTTTTGCTATAAACACCTTATCGCCTATGTTTCTCATACTCCCTCCCCTTCGCTTTTTCTTTTTAATTCTATTGCACAATTGGGACAGAATGTTAAACGTGATGGAGTGTATATTGGCACTTGCTGTAATGTTCCATTTTTATTGCTTATGGTTATTTCATAACTACAACTACGGCAAACATCTTTCTTGCAACTATCGCAAGTATCAATCCTACCTTCCGTGTTCTTGTTGCTACAAAAATCACATTGTATTACTGGTATATTTATTTTCATACTCCCTCCCCTTTATCCCCTTTATCCCCTTTATCCCCTGCGTGGTGTGGGCTTAATGTCCTTGTGTTATACTACCTACCACTAAACACAGAACTGCTACCTATTGTCTCAGACAACCCGCTTAAGAGGCTTGTTATCGCATTAAGTAGCCTGGGCGACCCACCACTACAAGGGCTATTTATTCGTAAACTTCGCAATTGATTTCACATACTTTATCCAGCCCAGATACTCGGCAAGATACTGCTTATTGCCCTTGTGAGTTTCCCTTACTCTTGCCTCAAACTCTTTCAGCGTTCCAGTATAACA
>Ga0208245_1000306_pt1 | contig 44642 bp, 53 predicted proteins | sample RifOxyC1_FD_184035 | JGI IMG/M metagenome (GOLD analysis project Ga0208245, IMG submission 184035) | Soil microbial communities from Rifle, Colorado - Rifle Oxygen_injection C1 (SPAdes) | ecosystem: Environmental > Terrestrial > Deep subsurface > Rock core/Sediment | place: Rifle, Colorado... | reverse complement strand
AGTCCTAACTACATTGATTGTATTCAAATGAGTTAAAGTCTAGCTCATAAATAATAAGATATTTAGAAATAAATATTTTTAGCAAGAAGTAATAGAACCAACGCAATTCATCCGCCCCTTGAAAGGGGCGGATTTCTTGCTAAAGCTTTAAAAATAAGTCTTTCCTTTAAAATCTATGAAAAAGAGAAATGTTTGGTTAATTGTTGGGATTGTTGTTTTAATAATTATAATTGGTTTTATTTATACAAATAATAATCAAAAGAAAGAAAATACAATAAAAATTGGAGTTATTGCCCCATTAACAGGACCATTGGCTGAATATGGTATTGCATTCAAGAATGGTATTGAATTATTAAATTCTGAGAATGGGAATCCAAATATTACTTACATATTTGAAGATAATAAATGGGATAGCAAAGAAGCAATTTCTGCTTTTAATAAACTTATTCAAATAGAGGGGGTCGATATAGTATTAAATTGGGGAACACCTACCTCAGAAGCTATTGCTCCAATAGTAAAAGATACTGTACCTTTTATTGCGATCACTACTGAACCTCCAATAACAGATCTAAGTTCATATATAATCCGTGGAGGTTTTAATCAACCAAAAGATTATATTGAAAAGGATTGGAAGTATTTACGTGCTCACAATGTTAAAAAGATAGCAATATTAAAAACTGATATTGTGTACCTGAATTCCTTGCTTAATGAGCTACAAAAAGCAAAGAATTCTGATGAAAGCATAGTTTTGGTAGATAATTTTAATTTTGAAGATAATGATTTTAAAACATCTATAGCAAAATTATCAAAGGATAAATATGATGCGGTAGGAGTTTTTTTAACTTCAGGACAGATTAGTACCTTTTACAAACAATCAAAAGAATTAGGTATTAGTTTACCTATAACTTTTGGTTCTGATTTTTTTGAAAGCCAAAGTGAAATTGATGGGGCTCAAGGTTTGATGAATGGTGCTGTTTTTGCTAATACCGGAGTTACAATTGAGTTTATGGATAAATATGTTTCCACTTTTAGAGGTTCAAGTCAAATTGCATCTGCAGGATATGGATATGATTTAGCAAAAATACTAAATACTGTTGTTGACTATAAAGACAAAGATACAATTCTCAATTCTCTAAAGTCAGTGAAAAATTTCTCTGGCGTTGAGGGTACTATAAGCTATGCTGAGCCAAGTGGGGATCGTTATTTTACCAAATCAACTTATTTGAAAATTATTGAAAATAATAGTATACGTATATTAAATTAGCATAGAATATTTTTCTATTATATTAAAAATTATAAAGAATGGGGAGTTTGTTCCTTATGAAAATTAATCCTTAGCAACCTTATCCCAAAGATATTTGTGATATTTCTTGTAGTTCTCTGCAAGTTCCTTGCTTTCTATTACAAATACATTCATATATTCTCCAAATAATAACTGAGCAACTTTATTCCCATAGATTGCTGTAACAGTAGGATTGCCGGAAAACTCTTTAGGTAAAAATTTAGCTCCAGTACACATATTTTTTACAGGAAAGCTAATATAATCCTCTTTTTTTTCATATCTAAATAAATGATAACTTTTAACATTTTTCTTTAGTCTTCTTTTATTCCAATCATTCCAATAGGCTGGAAATCTGTCAGGAACATACATACCTGAACCTATCCAGTATATTGCATCATAATTCAACATATCATCCCAAACTGCTTTCACTCCTTCGGGCCCTTTGAAAATCTCTGCAAATAAATCATTCTTCTTTGACTGATATACTTGCTGAATTTCTGGAATTACTTTTGAAATTTCTTGTTTAATCTCATTAAGATTTGACTTTTTTTCCTCAATATAACTTAAAATCTTTTCAGGATTTGTTATTTTAAAGACTTTTTTATTGTTTTCTTCAATATAAGAAACAAGTCCTCTTTCTATTAATTTATTTAAAATATCGTAAATATTTCTTCTATCAATTCCCACTTTTTCATGGATATTATTAATTGAAGAAACTCCTATGTCTAGGAGTGCATTATATACTTTTATTTCTCCATCAGACAGCCCTAGCTTTCTTAATATTTCTAGATTCATAATTTTAGTAATTATTGCTAGTATTTAAATGTGGTGGTATAGCATTACCATAAACTCTTATGAATACTTTTTTATTAAAGTTTTCATGAAAAACTCAGTAAAGATCATTATTGGAATGGTAATAATTGCAATAATAGTTGCAGGTTTATTATTTTTTAAAAATATGACTGGAAATGTTATTAATGATAATAGACAAGAAATAAGAATAGGGGCAATTGTACCTTTAACTGGAACATATTCTACACTTGGGAACAGAATAAAGAATGGGATAGAACTTGCTCGCGAAGATATTGAAAAAGAAGAAAATGTTAAAATAATAACCTACTATGAGGATGTGTGCACTAGTAAAGATGCTGTTAGTGCAGTAAATAAACTTATTAGTGTAGATAAAATTGATGTTTTAGGCGGTTCATACTGTGTTATTGGGCTTATTCCTAATGTTCCTATTCTTGAAAAGGAAAAGATAATTGCATTTTCTACTCCAGTGAACCCTGATGCTTTACTTAATCACCCACATGTATTTTCAACTAATAAGGCAATAAAAGATGATACAAAAGATATGGCAAATTTTTCTGTAAATAGGTTACATGCTAGATCTGCTGCTACTATTTATTTTAATACTGATCTTGGAATGGATTATAATAAATATTTTAAAAAACATTTTGAAAGTCTTGGTGGAAGAGTTGTATCTGAAAATATGTATGAACTTGCTGCTGCAGATTTTAGGACAGAACTTACAAAAATCAAGGCAAGTAATCCTGATGTTATACTTGCTATAAACCTTGGTGGAAACATGGGAAATTTATTAAAACAAGCAAGAGAAATGGGAATTAAAGCACCAATAATAAGTTATGTTCATACACAGGACCCTAATGTATTAACTGCTGCTGGAGATGCTGCTGAGGGATTTATTATTTCTTCATCTGAGACTCAAGAAGAGTCCAAAGTTATACAGGATTTTAATAAAAAATATAGAGAAAAATATGGGGCTGAGCCTGATATTAATGCTGCAAATAGCTATGATGCAACTAGGCTAGAAGTTTTTGCATATCAAAAATGCAATGGAGATAGGGAATGTATGACTAAAGAACTTCATAATGTGAAGAATTATGAGGGGGTTAGTGGTAATATTACAATACAAGCAGATGGTTCAACAATAAAACCCACTGTGTTTAAAATTGTTAAAAATGGGAAATTTGTTGTAATGGAATAATCATTTAAATGGTTTAGTCTGCTTCCACATATCCTCAAAATATGCTTTAAATGAATCTGCAATATCTTGATTAATTATTTCTACGGCAACTGCTTTTTTATTTGGAACATGAAGGAAAATACAGGTTGTATCTTTGTATGTCATGAACCAGGCTGGAGTTTTTATGTTTGAGGGCATGTATCTTGAGTCACATAGCTTGTAACTATTTCTGTTTCTTAGAATCTCTGGATCTGTGCCTTTATTGAAAAGCATTCTTGCAAATATTCCTAGTTTACCTCTTTCAATATGGCCTCTTTGCCAGTACATATGATATTTATCTTCTTGAAATGGATAAACTCCCCAGCAATTATATCCTTCACATTTTTTTAACTTCAAAAGATAATGACCAAAACAAGTCTGAACTCCTTTGAACCCCTCATAGACTTGTACAGAAGTTTCTTCTTTTGTTAATGCAAAGGCAAGAAGATTAGGAATCATTTTTTCTATGTTCTCTTTACTGCTTTCTATTTTTTCTTTTTTTTCTTCAAGATATTCTAAAATCTTGTTTGGTTCAGCTGCTCTAAAATATTTTGTTTTATCTTTTAATATATAGGAAGCAAGACCTTTTTCAATTAAACTATCCAGAATTCTATAGATTACTGAATTTGCAACACCTGATTCTTCAATTATTGGGCCTGTTGTAGACTCTCCTTTTTTTAATAATGCAAGATAAACTTTTGCTTCTCCTTCAGTAAGACCGGCTTCTTTTACAAGAGTTATTAGGTTGATGTCCATAGGATTATTACATTTTTGATTATTTTAAACCTTTCTATTAACACTACCACTAGTGGTGGAATAATATTCATATAATTGTTATTTTTAGGAGTACTGGGAAGTAACACTAAAATGAAAATTAAAACAATGGTTATTGGAGGAATTTTAATAATACTAGCTTTGACTTTCTTAATTAGCTATGAATTAACTGGAAATGTAGTAAAAGAAGATACAATCAAAGTTGGAGCTATTTTTCCTTTGACAGGACAGGCTAGCAGTGATGGGAATAATGCTATTAATGGAATTAAGATTGCTATAAAAGAAATTAATGCTAATGGTGGATTAAATGGAAAAAAGGTTGAACTTGTTGCTGAAGATAGTAATTCTGATGACTCTAAAACAGTTATAAGTGCCTATAGATCCCTAAAATCAAGAGATATTGACCTTATTATTGGGCCCCTATATTCTCCGGCAGGACAGGCACTTTCTCCAATTACTTGTTCTGATAAATCAATTTTAATTGCTCCTGCAATTGGAATAAAGGGATTTACTAGTGAAAAATGTAACTATACATTTGATATGTGGCCTGAAGATTATATCAATAGTAGGAAATTTGGAGATTATATAGTTGAATCTGGTTATAGGAAGATTGCAATAATTGGCTCTACTCAATCTTGGTGCAATGAACAGGCAGAAGGAGTTCGTGAAGGTATAATTGAACGTAATGGTGAAATTGTATCTTATATTATTGTTGATGATTCAAATAAAGATTTTTTGACTGAAATAGCAAAGATAAACAATGCAAAACCTGATGCAGTTGTATTTACTAATTATTTTACAATGAATATTGTTGCTAAAAAACTAAGGGAGTATGGTAATGATGCAAACTTTTTTACGGTTCTATTAAATCAGAAGGATATAGATAATGCTGCTGGTGCATTTGAAAATGCTATTTCAATTAGTTCATTTACTCCAATTGAAGAATTTTCAAATAAATTTGAAAAAGAATATGGAAAAACTCCTGGTTTTCCTGCAGATACCTCCTATGACTCAATGATGTGGCTTGCTAAAGCAATGAAAGAAACAAAATCTACAGATCCTACTGAGATACAAAAATATCTTCATACACTAAAGGATTATGACGGTGCATCTGGAAGTTTAACTTTTGATGGCAATGGTGGAATTACAAAAGAACAAAAGTTTTATATTGTAAAAAATGGAAAGTTGGAAGAGTTTAATATTTAGGCTTTTGTTTATTTCTTCACCATATCCAAATCTTTAAAAAACCGTATTCTATGTTTTAGTTAAAATGCCTAAAACTAAAAGTCAAAAAAATCCTAAACCAAAGGGACATTGGAAAGATAGGGAAACTGTTCGTGCTGCAGTAGTAGAATTTATGATAGAAAATACTCTAACAATTGCACCTTCTTCAAATCAGCTTAGGGAGTTTGGAAGATATGATTTGATTAATGCAATCCATAGACATTATGGATTTAATGAATTAAGAATAGATTTGGAAGAGACAAATCCAAAGATTAAATATGGAGATGGAAATAATGTTGAAAAGATTAAACAAAGAGTAATTGCATATATGGCGGAAAAGGGTTATAAAACTCTTCCACCAAAAAGAATAATGATTGCTGATGGTCAAGGCGCTCTTGAAGCAAGTATTGAAGAAACCTTGGGATTTGTAGAATTTAGAAAATTGCTTGGAGTTAAACCGGTTTTTGCTGAAAGAGGATGTTGGAAAGATTTAGATTATAGGGTTGCTAAAGCAAAAGAAGCAATGGAAAAAGATGGCGTTGATAGTCTTCAAAGTTCAAGAAGGCTTAATGAATTAGGATACAAATCCCTTGTTACTGCTATTTATGAAAATGATGGAAGTTTTCCAAAATTTAGAAAAATAATAGAAGGACATGTTGTAAGATTGACTTTAGATCAGACTCTTGAAAGAGCCTATGAATTTGATGAAAGTTTTCCAAAATTTAGAAAAATATTAGAAAAATGGAAATTAGAGTACACTTTAGAACAAGCCTATGAATTTATGCAAGAACATCCTGAATATGGAGAATTACTTCCAAGAAATAAAAAGGAATTTAAAAGACATGGACAAATGGATTTGTATGCAGCTATAATCCTACCTTTTAGAGGCTTTGATAGATTCAATGAAATGCTTTTGAATTATATGGAGAAAAGAAATGGATATGATAAAAGGGATTCTTATAAGTATTTACCCAGGGTAAGTGTTAGGGCAGACCAACCTGAATTTGTTGTAACTGCTAAAGATGAAGATTAATAAGGGGAATAGATATGTTTTAATATTAATCCATTGTTAGACTTATATGAAAAAGGTGAATCGCTCACAAATTAGTATTTTTGTTGTAATTGCAGTTATTATTGTTGTTGCAATTGGAGCTTTTGTTATATTGAAACAAGAATCTTTTGGAACACAGGAAAATAATCCTGAAATAGGTCCTGTTTATGATTTTACAAAAGATTGTATTATTAGAACTGCAGAAGATGCAATTGACAAACTAGCACAAAAATCTGGCTATTATAATCTACCAAAAGAAAAAACAAGCAATAATATTCCTTTTTATTTTAAAGATAATAAGACAATCGCACCAACAAAGGAGAAGATAGAATCTGAAATGTCATTATATATAAAAAAGAATTTAGATTCTTGTTTGAAAGATTTTATTTATTTTTCTGATTTTTCAATAAAAACATCTGAAATTTCTCCAATTGCAAAGATAAAAGAAGATAGAATTATATTTAATGTAGAATTTCCAATGAACATAATAAAAGGAGAAAAAACTTATTTTATAAAAAATTTTAAGGATATGGAAATTGAAACACGTTTTGGCTTGATTTATAATCTTTCAATGCAATTAACAAAAGAACAGGTGCTTCATCCAAAAACTCTTTGCATAGAATGTGTGTCAGATATTGCAAATAAAAATAATCTTGAAATTGAATTGAATAATAATCCGGATAATGTCATAATATATATTATTACTGATGACACTATATTAATAAAAAATGAAACACTTATGTTTATATTCGCACATGAAATTCAGTGGTAAATACCTAAATATTATTGCAATAGCAATTGTCTTAATTGTGTTTATAACACTTATAAATGCAAATATCCCATATGATCCAACAAAAGAAATTGAAAATGGGCAAGTAGTTGAAGTTAAAGATTTTTCCAATATTGTTGGGTCTTTAAATGATTTTTTTGGCAATAATCCCCCATTTTCAGACTTATCCGTAAAAAATGCAGTTATTATAAAAGATGGTAATAACTTGAAGATAAAACTAACAGAAGCAAGCAGACTATATGGCTATGACCTGGGAAATGTTAAAGAGTTTGATATTGAAAATCTTAAAGGAAATGATAATTTTATAGTACTTGATAAAAATGGCCAGTTGCAAGAGGCAAAGTTAAATTTTAAAGAGGATAATAATTTTGTATTTAATAAAAAAAAGTTAGATGTTTTATCAGGAACTTCTATTGAACTTAAAAATAATAATTTTAAAATAGGGGTTCCTAAAAATACTATAATGCCTATTGCAATCGTAAAGGATGATGCAAGATTTAATTATGAATATCAGGCAAAAGAAGGAAGTATTTATCTTCCTGGCAATATCAAATTAAATAATGGGAAAATATTTTTTTCTGAAAACATAGGGCAATTATATTTAGAAGAAAAAGCAACACTGGAAGGAATTGAATTTAATCCTAAATCTAAGTTTTATGTTTTAATGGATAATTTAAATGGGGGTGATCCTGCTGATAAACCTGATCCTGATGCCCTCGCTAAACCTGTATTTTCAAAAAAACTTAATGATTATGTAGAGTTTAAATTTGAGAGAGTGGGTAGTGATGATGAACTTCATAAAAAAATTTCTGAAGGTATTATTAATGAAATGAAGGAAAGAATGTTAGAATTAAATTATGTGGACAAGGCAGTAAAAATGCCTGTATCTTTTTCAGTTGTTTCAAATAAAAATCCTATTTCATTTAAGATAAATCCTGAGAATTTATTTTTTACAGATATTTCTTCAGATACTTATCTTAAATTTGAAGTTGGTGGAATGGAGTCTAGATATGAATATGCTCTTAAAGATATTGGTGTAAATTCTGGAAGTTTATTGGTTGCATTCTATGAAGAAGGTGTTGATCCTAATAATCCTGAAATAAAAACATTTATTCATGCAACAGGAGATTATAATATTTATAATGGAAAGTATTCTTATTTTCCTGAACTAGATGAAAATGGATATAAAAAGCTTCAAATAGGAAAAAATGACCAGCCTGATTTTATTTCTTCAAATACAGAAACTGGATTTAGATTAAGGGGGGCTGATACTATTTTTGTAAGCAAGAAAACACAAGAAGTATTAATACCTGGTTCTGAAAAATGGAAAATTTATCAATTGACTGATGAATTTATAATAAAAGAACCAACTTATGTTGATGAAATAAAAGGTCAGATCCCAAAAGTTAAAACCACAAATGATTATCGAAAAGAGTTTGAAAAGAGAGACCCTTATGAAGGTAATTCTGGACCTCCTGCATAATATGAGATTATATAAACTACTTATTTGTGATGTTTATAATGAAAAAGGGGAAGAAAATATTTTTTAGTGTAATTGTTATTAGTTTTATAATATTGGCATTATTAGTTTTTGGAATATTATTAAATATTGAAAAAGATAATATAATAAAAATAATCAAGATTCCTTTTTTAAAATCTAGTGGACTAACAGGAAATGCAATTTATGCATGGTGTGATCCTAGTTCATCAGGTCAGGAGTGTGGTTCATATGGTTTTTGTGCTAGTTGTCAACCTACTACTCAAACATGTGTAACAGAATTAGGATGTGCTTGTGGTGCTGGATATTTTCCATGCGTTGATGGAATGATATGTCAAAATGGAATATGTGAAAGACCCCCTTATTGTGGAGACTTTATATGCAATAATGGAGAAACATGTTCAAGTTGTAAAGATGATTGTGGTTTTTGTACTGATTTTTGTGGAGATTTGAAATGTAATAATCAGGAGACATGTCAATCATGTCCTGGTGATTGTGGTGGTTGTGGTTCTCAATATTTTTGTGGTGATTCAAAATGCACTTCTGGGGAGAGTTGTTCTAGTTGTCCAAAAGATTGTGGAACTTGCCCTACGACATGTGGAAATACTTTATGTGATTCTAATATTGGAGAAACATGCAAAAATTGTCCTGGTGACTGTGGGCAGTGCTGTGGAAATAAAAAATGTGATTCTAATTTTGAAGAAACATGTGGTAGTTGTCCTGGTGATTGTGGTAAGTGTTGTGGAAACCTTGCTTGTGATAAAGGTCTCGGAGAGACTTGCTCTATTTGCCCTCAAGATTGTGGACAATGTCCTACTTCTTGTCCAAGTCCTTTTGTTTCTGTAAATGATCCTGGTTATCAAACAGCTTCTTCTGGATTTCCAAACACCTTAAAGACAGTTTCTGAAATACCCCGAAGTGCTTCTTTTTCTGTTACAAATCCTAATAGTATTGAAAGTGAAATAATAGTTTTAGCATCTACTTCGAATCCAGAGAAGGTTTCTTTTTTTAATTCTTATCCAAAATTAGGACCTGGAGAAAGCAAACAAATAAATTTTTTTATTGCTTCAAACAAAAAAGGAGAGGAATCTCCTGTCACTTATGAAGCATTTTCAAGACCGAGTAATAATGGTGCGCCTGTTTCTATTGGAACTGCGAATATGATGGCATATGCTTTATCAGATTCTGTATCATCAGATGGAGTTTTTTCAACTGGAACTGAGTATTGTAAATTAGATCCTCAGAAAGAAAAGGAAGAGTGTACAAAAATATTTGGAAGTGACCCTGAATATGGCAATAATCCAAAAGCTATTGGTCTTGATTGCTGTTATAAAAAGAATTCAGATGGACTTGGTGGACTTTGTAGTGGGAACACTCCTGGTGATGCTTTTTGTTGCAAACCAAATGAAAAATGCTATACATTCGCAAGTGGAATGAATGTTTTACCTTACTGTAAAATTGAAAAAGAATGTCTTCCAAAAGATAAGATGCAAAGATGTGATTCTGCAAATAAAAATATTTGTTGTAAAAAAGAAGATACTTGTGTTACTTGGGCTAGAAGAGGAGTTCCACAAGTCTCATTCTGTGGAAAACAACAATGTAATCTCGCTGCTGGAGAAACTAATTGCAAGAACCCATATTTAACCAAGGGAGAATATTGCTGTACTAAGGATGAGAAATGTGGAAACATAGTAAAAAAGACTAAGCTAGGCGGAATGTTACCTCTAACAATTAGACTTCCATTATGCATTCCACAGTTATGTCCTACTGGATTTGAACCAATTAAAGGAGTTGGACCTGTCTTTTCAACAACTGAAGAAGGCATGACAATCCAAAGATGTTGTAATACTGCTACAGAGATTGGTTCAACAAATCCAAATGGTGTTCCTGTATGTTATAATAAAGCAGACAGGGTTGGGGGAAATTCTCAAACAGCAACAACTTCTGTTTATATGATAAGAGAGAAAGATAATATGATATTAGATGGTATTGCTTATATTATAAAACCTCATGTAAATTTTAGTATTGCTGCTAATGTTTCAATGAGCTATTCAAAATATCCTGATACTACAAAAATAGAGACATACAAATACACTGACCATGATGGCATATTAGCTGCTTGCACTTCTAAAAAAGCATTAAAAACTGTTTCTGTGACTATTGGAAAAAAAGGTGGAAAAATAAATTATGGTGAATTCACTATGACTATACCAAAGAATGCTCTGAAAACTAATGTTAAATTCACATTAGTCCAATATAATCTATCTGGTTGTTATATTCCTGGCCAGACTGATGAGATGGATCAAGTGTCAGAAGTCTTGTCCTCTGCTGAAGCATTAGCTCCAGATAATATAGAAAATGTTGCTTTGAAAAAGCCTGTAAATGCTTCTCATGGAGATTGGTGGTCTGCTCTTTTGGCTGTTGATGGAACTACATATAATTCCTGGAAATCTAAAATAAATACTGGAACAGCAACATTATCAATTGATCTTCTTGATAGTTATACTATTTTAGATTATTCTATAAAATGTGATGGTAGTGGTAATGGAAATACAGGTACTGTATATCTTTATGATGCATTGAGTAATCTTAAATATTCAAAAACATATTTGTGTAAACAGTTCTTAGTATTTCAAGAGCAGATTATTGAGCCTGTTGAAGGTGTTAAAAAAGTTGTTATTGAAGCTTCTGGTGGGACTGGTGAAAGGAATATAGCTGAGTTTGAGATGTATGGATTTTATGATGGTTCTTGTCAAGAGAATTGTCTTCCTGGATATGAATGCAATAATAAAAAATGTATTTGTAAAAGAGCTACATGCCAAAGCCTTGGAAAAACTTGTGGAGAATGGAGTGATGGGTGTGGAGCTACAATAAACTGCGGATGTAGTGGGGATTGTAGTGGTTCAGTTGAGCTACCTGAAAAATCTGCAATAGCTTATACAAATCCATCTCTTAGCGATCCAAACCTTGCGATTGATAATAATTATGGAACATCGTGGAATTCAGGGGCACTTGGAGTCCAATACTTAAATATAACCTATCCTCTTGAATATAAAATAAATACATATGAACTTCAGTGTGAAGGTGTGCAAGGAAATTATGGAACAATCTATTTTATTGATTCAAAAGGAAAAACATCTAATTATACATATCAGTGCAAATATGGTCAAATAGCAAGAAACTCTTATGCCTTAAACAATGTTTTTGCAAATAAAGTAAGTGTTAAAATCGGAGAAAGAGGAGAGAATAGGTATGATTCAGGAAATGTTCAAGAATTCAAGGTATTTGGATGCATACCTCAATTGAATTGTTTGAACTGCCAGAAAAAATGTACAGCTCAAAATATTGCAATTGGCCAAGCAACAGATGCAACAAAGACAGCTTCAGGAAGTTATACTCGCTCTGCTGTTGATGGAAATCCTGGAAGTTCATGGAATTCAGGTGATAGCCAAGATGTAAATTATTATATTGGTTTTACAAGAGATTATTCTATTGCTGCATATAATTTCATATGTGAAGGGGGAATTGGTAATTTTGGAACAATTAAATTCTATGATGTGAATTTAGGATTACTTGGAAGCAAAAACTATTCCTGTGCTTCATATATAAATGGTACTGAATTTTTTCCAAAGATTGATAGAGTTAGAAATATTGGAATAGAAATTAATGGTGGTGGGGATAATAGGCATATTAATGAAATACAATTATTTGAGAATATTTGTTAATAGAATAGACTAAGGGAATGCTAATATTCCGCTTTCTGCAATTGCCTCAAGAGTTTTCTCATGAATGATTATTATCTTGTCTGCAATTCTTCTTTGATATTGAAAAGGATTTTTTGTCTTATCTAGTTTAGATGGATTTTTAAAATCCATCCAAGGGTAGTATTTTAAAAAATCTTGTTTTTCTTTATCAGAAAGAGTATCTGGATTGGCAGATGTATAAAACTCAAGATCCTCTTTATCAAAAGAATCAATTAATGAAAAAGGATTTTGATATGTTTTTGCTAAAAAAGCTTTTTCACTTGGATCTATTCTTTTCCAGGATTCTTTTATTGATTGTCTTTGTTCTTCTGAAATATTAATACCATACTGAAACTTCAATAAATATAAGAAATCATCTCCTGTCCTTATATCAATATCTATTTTTCTTAGAGTTGATGTTTGTGTTGTTTGTTGAATTGCTGATTCATGACATCCTGCAAATCCTAATACTGCAAGTGCTAACATTGAACTTTTTAATAATCTCATCTTATTTTTATTTTATGATTGCTTAAATATATTATGTATAGTTATTAGTTTTTATTATATTTTTCTGTTTTAAAATCTTATTCAGAAACTTTTAAAGATGTTGTCAAAACCTTTATTTTCAAGCAGGTAAGCTTTTTAAATGCTTAACTTTTAGTTATTTTAAGATTATGAATAATAATCTAATGGGCGATTAGGCTAGTGGCAAACCACCTCGTTTACACCAATATGAACCTTTTTGTTCCTTTTTTAGTAATAATGTTTAGAATCTATTTGTATATTATTTAATTTTCCCAATCATCTTCTTTAGGAAGTTCTTCTAATGTAGCAACTCCTTCTTTTCCATTACTATATAACCTAACCCTTCCAGAAAAAGATTGAGCATTTCTATTTTTATAAAATTCAGTATGAAATAAATTTGGACCAATTCCTAATGTAACATCTGCTCTCTTGAATAATCTCATTAGATTATGAACTAAAAATCTATCTGTTTGGCCTATAACAAGACCCCTCATATTTGGTACCATTAAATCTAAATCATATGGGTCTCTTTCTGCATTACTCATTAATAAACCATAAGGCTTACCTTCAAAATGTTGTTCTGCATCATAATAAAGTTCCCTCATTTTGGAAGTTGTTGCTTCCATCTCGTTAATTTGTCCTCCAAATTGCCTTACCATTCCAACTGTTACAAGACCATGTTTTAATATTTCATCTAATCCTCGATACATTCTATCATCTGCCATTAATCTACCAGCATCATTAACTGCTGCTAAAGCAAAGTCATATCCAACACTTTTTACAATAGGTAAACATACACCTTCAGGAGGGGTTACTCCTAAAACAAAATCAGTTCTTAAATCATTTTCGGAATCATTATCAGGTAATTTAAAGTCTGCAATTTGTTTTTTCATAAATGGTCTTGCTTGATAAACTGCAAATGGATTAAATCCAAATTCTACAAATAATGTAGAATCATCTGCAATTTGCTCAAGTCCTTCAATCTTTTTATACTGTTCAACTAAAAATTGTGCATCTTTTCTTTCTATTCCATGAGAGGTAAATCCTCTACAATATCTTTCATCACCTGTTGTTTCATCAAAAAGGAAAGTGTGATAATGTTGATTGTATTTCCCTCTTCCTTCAAAATATGTAATAAATACTAAATCTGGATTATTTGGATGTCTTAACATTCCTCCACTTAAAGAAGGAGTTTGTTCTTGAACAATCAAATGAATATTTTCTCTAATTTTAAATCCATGTTGTTCTGCATATTGTTTTGCTCTTTCACTTCTTGCACTTTCTTGAACATCTCTTACAGCCATTTCAAGTTGAGCTCTATTAGTTACATCTCTTACAGATTCAAAAATTCCTTCAAAATCTCCATACTCATAAGGTGAAGACGACCTTACAATTACTGGTTTTTTCATAGAATCAAAATCTCCATTTATTGAACTCATCTCTTGACCTGCCTGCACGACAACATAAGGTGGAATAGGTAAATCCGTGTTGTCTCTAATATGATTCAAGATTGCTGCTTTTCCTCCGTATCTATCTATTTCTGTTTTTGGTAACATGTTAATATTCTTCAACTTGAGGTTTATAATCTGGATTTTTAACTCTGTCTACAAATTGTTGAAACCATTGTCTTGTTGTTTCTTTATCAGATATATCTGAAACTCCTCTTCCTGTTGCAAAGAAAATTCCTTCATCTCTTTTTTCTGGGTCAAAATGAGCATAAAATACTTCAAACTCACTAGATGGATGAGTGAGTTCATAAGAATTATTTGCTGGAGAGACATTTAATCTAAATCTTTTTCCTGATACTCTTCTCATATGTTCAACAAAATCTTGGCAAACTGTTTGATAAGATACTAATGCTGTTTGAGGTTTTATTTTAAATTCCCAATCCCAAAACTTATCTGCAAGTTCCCCACCGTATGGACTGCTTATCTCTGAAACTACAAATCTTTCATCTCCCAACATTCTTTTTTCAAATTCTCTTGCTTCTTCTTCTGTTGCTCTATAAACATGACCTCTTAATCCGTCTGAAACCACATGAATATATTTTCCAACTTCTTCAAGAGGAATATCAAATTTTGGAGAATCTAATAAAGTGCTTCCACCCAACATTTCCATTATATAACCTCTATCTACTCCATATCTATGAATTAATTCATCATCACCTAATTTATTACATTCTCTTGCTAAACAGAGTATTCCTTTTTCATTTGCTACAGTCATAGCATGCATACCTGGAAGTGCTTGATGTGTTAAAACAATAGCTTTTTTACCAGGAGTTAATAGGTCATAATCTAAAGCAAAATCATCACCTTTACCAAGTAAAGAACCTAAACCTCCAAAACCTCTTTGAATAGTTTTTTCTAATCTTGGTGTAACAAAAGCATAATGATTTGGTTCATCCCAAAATTTTCTAACAGGATTTGTGTTACCTCCAGGAGTAACCATGAGACCAATATATTCTCCAACACCCATACATAATTCTGCTGTGAAAATTGGTTCTTTATCAGGAAACTTTACTTCTTTATCTTGAACATTTGTTAAGGGTCTTATTTGTAACATAGACAATTTTTCATTTTTAGGATTATATGAAAATTCTGCTTCAAATTCTTTACCATATCTTTCTTTTAATCTTTGAGTTAAAGGAACTAATCTATTTCCTAGATTTGTAGCTTCAGTATAAGGTGAGCTTTCATCTAAAAACATTAATTTATAACCATCTTTAGTTAATGCAAAAAATGCTCTATGGACTTCTGATTCTGTATCTCCTTGAACAACTGCCCCAATTGTTCTTGACCAAGAAGCAGGAATTATTCCTGCTCTTGCAGGTAATCTTGACATAAAAACTCCATTCTCCCCATCAGCAATTTCTTGTACAACAACAGCCATTTTTTCATTTCCCAATCCAGCTTCTTTTCTATATTGAACTGCTCTTTCTGAATCAACTGATGAATAAACCTTTAAAACTGAATCATGAAGACTTTGAGGAGTTAATTGCATTGATTCTAAAAAGAAAGTCTCATAAATTCCTGCTCCTGAAAATCTATCATTATCTTCAGAAACAACTCCTGAACTTCTAACTGAAACTGCTCTACCACTAAATTTTTGTGAAAGTTCTCTACACTTTTCTTCTAACCTTTGAGGAGTTTGAGATTGCCCTTTAAATTGCTCATAGAAGGAAGTGTCTATAATTTCAAATTGAGGAACATCATATCCTAAATCTGTATTTTGTGCAAGCCAAACTAATCCATTTCCCTTTCCACCAAATTCTGATTTTCTTTCCATCTTAAATCTTCTCAGAATAAGCTCCTGAGGTGCTTCTCACCCCTATATATTTTTCCATATTGTAAACTTATAAACTTTTCTAAAACAAAAAATCTATAAAAAAACATGTGAAATTATGTCAAAATCAAACTAGTGAATTTTTTGTGTAAACAATCTCATTTTTTTCTGTTCAAAAGCCATTGTGAGAGTAGATAGAGTATAAAAGATATTATAACCCCAATCAATATTGGTATTCCTCTAGTGTATAAAACTGATGAACTCATTTTTTCAACTTCCAGATTTTATATGGAATAAAACAATACATAAAAACAATAATCAAGACAGCGATAACTCCCAAAGCATAAGAATCAGGAAGTTTGTCAAGCATACTAAAAAAGAAAGGTAATAACAATGTAAAACCAATTAAATATACTACAATTAAAAGTATTTTTATGGAGGTCTTCATTTTATTTATATGGGCCATACCAGAATCGAACTGGTGAATATTCCGTGTAAAGGAATCGGTTTGCCACTAGCCTAATAGCCCATTTAAGATTATTAATTAATCTTAAAATAATAATAAACCTATGCCTTTTAAAGGTTTTTAGTGTTAAACTGAATAGTTAATAATAGAAATTAATAAATAATAACCAGTTTAAGATTTACTATAAAAATGGTATCAATAAAGAAAATAGGAGAAATGAATTGTATAAATTTTTTTAAGAAAGTTCTCAAAACAGATAATGTTCTCCTGCAACACAGATTTCCTTTTCTTTTGGGAGATGTAAGTAAAAAAACAAATAAACAATCTAAACTTCCTGTTGATGCTTACTTTCCTGATTATAAGTTAGTTGTTGAATATATGGGAAAACAACATTTTAAACCAAACAAACTGATGGATAGGAGAGAAGGAAGAACAGAACAAAGAAAGAGATATGATGAATTAAGGGTTATCAAGTGTAAAGAAAATGGATTAAAACTCATTCAATTTAGATATGATGATAAGTTAGATGAAGATACTGTTAATCCAAAACTTAGTGATGTTAGGATTTTTGTGAAAAACATAAATCCTAAATAGTCTTGTTTTATTTGTTTAGTATGGAAAAGATTACAGGAATGGACTGGTTAAAGAAACATATACAACCCCTAGAAGTTACAAACTCTCAGTTTAAGAAAGATATAGATGAAATAATAAAAATACAACCAGAGGTTTATAATGAATTTAATGAATGGACACCACTTAAATTAGTCTTTCTAAATTATGCATTAGACGTCTGCACTATCATAATCAACAAATATTTTGATAACAAATATTATGTGGATTTATTTGCCGGTTCTGGGATAAATAAGATGAAGAACAAAAAAGATTTTCTTATAGGTTCTCCATTAATTGCTACATTAAGATACAGAAATAAATTTACAAAACTATTTTTCTGTGAAAGTGATTTATCTCTTTTTGACTCATTAAAAGAAAGACTAGATTATTTTAAAGAACAGAAATTATTAACTTTTTCAAAAAATTGTAATGAATGTCTAGATGATATTATAAGAGAGATTAATAAAGATCAAGGTTATTCTTTCTTTTTCATTGATCCTCATTGTATGGAATTTGATTGGGGATCAATGAAAAAAGTTCTTAACTTAAGGAGTGATATTGTTTTTACATTAATGAGTGGACAGATAATAAGAACAGTTCAGTTAGCTAAAAAATATAAAGAATGTGCTGGAGAAGGATTAAATGTTTTTTTTGGAGATGAGTCTTGGAAATCTATAGATGATGTTGACGATTTAGTAAAAGTTTATAGTGAAAATATTGTGAAAGAAAAAGGGGATTGTATTGTTAAAGATATAAAAATACAATCAAAAAAATTTAATTTTGTATATCATATGTTATTTATTACACATAAAACAAAAAATGATTCCTCTTGGTTAAAAGCATTAGAAAAGGCAAAAAAAGAAATAGAATCTAATTCTGATAAATCCGTTGAAATGGCATTAGAACTGGTAACTAAGAGACAAAGAACTCTATTTTGAATTTCTTATTTTTGAAGTGGTGGTAACACTTATATATACCAAAAACATTATTTAATTATGAAGAAGGAGATGATAAAAATGAGATATGTTAATCGTAATTCTTTGTTGTATAAAAGCAAAGTAGAGTATGCAGATTATTGTATTAATCATGTTATTGGCTGTGCTCATGGTTGTAAGTTTCCTTGTTATGCTTTTATGATGTCAAGAAGATTTGGAAAGGTAAAATCTTATGAAGATTGGTGTAAACCTAAACTTGTGAAAAATGCTCTTGAATTATTAGACAAAGAAATTCCAAAATATAAAAAGGATATTAAGTTTGTTCATCTTTGTTTTATGACTGACCCTTTTATGTATCTGTATCCTGAAGTCGCAGATATGACTCTTAAGATTATAAATAAGTTGAACTCTAATGGGATAAAGTGTACCATTCTAACAAAAGGAATATATCCTAAGGAACTAAGAAATACAAATAAATATAGTGATAAGAATGAATATGGAATTACATTAGTCTCTTTAAATGAAAACTTTAAGAAACAATTTGAACCAGGTAGCTCTCCTTATATGGGTAGAATTAAAGCTTTAAAGCTATTACATGATGCTGGACTTAAAACTTGGGTTAGTATGGAACCATATCCAACACCCAATTTAGTTGAACAGGATTTAATAGACATTTTAGAGAAAGTATCTTTTGTTGATAATATCATCTTTGGAAAATTAAATTATAATTGCCATTCAAGTAATTACCCTAACAATGAACAATTCTATGAAGATCAAGCAGATGTAGTAGAAACCTTTTGTAAAGAAAGGGGAATTAAGTACCATATCAAATATGGAACTAAAAGGAAATACAATAACTCTACTTCAAAAATATTCAAACGAAATGTTTCCTTAACAAGCTTTCAAGTTCCACAACAACAAAAAATGTTAGTCGAAGTTCACTAATTAACATCAATCCATCCTTAATCTTTTATCTTTTAATGCACACAATCATGCGCATACAACTGTTTATTAGTTCTGCTATCTATTTTATTATATATATATACGCGTAGGCCGGAGACGCCGGATGAAAATTTATATAAAAATTTTAATTTATATAAAAATAAATTCAGAGTCATTACCTTTATTTATCTGAGAAGTTAAATCTTTTAGCATAAAAGATTAAATGAACCATTAAAACAAACACATAAAATTAATCAGAGTTAAGCTGACAAATCATCTTAAAATCTTTAGCACACTTATTTAGTATATTAAAGTAATTTAATATAGTCAGACTAACCCTTTTAGTTAGTTTGGTTATGGTGCTGTAGCCCTGCTGTGCCCACAGAGTATATTAAATTGTTAAATAATATACTAATAAAAGGGTATAATTAAACTGTTTAAATTGTTTGGGTTTAACAGTTCTTTTAAAGCCCACAACTACTCGGGCATAGAACGACATGGGCTTTTGGCTTACTTTAGCTTATTGACTTCTGTTAGTGTCTCTTTACCTAAGTCTTGGATTGAGTATATCTTACCTTTCTTTGAGTTTGGAGTTAAACACTTAATCAAACCTTTATCTTCTAACTCTGCTAATGCTCTGCTTATGTGAGTTTTGTTTATGCTTATCTCTTTGCTTATAGCTGATGGAGTCTTAGGGGTTGATAAAGCAGACAATACTTTCTTCCTATAAGAACTAGCAAGCACATAACTAACTAAGTCCCATTTGGTTACCTTTTTCATATAACTTAGTTACCATAATACTTAAATAGTATATTTACCACATAGTTACCAGATAGTAAAATGATACAAGGATACACAGAAAAAGTCTTAATGCCTCTTTTAATAGCAATTTTCTTTACTCTTAGTATTGCAATTCCAAAAGAAAAGAAAGATATTCTGAAATATGCAAAGTACATATGTTTGTTTATTGCAGTCTTTTTAACAGCTTATGCTCTAATTAATCAGCTTGGATTAATAAACTGGTATTTATCCAGATGATTTGATTACAACTATAAAAATATATATTTACTCTACTTTGAATTTTTGGTCACCACAAAAATATATCTTTTCATTAATAATTTTATCTTCTTTCCAATGTTGAATATTTACACGATAAATTATTTTTTTAACTCCTTCTTTATTTTCAATATTTATTTCCCATTCTGTTACTGAAACATCATTATCAGTTCCTCCAAAAGCAACTAACTTTATTTCGGCATTGTTTAATTTTTCTATTTCTTGAAGAAAAATCATTTCTCTTTTTTGTTCTTTCCCAGTTATAGGCGGATTTCCATCAATATGTATAGTTACATCCAGATTGTAATATTTTTCAAAAGCCTCCGCAATTTTGCCTTCTTTAAGCAAGGCGTTTAATCTATTTACATTCTCTTTTAACTTTGTCATCTTATTCTTTAATATTTATTTAATCATAAGGAGAAGTATATAAACAAGCAGAGTATCAGACCATACAACAAGATTAAGATATTGTTTATCCTGTATTCATAAAAATGGGTCTGAATAGAATTGAACTCCGAACTAATTGATATAAGCAACCCCTAGCAATAACTTTCAACCATCTTTGATTTACATGCAGTATCAAAATTATCTGTGCAACAAATAGTAAACTTATAGCTGTCAAACACATTAAATCCACTAAAGGTATGAATTGTTTCATCTAATCTTTTAGATTGAGGTGTGCTTACCTTTCCATCATCATAGTATGTTGTTATCTGAAGATTGCAGTTATAATCATTTCCATAATAAGGAATAGTATATATTAAACCAATTTCCTGCATTGCCCTGTTTTCATCATAAGCATTTTCGCAGGAAGAAAAATCTACTAAGTGCCATGTTGCATCCGTGAATTTTATATTATCTTCTTGCACTCCTGTTTTCTTTTCATTTAATTTAAAAGAAGTTTGTTCAATTCCATAACTTAAATAGAACAATCCTGCAACTAACAAACCAACAAATAAAACCATAAAGACAACTGCACCAAATCTTACTTTATCTTTCCTCATATATCTCTAATGAGTTAAAGTTTAAATACTATCCCTTTGTCGACGGAAAAATTAATTAATAATTCTTAATCCATAGTTTTTAGCAAATTTATCCCTAATCTTTTTTGCTTTTGATGCAGGACAATCATCATGATAGAATACTTGCAGTTCCAAGATTTCATTACACTTTTGACAAAAAAGTAGTGGGATGGTAATTCTTTTATCCTTATATGGAATATGACCCATTTTTAATTTAGTTTTACATTTTTTACATTTGAAAGGAACAAGTCCGAAAAATTCTATGTTATAATCTATTTGTTTACTCATGTTAAATCCTCCGTTTCATACTCAGGTTCTTCTGTTACATCTATTACACTATCCCCTATAGTATTATTGAGATTCAATATATCTTTTGTTACACTCGTTACATCTGTTACACTATTTTTAATATCAAGTATATTCTTTTTCTTAATTTCAATAGAACTAGTATTACTTTGTATTACTTCTCCTACTTTTTCTATATTTTTATTTGATATATCCTCTTTTGGTGTAACACCTGTAACAGATGTAACGCCGCCAACTGCATAGTTATCTAAACTTTCATTCCTGCCTGTAACAGATGTAACATCTTCTAAATCGGGGATTCCTATTATCTTATCCTTTTGAAGTTCCTCATTTTTTAACCTTAATATTTCTTGAATTAAGATTTTACCAAAATCTGTAAAAGAACCTGTGCCCCTTTTTGTTATAGATGGTAAATCGTCATCAGGGAAAAATTTAATACCCTCTCTTGTTTCTTTTGGTTCGCCAGAACCTTCATTAAGTTTATACCAATGAGGTTTTATACCACTGATGTGTTTTAGTTCATACTCTATTGGATTGCTCAACATTCGACTAATGTGCATACGACTTACAACTCCTGCATTTTCAATTGCAGTTTGATTTCCCCCATATCTCTGTAAAAGTAATAATATCTCCTTTACTTCCTTTGAACAATTACGACTAATAGCTATAGCATGCAATTTATGAATACTATATACTTCATTTTCAGCCCCCAATCCTAACTCATTAAATTCCTCTAAGTACATATGGTATAACCAATCAACATGGTCCTTCCTGATAACGACTTTGTGACTGTCATCAATTGATTCATGTAACATTGCTACTGTGGGTAACTGGATTGTAAACATCTTTGACCCTCCTTTAGATAAGACACCATATTGCATTGAGAACCTGGGATATTTCTTTCTAAGACTGTCTATTTTTGTTTGAACATATTCTATAATACCACTTTCCCAGATAAAATCTCCAGCTTTTCTTGTCCAAGAGAAAGCTCTTAAATTAGACCAATAATTTTCCAATTCTCTTATTTTTTCTTTATCATATTTTTTTGATAAATGCATATCAATATCCCTAGCATTGGTATCAGAATCAGCAACAATAGACACATGATGAATTCTTCTTCTGTCTGGACCCGAAAATTTATTTGTTTCATCAGACTCTGTTGCACCCATATTAAAACTTGCTTGATGTTTGGTGGAGTATTGCCCTATTGGTTTTACGATATTTCCTAACATTATAATTCTAACAGGACATTCTTTTTGCACTCCACCTGCTTTTGTAATCTGAAACTCTTTCTCCTCTAAAATCCCTCTAAATTGAGTCATGTCGTCAGGTGACAACTTTGAATAACCATCTAAACAAACTAATCCATTACTTGCTTTAGGTATCTCTCCAACCTTAACTGTCCATGATTCAGAATTCTGACTTTTTACTACTGAACCTAGTAATCCCCTATTTGTAGAATTCTCAACACTGATAAATTTAGAGTTGGTCCCCTTTGCACATTTTAAGGTTTCTTTACTAAGCTTTGTTTTGCTTTGTCCAGCATCACCCATATCTATCGTATTTATTATTCCATAATCAATTTCATCATTAGGTAAATTTATTTTTATTGGTGAAAGTAATGTTAATGTGTACATCTTTTTAGCTAGTGTTCTATCATAGATTCTTGGAGCGAAATTTTCTGCAAAAAAATTCTTACCCCTCTCGATATCTCCAAACTTTCTTAAAAGTGTGTAGTTAACATCTTCTTTTTTCACCTCAAACTCATAATTCTCCACATGAATAAACCAATCCTCAAACTTTTTTTTAAAAGATTGAAAAACTCCGATTTTACCTTCTAAAATAAGGGGTTTTATTAATAAATCTCCTTCCCAATCTTTTTTAGATTTGTAATCTTTAGGTATTAAATCATTCTTTATAAAAATTGGAGTTATTTGCATATTATTTCCAGTATCTTTTGGGTCAAATACACTCAATAAATAACCTGTTTCATGTATTGGTTTGATATCTACTTTTATAGGTTTATTAGCACTATCAAGACAACCGGCTTTATTTTCATTTTTTAATTCTTCTGCAAAAGCTATTGAGCAAGAGGTAGGATTTTTGTGGTATAAAATTGTATTTCTAAGGCATTGTGGACAAGTTGCTTCATACCCTACAACCATACTAACTCCCGGAGTCATATCTAAAACAGAAACGATTGTTTTAACACGCCTACCTAACTCTACTTTGATATTCTTTAAAGGAGTTAATTCTAGTTCTTTTTGAGGAATCTTGATGTTATATTTCTCTTCAACAATTTTTTTCACTTTGATAAAATCTTCTCCCCTTAGTTTCTTTCCACTTCTTGAAAAGTCGCTACATCCGCAAATACCTTCATTGACTGCTAAGAGGGATAAAGAATCTCCTCCAGAATCACACCTGAAACAATGCCAGAGATTTTTAGATGGATTAATAAAAAAATTCATACCTGTCTGTGAGCCATGAACTGGATGGGAACCAAAATACTCTCCACCAGTTTTCTTCATACTACCTAAATTAACTAAAGTGGTTATTGATAATAAGTCACTTATATTTGTCTTATTATACTGATTCCAATCTGGAGAAATGACTTTTATAGGGTCATTATTAAAGTCTGTGTAGTTATCTTTAATTTTATCTATAATCTCCTGTGAAAGTTCTGTAATATCCACATCTTTTATAACATTATACTCTTTTCCGCCAATTGGATGTTTTGAACCTGCCCCAACACATTGAGAACCAGGACCTTGCAGTTCTCCATAATGGACTTTATTCTTTTCTAAAATTATTTTAGGAGTTCCTACAGGAACTAGGAAATACCTATGCTGTTTTCCACTTCCTGTTTCAATGGTTAGGGTTTCTGGAACCATCTTATCTAACTCTGGGATAATGGATGTGTCATCAACATCAAGGATACTTAATCTTCCAGGTCCACATTTTACACCATAATTATATCCTGCAGAGATATGGCTAAGTAGTTTTGGGTCTGCATAAATATAGTCTGAATTCTTAGTCCAGCCAGATTCAATAGGAGCTTTTCCAATGGAGGCAAAACCCTGCTCTTTTATAGAATCAAATTCTTCCTTCGTTTTTGGTTCAAAAATATGGATTGTTTTATTACTATCTTTATATTGATTCCACCTACCCAACAGTATAAACTTAAATTGGGGTTTTCTAAGTTGAATAGGTGGTATCATTTTGTAGTTCGGAACCTCCTTTCAATCAATCTTTTCTTCCGGAAGAATATAAGAAAAATAAGACCACCATATATTATATCATCTAGTGGTGAGAAGTATTGGCTATTAGGTTCAGATAGGTTCATATCAATCACTCTGTTGTTCTCTGTCATCCTCTTGCACCTCTTTTAACCATTTTGACTCTAAACCAATAATATCGCCCTGCATTTCATCAATTATATCAAAGACTCTGTCTAAGGACTCTTTTTGGAGGAGAATAGAATCATTGCTGTTTTCGCTCATCTTTCTCCTCCTGCCAGTCATACCTCTTGCACCTGACGCAGACTTTTGGTTTTCTGCCAAGTGTAGAATACCAGCACCAGCCGCACTTCTTGCATTCACATTTTATTGGTTTTTGTAGTTCCATTTTATAATAAAGTATAAATACTTAATATACCTGTTAATGGTACCCTAAAATGAAGAAAGGAAAAAAAACTTTAGATGATGAACCAATAATAGTTTATCCTGCTGTAAGACCCCCATTGATAAAAGGGATAGGAGAAAACAAAGTCGCTTTAGAATATTTTAGAAAGTTTGTTACACATGGAGAAGTTACGAGAAAATTATATCCAAATACTAAAAAAGATGTAAAAAGTATTGGAGCTGTGACAAAAGTATTTGATAAACTCAAAGAAGCAGATTATATTGAAGAAGGAACAGATGCAATAAATAAAACAAACTTCAATGGAACAAAATATACTCAAAGAAGCCCTGTTCATAAAATTAAAATAAAATTTATATTTGATTCATTTGATGAATTGCATATTAAATTAAATCAAAGAGAAAAGAAATTCTTAAATGAAATATATGATAATCCTGAAGCAAGAGAAGTTATATGTGAACTTAATGCTGGAGAAAATATTTTTATCTCTGCAATAAAGTTTTATGTTATCTATTATATTATTAAACAAAAAGGTAGACCTGACGATTTTAAAAAGAAGTTAGATGAGAAGATGATAAAATTATTTGAAATGCCCAGAAGACTTTAATGACTCTTAACAACAATAGGTTTTACTTGTCCCTTCTTTAATTCCATAACAATTTCAATTAATTGTTTTCTTTGTTTTTCCATTGCTAATTTAAAGTCTGTTTTGATTTGTTTTATATCCTCTCTTAGATTTTCAATTTTTAATCCCTGTAATTTTGAAACTTCTTTTTGTTTTTCAAAATCAGCTTCAATCTTTTTTAAACTGCTTTCATAAACTTTCTTTTGTGGTTTTCTTCTATCTAATGAAAGATAGTTGATGTAAGAATCTATGATACGACTAGAAGGCTTATGTCCAAGTCTAGCATTTACCTCGTCTCTGGACCACTCTTTTCTCAATAAATTACAAGCCATAGAACTTCTCAAATCTTTCCATGTAACTTTTTGACCACCAGGTAAACATTTTACTCCTGCTCTTACAACTGCTCTGTCAAAAAACTTTACAGATGCTTTGTGGCCAAACTTGAATAGTTTGTTTTCTGGATGTAGTTCATTTAAAGTTTTAAGTGACCTGCGATACCGGCTAGTGGAAGTTTTTGGTGATGCTGGTTTTAGGTTTCTAAGAATTATATCTAAATATTTTACAGTTTCCTGATGATTGGTAGTTTCACCTCTTGCAGTTCTACTCCTCTTAATCCTATCTTTAGTTAGCATAACTAAATATTCTGGTTCATTAGTGTCTGGATTGATTTGTCTTTGGAAATCTTCTCTAGTCAATTCTAAGAGAGTTCCAATATTCTCACCTATATCAAAAGCTAACCACATCAAACACTTATGTTCTGACTTTGGAGCACAATCAACAATTTTTCTAAAAGACTCTTCTTCAATATATCTTACTTCATCTCTAAACTCTCTTCCTTTTATTGAGAACTCTTTTAGGATTTGTGTTGCAATAAAACTCTTACCAACTAAATCAAATAATTTTCCTTTTATCATTTGATAATACAAACTCCTGTCTGTAAATCTTGTCCCTTTATGAGTTGTTATTTTTCCGTCTTCTAAATCATCAATTAATTTTTTTATTTCTTCTTCAGTTAATTTAGACCAATCTTTATTCTTAAACCAATTATTCAAATTAATCAATCTACCAACATAGAAATAAAGTGTTTTGTAGGATTTTTCATCAACCTCTGCTAATCCTTGCTTCCTCTTTAGTTTGTATTCTTCAAATTCAAAGAACTTTTCAGTAACCTTCCTATTTTTAGGATTAATATCCTTATTATCCAAAAATTCCCCTTTTCTTCTAATGTATCTATCTTTGTACATACAATATAATAAACTGTACAGTTTATAAATATTATTATTCTTTTGGATACAAAAAGGTTCTTATTTTTTACACCGAGCTCTCCGCGATTCTAGGGCCGCGTGGGCCCATATTTTTGAGATTCATCTAGAACAATAATCCTTATAACTTCTTTTTATAAAAGATGTTCATGGGAGTTGTTCAAAATAGTATTGGATTGCGATGGGAAAGAATATTACAAGAAAGATATCCTGTTTTGCAGTCTACTGCTGGAGATGAAAATGTTCCTGACTTTTATCATCCATCTGGTTTTTGGATTGAGGCAAAAGCAGGTAATGTTCTTTGGGGAGGTAGAATAAAAGAATATCAGTTAGCTCAGATTAAAGGTTTTCAAGAACCTGTTGTTTATGCTTTTGGAATGCATAATCTTCATGATGCCATAAGAAGATTAAATCAAAGAACAGAGCTGGGAAGACAAAGATATCTTGAAAAACATATGGATATTGTTGAAACGTATTTTATTTCTAGTAGGATTATGCATCAGGTTTTTAATATGGAAAAAAGAACCAGTAAAAAAGGCTTAGTTTATTGCATGGTAAAACCTAGTTTGATTAGAAATATTATTTTGGATAGGAGTTTTACTAGGATGGGAGAAAGTATTCAATCTGCAGAAGAATATTATGGTTTTAATAGAGGAGAATATTCAATTGGTATGAATAATGGAGTTGGATATGTTTTGTATGCGGATTCAGAGAGAAAAGTTATATCTCTTGTTTGAATGAAAGATAAAAAACACTAATTAAATTTAAATATAATCAAATACTATTATTTTTATGAAAGAAGAATGCTGCCCAAAATTTAATCCTAGTAAATGGGATGGAAAGACTTTTGTTTGGAAAAATAAATTTTTTATTAAAGAATCTATTCCAACTCTATTTCACATACCTTTTCCTCCAATGATTGGAAGTAGAATAACTAAAATGATGGATCTTGCAGAAAAATCAAAAAAAGTTTCTTCAAAAAAAGATGAAATGTTAATATTATTCCATGATCCAAGTGCATTTAGGACAGAAATATATGTCTCTGTTACAGGAAATGTTTCTAATAGGAATAATGTTAAAATATCTGGAACATTTATTGCAAGAGTTTTTACAGGAGATTATGGAGATATTCCTAAATTAATGAAGCAAATGAAAGAATATTTATTAAAAAAAGGAAAAACTGCTAAGGATTATTATATACATTATGCCTATTGTCCAAAATGCGTAAAAAAATATGGAAATAATTATATGATTTTTTTTGCAAAAGTAAAATGATTTTAAAATCATAAAAGGAGGTAAAAAAATGAATAAAAAAGATATGAAATGTAACCTAAAAAATTGCGGATCTGGTTGCGGCGGAGCGGTCTATGGCCTTGGATTTATTGGTGCAGCTGTTTACTATGTAACTACTGCTGGAAGCTTTTGGCTAGGAGTTTTAGGTGTTTTGAAAGCTCTTGTTTGGCCTGCATTTTTAGTATACGAATTGCTTAAATCCTTGGGAATGTAAGTTAAAGTTTATACAAATACTTAAAAATTTCTTTATTTATTTTATTTAATGGAATTTAAGTACTATAACCCTAAAAGATTAGTCCCTGCTTTGAAAGAAAGAGGTGTAATGGCTGGAGCATATAGGGTTTGTCAAGGTTGTGTTTATACTCATGTGCCCCCTGAAGATTGCTATCATCATTCAGATGATTTTACTGACCCAGGGATACAATCAGACTGCTTTTGCCTACATTGTGTAGACACTATTAGAGATAGTGGAGAAAAGTTTTATTTGAGAGACGATCCTGATCTTAATAAAAAAGTAGCTGAACTTGAAGAGATTTTGAGAATGATGGAAAATTAAGTATGTTATTATTACAATAATTATTAAAAAACCTATTTATCTGAATAATCCATGGTGGATTACATCCATAGACCCAGTATAGGAAATGAAGAAGAATGTGCCAATGGAATAAAAGTTACTGGAGATGCTTTATTTAAAATTTATAGAGATGGCAATATTTCTAGCTATGGTAATTATATATTCTATAAAAAAGAGGATTTATCACAATTTTTATTAAAAACAAATTATCAACAACATACAGATAATAGATTTCCTTTCCTTATTTCAAGAGTTGTTGAAAAAACTGATTCTGGACTAAATCTTGAGGAATTAATGGCACCTTTGGGATTTGAATTACTTATTTCGGCGGCTGTAGCTAAAAAGTAGTGCGAAGATTTAAAAATAAAGATATTTCTAATTTAATATGGGAAATTTTAGAGCTCCTGCAGAACTTGAAGGGCATTTAGTTTTAGGATTATTAAGAGAAAGCAAAGTTGAATATAGATGCCCACATTTTTGCACTGATGAAATAGGGCCTTATTGTGGAAGAGATCTTACAGAAGGACAGCATACTCATTCAAACATATCTTCTGGAAGAAGAATAATTTGTGATTCTGCTTCTATGCAATTATGGTGTTTAGATAAAGATAGGTATGATAATTGTTTATGGTATAGGGGAGAACAATTTAGAGAATAATGGATTGTCTAAAAATTTAAATAGCTTTAAAATTTATTAAAATCATGGCATCTACACTTTATATTTTAATTTCAATAATTGTTCTATTGATAATTGCTATTTTAGTATTTGTAATTAAGGGCAATAAAAAGAAGAAATTTAATTATTTGTTTGGACTTGCTTTTGCATTTATTTTAGCTGGAATTATATTCGGAGATAATAGATTAATTGGTTATGTCTTAATAGGAATTGGAATTTTAATTGCTATAATTGATATTATAAAAAATGGAGCTTCTGATAATCAAAGAAAACTTGGTATTTTTAGAAGTGGAAGTAAAAAAGCTGTTTATAGGGCTGGAAAAGAACGTCCTATTGAGTTTCAAGACTCCGGAGTTTTTAATTCTAAGAAAGATTTAATTAATTTTAATAATAAAAAGAAAAAAGTTTAATTTATTCTATGAGTTCCATCACAAAAAGGCATGTTTCCTGTTTTTCCACATCTGCAAAGAGTAACTCTATTTCTTACTTCATATTTATATCCATCACTAGATTCTATTGGAATATTTCCTTTTACCCAGATAGAACCTTCTACTTTTTTCCAAGGTTCATATAATATGGAAATATGTGGTTTAAAATCAGGTTCAATTGGTTTTTTTGTTTTTTCATCCCATAAAACCAATCTTCCTGATGGGCAATCAAAACATTGTTGAATTGCAATTTCATTATCTTTTTTGTCTTTAGATCTTATTAAATCCCAGGTTTCTCCTTCTCTTCCATGACAAAATCCAGCTTGTGAACAAAGTGAAAAATCATCTGTTAAAATAATATTCTTGCCTTCTAATTCATCTGCCCTATCTATGTATTTGTTTTTTGGTGCTGTTTCTTTTCCATTGAATTTTATTTTTAAATGATTCCAACTGCAGAATGGTTTTGTTGAGGAATGGCCACATCTGCATAGGTAGTAAGTTTCACTTGCTGGATGATTTTTTGTTTTTTCATATTTTAAAGGATAACCTTTATCATCTGTTTTTATTTCTTGTTCATCCAATGGAATATTCCCATAGACTTCATAGGGTCCGTTTTCTGTTACTTTTATGTTTTTTTCCATGAATTGATTAAGGTTGTTTAATTTATAAATAATAACAAATAATACATTTTTATTATCTTATATGAAATTTATTCTTGATATACTCAATTAATTCACTTCCATTCAACAGAATTGATGATGCTCCAACTCTTATGTAAAATTCCTCATTGCTATTTTTTAGAAAGACTGGCTTATCACTTTTTCCTAAATCTACCTTAAGGATATTTTTTCCATCTAATGATACTATTTCAAAATTCATAAATGGTAAAAACTCATTTCCAACTTTTTCTTTTATTAGATTTGTAAAATGCCTATTAAACATATCATTATTAACAAATCCATCTTTTTCTATACCAATTATTTCACTATTATCAGAAATTCCAATTAATAAACAACCTCCTTCAGAATTTAAAAATGCAACAATTGTTTTAAGAACTGAATTTTCAACTTTTCTATCTTTTTCTCCTGTATGAAGATTCATCCTTAATGTTGATTTGAATTCTAATTTTTCATTCTCACCTTTTTTAATTAATTTTAATATTTCTTCAGGTGATTCAGTTCTTTGAATAAATAAATTTGGATTGCTTTTCTTAAATTTGCCAACCCATTCTTTCATTAGCTTGTTTCTAAATCCTTTCATGTAAATAAAACCAAATACTGATGCAGTTAAAGCTCCTATGGCAACAAAAGTAAGATTTTGCATGGCAAAAGTATAGTCACTAAGATTTACTATTCCTTCATTAAAATAAGTTTTTAGATAATATTTTATCATTTCTGCAATAAGTCCAAAAGTTACAGAAAAACTGAATGAAAATAGCATAACTAATAGATAATTGGCCTTAAATTTGCTATTTGAAAACAATATCAGCATTATTGTAAATCCAATAAAAGCTATAGCAGTTCCAAAAAAAATCTGTATAATTGTTCCCCTTATATCACCTAGAAAAAACGAGATTATTATGAATGCAAGAAAAATAAACTCGAATTCCTTTGGAATATGAACTTCATATTTTTTTCTTAGAAAATATGGTGTAAATAATAAGAACAATAAAAAAATATTGGCAAACAAAATATGCCAAAGATGATAGTATGTGGCATAGAAAATAGAAAAAATAAGTATTATCTTTATAATCGTTGATAGAGATGCTTGTATCTTTCCAGAGTGGTTTTTAATCAGCTCTTTTAAAACCATGTAAAAAAGAGCTTAATTAAGTTTAAATGTTTTATGAACCTTAATTATAATAGAAATGCGCTACCCTTCTCGGCTACCACATTTTAGTTTAAGGACTATATAATGTTCAGTAAAACATGCGCCACCCTACTCGCAAAAGTGCTTTCTTATTTCATCGAATTTGCTAAAAGTCCTTTTGCTCGTAAACAAGAAAAAAGTTCAGTTTGCACAAAATTTTATTGTTTTACTATAAGGAATTTAGTTTAATCATAAACTTTGTCTCTTTTATCAATTTTAGTGACTAAAATTATCTTTTGAGCTTCTTTAACTTTATACAGAGCTCTGAATTTACCAATCCTGTATCTAAAAACCATTTCATTATTATCTCTTCCAATAAATTTTGAATCGCTTGGAATAGGATTACTTTCAAGATTTTTTAATCTTTTTTCTATTCTATCTTTAGTATCTTTATCAATTTTTTCTAAGAAATCTTGAGCTTTAACTGATAGCTCTACAAAATACATTTTACAACCTCTTTGTTCTTCCTTTTTTTAAATCTTCTTCAGCTTCACATAAAGATTTAACATCATCTTGAGTTAAAGTTACATCTATTAAATGTTTTTTAATAAAGTCAATTTCTTGTTTTAATACATCTAATTTGCTTATAATTAATTCTTCGTTTTCCATATTTATTCTTAGAAAGTAAGCTATATAAAATTTTTGGTTGGGTAGGTTAGATACTCAAGAAGCCAGGGATTTTGCTTTTTTAAAGGAGGGAATTGAATAGGAAAATTTAAATAGCAATTAATAATCAAATTTATATGACAATACAATCTAGAGGTTATCTCTGGCAATAAAATTATATTCTTCCTAGTTAAAACCCTATATAATAAATTTTTAATTCAATATCCCTGGGCATAGCCCTGTTAATTTAATCTTTCTTATTTTGAAATTCTTTCTGAAAAAGGCTGAAAGGAGGTCAGGAGTAAAATGGTAAATAAAATAATTAAATCTTCTAGCTGTCTTTGGCAACATAGAAGAAATCACAAATCCTAAGAAGCATTTTGATTCAAATCCTGATGATTTAGAACAAGTTGTAAGTGTTGTAAGAAATGGATTTGGGAGGGATTTAGATTTTCAAGATATCTATAATCATATAACTTTGCCAGAAAGAGTATTTCTTCTTAGAAATGGAGAAATCAAAGCAATGGCAAGTTATAATAGAAGATCTTTTGCAGGATTTCCTTCTCTAATTGTAGAAGGAATTTGTCTAGATTCATCTATTCAAGGAAAGGGAATATTTAGAGAGATTACAAATCAAGCAATCAATGGAGAAAGAGCAATATGTTTAAGGACTCAAAATCCAAGAATGTATAAAGCATTGTTGAATTACTGCCAAAGTACATTTCCAGGATTGAGTGGCATGCCTAGGCAAATTAGAACTCTACAAGAAGAGTTTGCAGTCTATCTTAATTGTAATTCTGATTCTAATGGAGTAGTCAAAGGATATTATGGAGGACTTTTCTATGGAAGAGAACCAGAACATTGTTCAGTAAGTAGATTCTTTAAACAAGATTTGAAAATGGCATTAGATAAGGGAGATGCGGTTCTTGCAATAGGTATCTTATAACGTGACTATGAAAAATTTAGCAATTGTTTGTTGTTTACATGGGAATGAAAGATATGGCTTTGAAGTTAGTAAAAACCAGTCTTTCTTCCCTTTTTTTCTTTCAAATAAAAAAGCATTTATTGAGAATAAAAGATTTATAGATACTGATTTAAACCGATGTTTTCCAGGAAAGATAGATGGGAATCATGAGGAAAAACTGGCCTATAATCTGATTAAAAGACTAAAAGATTTTTATTATATAATAGATATTCATTCTTCATCTAATAACTGCCCTATGTTTGGGATAATAACAAAACCAAATAATGAAAAAATAGAATTTGCAAAACTATTGGGTTTAAAAAAATTAGTTATAATGCCTGAATTTTTTGCAAGTGGAAAAGCATTAATAGATTTTGTTGATTGTGGCATAAGCATCGAAGTAGGTCCACATAATAGGAAAGAAAATGTAGAAGAAGCAAGCTTGTTAATAAAAAATATCATTGAAAATAAGATTAATGAGGATATGGAGATATTTGAGGTCTTTAATATAATAAAAAAATCTAAAGAGAATGTCTTGATAAATAATTTTGATAATATTGCCAAAGGACAGGTTATTGCAAATAATATTTCTGGTAATCAAATAGCAGAATATGATTTTACAGCAGTTTTGGTAGGAGAAGATGCTTATAAAGATGTTTTATGTTTAGCCTGTAGAAGGATAGAAATAAGTTAAAAGTTCGATTCCCTAATTTCTCTTCTATAAAAAAAAGCATGCGCCACCCGGGTACCCACCCAAAATGCGATTTTCAATATGGGAAATTGAACTTTTATTGTTCATCCTTATGATACAAATCTAAAAAATAAATTGTATTTTGATGTGAGATAAAAGCATAAGATAGCCTAAATGGTGAAACATAAAGTTCTCTTGTCCCTTTTCTATTATAACTCATTGGTTTGCCTATTTCAGGATTTTCAATAATCTTTGCAATTTGTTTTGCTACCCTCTCTTTAAGATTATTATCCTTAATTTTTGATAATGTTCTTTTGAATCTATCTGCATAGATTATTTCTACCATTTTTTAATTTCTTTTAAAAAGTCTTCAGAATTTATACAAGTGCATTTTCCTTCATCAATTTCCTGCCATGCTTCTTCTGTTCTTTTTGCAAATTCAAGATCTTCTTCCATGAATTCTTTCATTTTAGCAAATTCTTTTTTTAACAGCATTACTTCTTTTGACAAATTGTCTATTGTTTGTGTTTCCATGTAGTTTATAGTAAATGATTATTTATAAAATTTTTGGTTTACTAAACTCTTACAGTATCATAACAATCTCTTTTAGAACGATTTACTACTGCATTATATCCTTTTTGTGAAACTGAAAAAATCGCCGGTAAATGCTCATCAAATGCAACTTGAGGTAAGCATGGTTCACCATCTGTATTATGAAATATTGGAAGAAAAACTAAACCATCTTTATTTCCTATTCTTCCCCATTCTTCTGGATATAATGGATCAATTCGAGTAGCTTTAGTAGAAGTTGCAAGATCAATGATTTTTACTTCATAGTCTCTAATATCTCCAGAGCTTTTAGCTTCATCCAACATTCTCTCAAGAACTCCTTGGGTAAATTCACAAGCCCTTAATCTTTCACTTTTTTCTTCACCTATAATAAAAAGTTTAAAATCTCCAAGTTTGCTACAGCTACGAAGAAATGGAAAACCCATTTTAAAATCTTCTAAACTTTTATAATCATATCCCATAAAATTAACTATTCTTTAACATTTTTAAATCTTCCTATTTTGTTACTACTAGAAAATAATAAAATGTGCCACCCTACTCGCAAAAGTGCTTTCTTATTCTATCAAATTTACTAAAAGTCCTTTTGCTCGGAATCAGACCTTATCACTGTTTGAATTCTTTACGACATCCCGGATGACATATTTGCCTTGCAAATATGAATGCGCCACCCGAGAATCGGACTCGGATCCTATCGTTTTTGCTTTCTTTCCTTATGAAAGGAAAAATTAGAAATTAATCTAATTTCTTTATTGGCAACGATATGTTCTACCACTAAACTAGCGGCGCAATATTTTGAATATAACATAACAATAAAAAGGGGTTTAAAAGATTTTATGTTTAGGTTAGGTCATTTTAACCATAGAGTAGTATGGCAAGATTTATTAATCCATATTAAAACTGGGCAGCAAAGTTTAAATTCTTAAAAATCCTGATTTAGTCATGGAAAAACAAATAAAATGTAAGGATTGCGGAAAGGATTTTTTAGCTAAAGTTTCTGGAAGATACACAAGAAAATATTGTGATAAATGCAGTAAAAAAAGAAAAGAAGAATACGAAAATCTTCATTCTGTAAAATTTGAAGATTGTGACGAAGATTAATGAAAAGGCAGAAGATTAGTTGATTGATTAAGAATTGCAATTCACAATGCTTATATATTTTAGAATCTATAATTGATTATGAAAAAACTTGATGATAATTCTTTGAAAGTATTTTCAATTGTTGTAGTTGTGATTTTAATATTTCAAAGTGTTTTGATTGTATATTCCATAATCAAGATATATGGTCTAGAGAATCAAGATAGATTAAACCTAGAATCACTTGGTAATCTTAATATTTCTATAAACCAACGAATAGATGATAGTGAACTGACTGTTCAAAATCAAATAACTAGTGTTGAAAAAGATATTCTTGATACAAGGACAAATCTTATTAAAGAGGTTGGAATTATAAAAGCTAAATCTAGTTCGGATTTTTCTAATATAATTGAAACTTCAAAGAAATCAGTTGTTACAATAAAAACAGATGTTTCTCAGGGCACTGGATTTATAATAAGCAATGACGGATATGTTATTACAAATGCCCATGTTTTGTATGATGGAAGCTATGCCAATGCCATTACTAGTGATCAAGAAACAAAGAAAATGAAATTGATTGGATATAATGATACAATGGATCTGGCATTATTAAAAATTGATGGAAGTTATGATTATTTTGAATTTGAAGATTCTGACAATATTAGGGTTGGAGAAAAAGTTATTGCAATTGGCAATCCTCTTGGACTTAGTTTTTCTGTTTCAGAGGGAATTGTAAGTGCTATTGATAGAGTAGGTAATAATGGGATTAATGGATATATACAAACAGATGCTTCTCTTAATCCTGGAAATTCAGGTGGACCTTTAATAAATACAAATGGAAAAGTCATAGGTATAAATAATTTTAAGGCAAATGCAGAAAATATTGGTTTTGCTCTTGAAAGCAATTATATTATAGAAACAATAAATAGTATTGCAATTAAAAAACTCAATAGCACTGTTATTAATTAGATTTTTGTTATTTGCTATAATAATGAGTTGTAAAGTAAACGTCAGTTATTAATTTCCCATTTCTAAGAAAGCAATATTTATAAGTTGTAAAATCGTTATAATTAAATGAAAAAGGAAAATAGAAAGACTCATGACAAAGTAATAAATATTACCGAACCCTCTCCAAATGCTTATTTTGAAATAGAAGGATTTGGAAATCAGACGATTAATAATAAAATAGAAAGAACTTTATTTTTAAGAATGAAGACTGATGAAACGGATTATAGTAAAATTAAAGGATTACAAGAATATCTTTCAGAAATTAAGCCGCAAATGGAAAAACAAAAAATTAAATGTTTTGTTGTTAAACCTAAAGAAGAAAAACTTATTTCTAAACCGAATAAACCTAATACTGAAAAAGGAGAAATTATACAAGGTAGGATTTGGTTTCATAAACCAAAACTTTTTTTTAAAAGATTATTTGGGATGAAGTTTAGGTATAAATGTATAGTGTGCGGAAAAGGACATGATGGCTTTATAATTCATTCAAATGCAGGGTTTAGTAATATGGCTGACTTTTGTTCATCTAAATGCGCGGATTGTTATATTAATAAATATGGTTATTCTTTTAGACAAAGAATAACTGATGAGAAAGATATTTGTATTGTTTGTGGAAAAGAACATAACAATAGATTCATTAATTTTAAAGAGAATAAAATAACTAGAAATTTTTGTAGCAAGAATTGTTTAAATCAGGCTAAGGAAAAACTTCTTCCTAAAATAAAAGAAAAATATAAAAAAGGTTTATCAAATTTTATTGATTTATTTAAAGAAGGTAAAACAACAAAGAATTTGAAAAAAAATAGCCCAGTTAAATATTTTGAATCTATTAATCTTGATTTAAAAGAGATATTAAAATAATTCTTTCATGTACCTAAAGTTTTAAATACTTCATGTACCTGTTTATTCTATGAAAATTCGTGAAGTATTAGACAAGAAAATAGGTGATGTTACTTATAATAGATATATTTTAATTTTACCTAAGGATGTCGTAAAAGAATCTAAGTTATTAGGAAAAGAACTTAAAGCATCATTGAATGATGGAAAAATTTTAATTGAAAAAGAATAAATTATTAATTTAATCATCTAAATATAAATGACTAGAACCATCTTTTTTATTTATTACCGATATAAAATTTGTATCCATTAAATCTTTCCCGATAAAACTTGGAAGTTCTTGGGCGAGATACCCCTTCATTATAGGAATTCCAACATAAATTTCTTGTTTAAATTTTATAATATTCCCATTTTCATCTCTAAATTGAAGTTCACAAATACCTAGTTCTTTTAATTCTAAAGGAATATTTCCTAATTGAACTTGGCATTTAAATGGTTTATCATTATAAGGTATCCTTGTCTTTTTTAATGTACTCTCGCTTATAATTGTATAAGGGCATCCAGTATCCACAATAGCTTTAGTAAAAAAACAGGGTAAATTACAATATTTAACAGACATTGAAACCATATATCTATCAAAACCAAGACTCTTACCCATAAACAAAGGAATTTTTGTCATTTATAAAATCATTATAGTTTCTTCTTCTGGTACAAATTCTATTATTATTCTTGCAGGGTCTTGATTATTGTTTTCTAATCGGTTCCTTAGCTCTTCTATGGAGTTACCAGAATCTATAATCCTCTTATTTTTTATTGCAACAAATTTATTTAAGAATTCTGCTCTTAATTCCTCTTTTTTATTTTCAAAATATAAAATATCTTCTTGAAATCTTTCTAAATCATGAGATAAATTTTCATCCATAGTGTTATTATTAAAAGTCATTTTTAAATCTTGGTTATATCACAATTACCTTTTCTTCTCTTCTTTTTATCAGTTTATAAGCTTTTTTGTATTTAAATATCTTTTTCATGTACCGAAACATTTATATAGTTCAGGTACATGAATATATTATGAAACAAGAAATAAAATGTAAGCATTGTGGAAGTATCAACTTTTCAAAGCAAGGATACAGAAAAACTGAAAATAGAGGTAAGATTCAGAAATACTATTGTTCTGATTGTAAGAAATACTTTACTGCTGACAATGGCTTTTATAGGATGAGAACTGATAATAGAACTATTGCTATGTCCATTGATATGTACTTATCAAACCTTTCAAGCAGAAAAATGAGAAACCAATTAAAAAGACATTTCAATTTTAAAGTAAGCCATCAAACTATTTTAAACTGGGTTTACAAGTATGCTCTAAAGGTTTATAACTTTGTTGAAAAATTAGGTTATAATCTAGGTAATTCATTTTATGCTGATGAAACAGTAATCAATAGAAGTGGGCATTTAGATAAATATTGGTGTTGTGTTGACTGGAATACTAGAATGATTACTGGAATACATTATAGCACAGCTACAAATCCTAATCAAGCAAAAATATTCTTAGAGAAAGCAATAAGCAAAGGAAAACCCAAGTTTATTCAAACAGATGCAGGAGTTTTCTATCCTAAGGCATTTAAAAAAATGTTTTACAATAATAAATTAGGTTTTGGTGGTGGTTATGAAGTAGAGCATAAAATACAAAATTATCATAAAACTCATATTCATAATTATAAAATAGAAACTGTTTTTATGAAGATTAAAGATAGAGTTGATGATTTTAGAGGATTGAAAGCCCTTTGGTCTGCTCCAATAATCATGGCAGGTCTAACCATACAACATAATTTTATAGAAGAACATACCACAACTAAACAAGTTCCTTGTTCTCTTGCAGGTCAAGATTTAGATTTAGGAGAAAATAGATGGTTGGGATTAATTAAAATGGCTTCTATTTAAGCCAATGAAGTATATTATAATATCTAATCTTAAAATGTTTTTGTACTAATGCATCTATTACAAATATAGAAACAATTACTATGATGCAGGGGATTATTAATGAAATATTAATATTATTTGAAATTATCATTAATCCTATCATCATCAATGCCCAAAACCAACCAATAATAAATAATATTAAAATTAATAATATAAGATGAGTAATTAAATTCAATATTTTCCAAAAGAATATCTCATCTATATTAGTATTGGGTTTTGCTCTCAATACGCAGATTATAAACACAATTAAAGGTATAACACAAAAAATAGCAATTGGGAGTATAAACGGTTTTATTGTTATAATAAGTGCATTAAGTAATGGAATACTTGTCTTAATATCAAAAAAGTAAAAACTAAACAATCCTCCACTAAAGAATATTAAAATTGTAACTACAAGACCTATAAGCCCTAAACCTTTTTTTAGCATTTTAAATCTAACTTTGACTAATTTAAAAACTTTGCTTTAAATCACCTGACGTTAATTTGACAGCTCATATAATAATTAAAATTAAATAGTCTAATTCTCATTATGAAATACTATTTAAAGGTGATTTATGGAAGATATTATAATAAATGAAAGTTTTTCAGATTATGAAGACCTATTTGGGAATATAAAGAAGATTAATTTTGATTCAGAGGAACTTTTAAATCTTAAAATTGAAGCTAATGAAATATCTAGGGAAAATGAAATAAATGAATTAATTACTTATCCTTCTATAAAGAAAAATCTTGTCTATGAACTGCCTCATCAGCCAGAAGGTGCTTTAAGAATATTGAGAGAATTCAATGGTAATGCATTGCTTGCGGATGAGGTTGGACTTGGAAAAACAATAACAACGGGTTTAATATTAAAGGAATGTATTGAAAGAGGATTTGTAAAAAGAGTATTAATACTTACTCCTCCATCTTTAGTTGATCAGTGGGTTGCTGAACTAAAAGAAAAGTTTGAAATTGATTTTGGAATAATAGAAAATGAAAATGATTGGGAAAAGTATAATCTTGCTATAGCTTCTATTGATAGAGTCAAGTCCTATGACAGAGAGAATAAAAAATTTAAACATGAACAATGCCATAATATTTCCTGGGATTTATTAATTGTTGATGAGGCTCATAAATTAAAAGATAGGCGAACAACAAGATGGAAGTTTGTTGATAAAATACAGAAAAAAAGATTTTTGATTCTTACTGCAACTCCTTTTCAAAATGATTTAATTGAGCTGTATAATCTTCTACATTTATTAAAAAGAGGGCATCTTGGCACTGTAAACCAGTTTAAGGGACAGTTTTTAGATCGGGGTAATAAAAGAATTCCTATAAATCCTAGGGACTTGAAAAGAAAATTAGATGAAGTTATGGTCAGAAGAAAGAGATCTGAAACAACTGTGAGCTATATGAAAAGGATTCCTAGGATTGTCAGTGTTGAACTATCTAAGGAAGAAACAGAGATATATGAGGATATTTGTGAGTTGTTGAAAACGAGATATTTTGGAGTTAATGGTGATAAGATTAATGGAAAACTGGCTATTTATGCTATACTTCCTAAGATAACTAGTTCTTCAATATCTGCAATTGAGACTTTGACTAATATTTCTAATAATGAAAAGTATCATAATGATACAAAGCAATTTGCACTTGGAATAGTTGAAAAATATAAAAATTTGAAAAAAGATTCAAAAATTGAAAAATTAATTGAAATTGTTGATGAGTTGTTAAAGGAAGACAGAAATCAGAAGATTCTTATTTATACTAAACATCCTACTACTTTAAGATATATTTCTGAGAAACTAAAACCCTATAATCTTAAGGTATTAGAATTCATGGGTGGAATTGATAGGGAAGGTAAGACAGCTATAATAAAAGAGTTTAAAGAAAGTGCAAATATATTGATTTCAACTGAAACAGGATGTGAAGGATTAAATTTTCAATTCTGCCATAATATTATTAACTATGATTTACCATGGAATCCAATGTCTGTTGAACAAAGAATCGGAAGAATTGATAGAATTGGGCAGAATCACGACATGAATATTTTTAGCCTTGCAACTAAGGGAACAATGGAAGAACATGTTGTTGATTTAATAATAAATAAAATGTGCTGTATTGGACTTGTTATTGGTGAACTTCCAATAATTTTATTTAATCTTGGTTTAGATGGTAAAAGCGAAAATGGTTATAATAAGATTGAAGAAATGCTTATGAATAAATTTATAGACTCAAAAAATAATCTAGAAATATTTTCAAAAGGTGTTGAGGAAATAGCTCAAATGATTGAAGAAGGCATGGAAGCCTATAGTAATTCAAAAAAATATAATGAGGAGATACTTGATTCATAAAATGGCTAAAGAAGAAGAAAATATAATGAAACTTGCAGAGGGTTTTTTTAAAAATCTAAAATGTAAAATTAATTGGGATGGCAAAGTTTTAGTTATTAATAATGTTCCTGAGGATTTTGAAAAAGATTTTGGAAAAAAAGGACCTTATTTTTTAGTTTTTAACAGAGAAGACTATGACAAACATGAAAATTCTGAATTGGTTGCAAGGGGAAGTGTTTTATTAAAAATAATAGCTAATTACCTTGAAGAAAGAGGACAGACAACATTATTGAGACTTAATTTTAATCCTAATCTGAAAGATTTGGTTTTAAAAGAAATTGATTTAAATGGCTATGTTCTGAAAGGTATTGATGATAAGATAAATTATGATTATATAATAAGATTTATTTTTCTTACAAACTTTCAGTATTTAAATGAAAGGGAGCAGATAACAAGTTCTATTTATATCAAGGATAAAAAAATATTAGATAAATTTGATGTTGAAGATTTTGATTCTGTTGAAGGTAAAAAAGAAGAGATTAATATTAAAGATATAAATGAAGAATATATTATTTCTAAGAAAAAGTTAAAGGAAAATATTAATGAAAAAACAAAGGAAATAGTTGACAAACTTAATTTTTCACTTGAAAGTGCTATGAATAGAATAAAATCACATTATCTTCATCAAATGGATGAGTTTAATTCTGAGATAAAAAGAAATGAAGAAAATATTCTTTCATTGAAAGAAAGAATTAGGAAGGGAATTGAAAAAGATGTTGTTGGAGCTGAAGAAAAAATAAAAAGATTAAAATCAAATATTGAAAAGATAAAGAATTCTGATGATATGAATAGGGTTGAAAAAGAAAGGGATGTTTATATAAATGATGAAAAAAGCAAACATAGTTTAAATGTAAATAATAAATTAATCAATACTTCTATTATTTATTATCCTATTTATAATATTGATGTTTCTCTTCTCAATAAGAATAAGCATGTAAAACATATCAATCTTGTTTTTAATCCTGTTAAAAAAGAATTAAGTTCTTTAAATTGTGAAAATTGTGGGGAAAAACTTGCTAAGGTAAATATTTGTCATTCAAATCATATTTACTGTGAAGGTTGTGGCAATAGATGTGTATGTGGAACTGAAACCTGTGAAAAATGTGAAAAGCTTAGTTGCAATATTTGTGGAAGAGGTGTTTGTATTAAATGTGGAGCAAGATGTTCTATATGCAATAAATATGCTTGTTCTTCTGATATGTGTTTAGATAATTTAACTGGAAGACATATTTGCAATCATTGCGCAAAATATTGTTCCATATGCAATAAGTTTTCAAACAAAGCTAACTTTTTTAGATGTGGTATTTGTGGCAAGGAAATGTGCAGCAGATGTAGTAAAATTGATTTTAAATTAAAAAAGAAGGTTTGTGTTGATTGTTTTAAGCCTACTGATTTTAGAGTTTAGAATTATTATGCAGATGTTATTTCCAGAGGCATGCCTAATTTTCTAGCAATTTCTCTTGAAGCATAAAGTTGCTCATCTTCTATATTTGTGCCTGGAACTGCTAGAACTTCTAAACTTGGTTGACCCCTTAATTCAAGATAGGCTGCAACTTGAGAAACTTTTTCATAGTTTGGCATTGCTCCTTGTTCTGTTCTTGGAAGAAATCTAAGCTCATGATCTGGCAATACTAAACCTAACTTTGCTAATCTTTCTTCAAGAAGGACAGTTGAAAAACCAGGACTTCTGTGATCTGCAATATATGCAAGTGAATTACTTAATGTTGTTTTTAATCGTTGATTCTTTTCATTCATTTGTCCTGTTACTTGATAAATTTTGAAATCTCTTGTGATGTGGAGAGGAACACAAGGTTGTATTAACATCTTAATTTCTAATTCTCTCATTGTTGGAGCTAATCTGCCACCTAAAACAGAAAGCATATTAGAAATATCTATAGAAGCACCATTTTCCCAAACATAGATTGTTGCTGAATGAAAATCATCTTCTTGCATTTTTATTTTAATTCTCAGTGGTTTTTAAGGATTTGTGTATGAGATTATATCTGCTATTGTTATTGTTTATTCGCAGATATTTAATAAATAATAATCAGTATCTACAAAAGTATTTTAAAACTCATAGATTCGTTTTTCTAAGAACTTGTTTAGTTTTTATAGTAAAGCAGTAGTTTTATTGATTCTGTAGAATATCTATAACTTCTTTCATCTAAACTGTATGGAAATCTTTTCATAAAAGACTTTCTCAGATAAATTATGGCTATACTTATTTCAGCTTGTTAGACAAATGTTCAACTACTAAACTCAATCCAAAGATTTTTAAAGCACCTATTTCTTTGTTTTTTCATGCCAATCTATGAATATCGATGTAACCAATGTGATAGATTATATGATCAACTTGAACCTAGCACTGCTTCTAAAACCCAATCATGTATTGATTGTGGCGGACTTGCTGAAAGAGTTTTAAGTGTTCCTGCAAAACCTTTAATAGGAAGTTCAAAGCCTGGAAAAGCAGATTATAGTTCTGGTTGTCCTTTGTGTAGCGGAGTTCCTCTTTTAGTTCTAGCGGTTCCTAAAGGAACAAAGGTTGAAATTAAATCAAGAAATAGTCCTTCTAAAAATTAGTGATTGTTTTTCTTAAATTATTATTATTATTATTATTATTATTATTATTAAAGTTAG
>Ga0208245_1000301_pt1 | contig 44972 bp, 38 predicted proteins | sample RifOxyC1_FD_184035 | JGI IMG/M metagenome (GOLD analysis project Ga0208245, IMG submission 184035) | Soil microbial communities from Rifle, Colorado - Rifle Oxygen_injection C1 (SPAdes) | ecosystem: Environmental > Terrestrial > Deep subsurface > Rock core/Sediment | place: Rifle, Colorado... | reverse complement strand
TAGAGCCAGGCTTGACTTTATCGCCGCAGGTTGTTATTTGGCTAAATAAGTGGTTATGACACATTGTGGCGTAGGCCTGTGTGTTGTTCACTCAACGGGGATCCAAAAAGGGAGCACGGACCCGGGATCAAAGGTCCGGCAGTAATTAATTGTTAGGGGGAATCATGAAAGAGGTCAAAATCATTAAACGTTATCAGAATCGCAAGCTCTACGACACCCATGAGTCCAGTTATGTGACTTTGGATGAGATTGCGAAGATGATCAAAGGCGGAGAAGATCTGCGCGTCATCGATAACAAAACCAAGAACGACATCACTGCCGCGACACTGACGCAGCTTCTTTATGAGAGCGAGCGCAAGGCGAAAACACAGCCTTCCGTTGACCTCCTGAAAGAAATCATTCGTCACGGCGACGGCTCGTTCTCCGGCTACATCCAAGCCAAGATCAGCACTGAGATTGCCCGCTTCGACCAAGATGCGGCAAAAGACATTGCAGCAGCGACTGCGAACACCCGCGCCGCTGTCATGAATCAGTAATTCAACTCAAGACCGACCAATAAGGTCGCCTTTGGACTCCGTTGTGCTCTCGATTTGCGCATAATGGAAAATCCCGCTAAGCTAAAAAGAGATTGGGAATAGGCAGCACGATGTGCTGTCTATTCCCACTACGTGCAAAATAAGCACAACCGCGCAACGGCGCTGAATGCAAAGACATGGAGGTCTGAGCATGGCAAGTCTCTCAAAGCAATCCATTACTCGACTCGCAACCAACCTACTGCTGATTTCCTGGGTATTCCTAGGTTCAGCGCCCGAAAGCCAGGGTTCGACAGGGCGCAGCTGGCTTCAACAGCCGTCCTGGGCGGGAACAGATCAAATCACGGACAGAAGACCCGCACTTTCGAGAAACAGGTACACAGCGTCCCCCTTCACACCGGGCTCCAACAATCTCGCACTCGATGTGGGGCAGATTTTTCTAATGGGCGATCTCGGTGAATACTCGGACAGCATCGGCTCACAAATTCACTACACGTACGGTGTAAGTGACCTCTTCGGATTCGACAGCAGCCTAGGATATTCCGATCACTCCGACGGAAAATTTTCAATGATCACGCTTTTGGCCGGCTTGCGAACCAACCTCAGCTGGTACGACAAGGTCGTTCCTTATCTGGTTTTTGGTTTGGGATTTTATCGACCAAGCTATCAGCAGCTCGTTTCAGCTTCGGCGTCGGCAACCGGCAACGCAACCGCGACCTCGGTGGCACCCGTGCTCTTCGGTGTACACCTCGGGCCGGGCGTAGACCTCGAGGTGACACGAAACCTTTTCTTTGGAACGTCCCTCACCTTTCACGACGTCTTTGGATCAACTCGCTATACCGCTGATGGAAAACTGTTAAATGTCGGCGGGACTTATACATCATTTTTCCTGCACGCCGGCGTCACGTTTTAAGCCGGTTACTTCGCAGGAACAAGCTTTCCGTCTTCAAAATGAAGATCTGAAATCTTCTGCCCTTTTTCATCCCACTCAATCCAACGCCCGTTCTTTCGGCCACTTTTGTACTCACCTTCGAGAGCTCTTTTTCCATTCGGATACCATTCGAAATATGGCCCGTTATTCACGAATTGCCCCAGCTGATCTTTCTTTTGTGTGCACTGTTTGGTCCCGCGGAACGGCCTATCTCTCGGTGGCTCTCCCCCCTCGCTGCACGGACGAGACGGTGTCGAAGCGCACGCGCAACAAACCAGCACTATGCCGACAAAAGCCGCCGGTGCCCCGATTTCCATGCTCCATTGCATAGCGACTATCTTATCCGAACAAAGCCGGAGTAAAAAGCCAAGTTAGGGCAACCACATGCGATCTCTTGATAATGGGGAGCTTTGTGGCAGCGCGTTTGACGGAGCTTTGACTTTGATTTCCGCCTTCCTTATCGTCGAGCCATAAGTTATTGAAATTCTAATCAAAAAAGCCATTAACAAATAGTCGCTCGGTGTTCTGTAAACTATTTTAATTTGAATTCGAGAAGCAGCCAACTTTTTGTTGCCGTTTCGCAATAAATTGCTATCTTCCCCCGACAGAGGGGAAGTGGCAGGCGCGAAAAGCACTGTCCATTTTGACTATGAACGAACGAGGATACTTACTATCCCGATTTTGGCTGATCATCAGCCTGGGATTCGTATTTTCCTCGTTGCTGCCTCTCAACTCTTTCGCTGCTCCCCGCAGAAATACAAACGACAAAACAGTTTACGTCCACCTCTTCGAATGGACATGGAAAGACATCGCTCTCGAGTGCGAAACTTTTCTCGGACCCAAGGGATTTCGGGCCGTCCAAGTTTCTCCGCCGAATGAGCATGCGGTTCTCCCGAACAACCCATGGTTCGAGCGCTACCAACCCGTCAGCTATCAACTCACCACTCGAAGCGGAACGCGCGACGAATTCATCGACATGGTGAAACGCTGTAAAGCTCAAGGCGTGGATATTTACGTTGACGCCGTGCTGAACCACATGTCCTGGGTTAACCGCTCCGGGCGATCGAAATATGGAGTCGGCGGTTCACCGTACGACGAATACAGTTACGCGGGACTGTATTCACCAAATGACTTTCACCGCTGTGGGAAGAACGGCGATGACAGCATTCAAAATTACCAGGACCGCTGGGAGGTTCAGAACTGCAATCTGACAACTTGTGCCGATCTTAAAACAGAATCAACTTACGTCAGAGGAAAGCTCGCAAGCTATTTACAGGACCTGATCGATATCGGAGTCGCGGGTTTTAGAATCGACGCCGCTAAGCACATCCCTGTAACGGATCTCCAGACAATCTTCTCGATGACGAATCAGTCGTACTATGTCTATCAAGAAGTCATCGATTACGGCAGCGAGCCGATCAAATCGTCTGAATATTTCATGACCGGTGACGTGATTGAATTCCGTTTTGCCAGACAGCTTGCGCATACCTTCAACTCCGGACAACTCAGCTGGCTGGGTCAGTTCGGACAGACTTGGGGCTTCGTTCCCGATCGTAAAGCGATCGTCTTCGTCGACAACCACGACCTTCAACGGGGTCACGGCGGCGGAGGAGAAGTACTGACCCACAAAGACGGACAGAAATACACACTGGCCAACATTTTTATGTTGGCCTGGCCGTACGGATACCCGCAGGTCATGTCCAGCTATCGTTTTAATGACAGCAGTCAAGGTCCGCCCAGCACCGGCGTGACCACAAAACGGGTTTTCAGCGGAAGCCGCACGACTTGCGGCCAAGATTGGATTTGCGAGCACCGGTGGGCGCCTATCGCCAACATGGTGGGTTTCAGGAACTACACGCAATCGACTCCGGTTCAGAAGTGGTGGAGCAACGGCAAGAACCTGATCAGTTTCGCCAGAGGGAACAGCGGTTACGTGGTTATCAATAAAGAAAGCCAGGGAAGCGATCGCTGGTTTGATACCGGTTTACCCTCCGGAAGCTATTGTGATGTGATCTCAGGTGATGTTTCCCCGGATGGAAGGCGTTGTACGGGCCCGACGATTTTTGTAAATGAATACGGCTGGGCTCAGATCAGCGTAGGACCGAATAACGCAGTTGCGATTCATGGAGGGGCGCGGCCAAGGACGCGCTGACCGACATGTCAATAGCCCCAAGGAGGAGGCGCGACATGACAAGGCCAGTTGGGCTGCTGATTACTCTTTTTCTAATCCTATGCGCTTATCCCGTCTTTGCGTCCTCGGGAAAAAAGCTCTCCCCCTGCTTTTCAGCCGCACGGGACAATAACGTTTTAGCGGATGGCCTCGGACACAATACGTTTGAAGCAGTTTATCGATCGCCTTTTGGCGCGGTAAAGTTCGACCAGGGAACAGTGCGGCTCCGACTCAGGACTTGCAAAGATGACGTGGAGCGCGTCCGTGTTCGGGTGTGGTACGGAGCTGAGAGATCAGAACGCTGGATCGAAATGGAGCGAGACAACACGCTCCCACCGACTCTCAGTAACGACGGAAGCCTTGGACCCGTCGAATTCTGGAAAGGGAATGTTCCGATTCCCGAGAACTCTGACCTTCTCTTCTATCATTTTGAAGCAACCGACGGCAGCAGCGTCGCCTATTACAATAACGTGAGCCCATCTTATGCGATCAATGGCTGGGGTCGCTATTCTAAACACTGGGATGACACCAACACCTTCCAGATCTCGGTGTACGATCCAAATTTTCGGGTTGCCGAATGGCTTAAGGGAAGCGTCATTTACCAGATTCTCCCGGATCGGTTCCGAAATGGTGACGTTTCAAACGATCCAATCACCGGGACCGGTTTCGTCTTCGGCAAGACCGTTCGAAAGCTGAATTGGAACGAACCCCTTTGCGATCCGAGGGGTCCGTCTTGCCCCAGGGAATCCGACAGTCAGTTTTACGGCGGTGACCTTCAAGGGGTGATTGAAAAACTGGATTACCTGAAAGAACTCGGCGTTAATGTGATTTATTTCAACCCGATCTTCCAGTCTGCGACAAATCATCGCTACGATACCCAGGACTACCACTCGATCGACCCAAAACTGGGTGGGCTGGAAACCTTTAGGCGGCTGGTTTCCGAGGCGAAATCGCGAGGCATCCGAGTGGTGCTGGACGGCGTCTTCAACCACGGTTCCGCGGACAGCGTCTATTTCGACCTTTATCAGCGCTGGGATACGGTCGGCGCGTGTGAAGCGCCAGACTCACCCTTCAGAAGCTGGTTCTACTTCCCGCATTTCCAGAATCGGCCTTTTGATCATGCACGCCCGAGCGATTTCTATTACTGCCTCGGGTTGAATGGAACGCTCACGACCTACGAATCCTGGTGGGGCTATTTCGAGCACCCTGTATTCGACAAGTGGCAACCCGCCGTTCGTAATTACTTCTTTAGCGGCGGCTCGGATTCCGTAGCACGGCGCTGGATACGCGAAGGAACGGCGGGATGGCGCTTGGATGTCGCGGGCGATGTCAGCAAAGGCGAGGGAGTTGATCCCGTTAATGACTATTGGCAAGGCTTTCGGAAAGCAATCAAGGCAGAGAACCCCGACACCATTATGATCGGCGAAGAGTGGGGAAATGCGAGTTCCTGGCTTCTGGGCCATGAGTGGGACAGTGCGACGAATTACCGGTTTCGTACGGCCCTTCTGGACTGGCTCGCTGACGGCTGCGTAGGCCTGGGATGCTCAAACGGAACCTATTTCGAAGACGACGATAACAACTGGGAATCGAGCAACGGGCCCATTTTCCCGATTTCCGAGACACAATTCGAAAACCGGCTCAGGGCCATTCAACAGGATTATCCGCCTCAAGTCTGGAAGGCGATGATGAATCCGCTCGGCAGCCACGATACCCAGCGAGTTCTTTTCGTTTTAAAGAAGGCCTCACGCGATAATGAGCAAATTGCCCGTGAAAAGCTCAAGCTGGCAGCCCTGTTTCAATTCACTTATCCCGGGGCGCCGGTCATCCTGTACGGCGACGAAGTCGGCGTGAAATCGGAAGGGATGTATTACGAAGGGCGATGGAAAGACGACCCCTACACCCGCGCGGTTTACCCGTGGGTCGAACAAGGACTCCTACCTGATCTGGATCTCAAAGCTCACTTTCAAAGAGTGAGCACATTGCGCAATCGTTATCCCGCGCTCAAAACCGGCGACTACGAACCGATCCAGCTGGACAATTATCACCGGGTTTTTGCTTTCCGAAGGAGCGAAGGCAGGCAACAAATTTGGGTCGTTCTCAATCGGGCGAATCGCCCGGCTCAGATCAAACTCCCCGTCCTGAAGGCCCTATCGGATGGTACCGAATTCGAAGACCTTCTCAACGGAGGAGTATTCAGGATTTCTGGCGGTAACTTGGATTGCGGAAGCATTCCGGCCTTTTCAGGGCGCGTCCTTCTCATGCGTTGAGTCTTGATGAGTCAAAAAATCCACTTGGCCGGAGGCCTAGACTGGATTAGGTTCTCTGGGTTCAACTATTCCAAGATCTAATGGAGAGAACCGCGTCGCCAAGGGGGATTTGCGAGAATGTCACCGCAGAAAAGTACCGACCTGAGATCAATTCGTGGGTCAGTCAGACCTGTCATCGAGCAGCTTAAGCCCGAGTTAAACGCCGGCCGCTATTCCGTAAAACGCGTTCAAAATGATTCTGTATCCATCGATGCCACGGTTATCCTGGATGGCCACGATATTCTCGCCTGCGAGCTTCTCTACAAGCACGAACGTGACCGCGACTGGTCACGTGTTCGAATGAAGCAAACAGTGCCTGGGCGCGACTTATGGAATGGTTCCTTTCTCGTTCCAAAAATGGGCCAATATGTTTATACGGTCCAAGCCTGGGTCGATCATTTTGAAACCTGGAAAACCGGCTTGAAAAAGAAGAGTGATGCCGGGCAGGATATTTCTGTCGAACTCCGAATCGGTGCGCTCCTCATCAGGCAGGCTGCCCGCCGTGCACAAGGTCCGGATAGCACGAGGCTGATGCGTTACCTCAAATTTCTGGCCGACACTTCCATGCCTAACACAGAAAAGGTGAACCGGGTCCAGGAACCCGAGCTTTCAAGCCTCATGGCTAAATGTCCCGACCGGCGACTGGGGACGACCTACGACCGTGAACTTCGCATCACGGTCGACCGAAAGCGCGCTCAGTTCAGCGCCTGGTATGAATTCTTCCCGCGCTCGGTCTCAAAAAAGCCCGGAGCGCACGGCACCTTCAAAGATTGCGAAAGAATGCTCCCCTACATTTCGGGGATGGGGTTCGACGTGGTTTATCTCCCCCCCATTCACCCGATCGGAAAAGCTTTCAGAAAAGGAAAAAACAATTCGCTCGCAGCCGAACCAAAGGACCCGGGTTCCCCGTGGGGAATTGGCGGGAAAGCCGGAGGCCACAAATCCGTTCATCCGGAACTTGGCAGCATCAGGGACTTTCGACGTTTTCTGAAAAAAGCCGAGGAGCACGGCTTGGAAGTCGCTCTCGACATCGCCTTTCAATGCTCGCCTGACCACCCGTACGTGAAACAACATCCGGAATGGTTCAAAAAGCTCCCGGACGGCACCATTCAGTACGCCGAGAACCCGCCCAAGAAATACCAGGACATCTATCCTTTCCACTTCGAATCCGCTGAATGGGCTCCCCTCTGGCTTGAGCTCAAAGGCGTTATTCGTTTCTGGATCAAGAACGGGGTCAAAATATTCAGAGTTGACAACCCGCACACGAAACCGTTCGGCTTCTGGAATTGGCTGATCGCTGAAATAAAAAAGGACCATCCCGAGGTGCTTTTCCTTTCAGAAGCGTTCACCCGTCCCGCAATGATGTACCACCTCGCGAAAATCGGGTTCACTCAGTCCTACACGTATTTCACCTGGCGGAATACCCCGGCCGAGTTCAAAAAGTATCTCGAGGAATTGACACAGACCGAAGTCTCGGAATTTTATCGCCCGAACTTTTGGCCAAACACGCCCGACATTCTTCCCCTGCATCTTCAAACAGGCGGGCGTCCGGCTTTTCTCACCCGCGTCGCGCTCGCGGGCACCCTTTCATCGAATTTCGGTATTTACGGGCCCGCTTACGAGCTGGGAGAAAACGCGCCGCTCAAGGAAGGCGGAGAAGAGTACCTGAATTCGGAGAAATACGAGATCCGCAATTGGGATCTCTCATCCTCAACGAGCATCGGGGATTTTATCGGTCGCCTCAACCGGATCCGAAATGAAAATCCTGCTTTGCATGGCAACAGGAATATCCAGTTCCACCCGACTCACAATGACCAAGTGCTCTGCTTTACCAAACACACGGACGACCTCTCAAACATTATCCTGGTTGTAGCCAATCTCGATTTCCACAAGACGCAGACAGCTCGGATCGAGCTTCCGTTGGACTCTTTCGGTTTTAATATTCGATCGAGCTATAAAGTGACGGATCTGATCGCAAATCGCCCGTTCACGTGGAAAGGCCGTACGCAAAAGCTCCAGCTTCCCCCGTCGTCAAGACCGGTCACCATCTTCAGGATTCAAAAACAATGAAACAATCTCGAACAGTAAGAAAAAGCAAACGGAACCCGAAGCGGGCAAAAACCAACTCCGAGGAGGCTCTCTGGAGCGGTCTTGAAGCCATTCTCCCGGAAGTTCTTCCAAAACTTCGATGGTTTGGGGGGAAAGCCCGCAAAATCAGGGCAATCGAAATGGTCGAAAGAATCCCGTTTTCGAACGAGGCCGTGATCGCCCTCATGCTGATCAAGTACACCGCCGGAGCTCCGGACACCTACGCACTTCCGCTCCGAGTCGTAAAAGGCAGCGCCGCTCGCATTGTTAAAAAGAGACACCCGCAATCGGTGCTCAGCGCGATCAGGTCAGGCAAAGAATTCACCGTGATTCAGGATGCGACCTGGGATGACGGGTTCCGGGCCGATCTGCTCAAATTCATTTTCGAGAAGAAACGTTTAAAAGCATCCGCGGGTGGCCTGATTTCCTCGCTTACGCGGCATGCGCGTTCGGGAGCCAAGCTTCGAATAGGACCACGTTCGGAGGTCTTAAAGGGGGAACAAAGCAATACCTCGATCAATTATGGAAACCGTTTCGTTCTGAAGCTTTTTCGAAGACTGGAAGAAGGCGTGAATCCGGACGTCGAAATCGGGCGTTTTCTGACGGATCATACCGATTTTAGAAATGCCCCGCTTTCGATCGCCACGCTTGAATATCTCCAACCCGATTCCGAGCCGATCACTCTCGCGAGCGTCCAGGCCTTTGTCCCGAACGAAGGAGATGCCTGGAAAGTTTTCATGAAGCGCCTCTCGAGATTCTGCAAGAAGCGCGGAACTCTTGGATTGCAGACTATCCAGCTTCCGATGCCTTCAAAGAACATTCTCGAAGCCTCAAAAGAGCCTTTCCCAAAGGAGGTCACGAAATATCTCGAACCCTTCCTTTCGATGGCGGAACTCCTCGGCAAACGAACGATAGAGATGCACATCGCACTCGCCAGCCGCGCCGGAGCCAATAACTCGGACTTCGAACCCGAACCTTTCACGTTGTTTTACCAGCGGGCGCTTTACCAGTCGATGCGCGAACAGGCTGACAGAACTCTCGATGCACTCCGTGTCGTCGGGGAGGACCTTCCCGAAAGCGTCCAACGTGAAATGCATCCCCTTCTTGCCGCCAAATCCGAACTCTACCGGCGCTTCGACCAGCTTCTCGAAAATAAAGTGAACGCGATGAGAACTCGGACCCACGGTGATTTCCATCTGGGACAGGTTCTTTATACCGGGAAAGACTTCGTCATTATCGATTTTGAGGGTGAGCCGGCACGAAGCCTTTCCGAGCGGAAGTTCAAACGTTCCGCGCTGCGCGACGTCGCCGGAATGCTACGATCTTTTCATTACGCATCGCACGTTGCCGGGCACGGAGAATACCCGTCGAACTCCGAAATGGAACACTGGCTGGAGTTCTGGCATTCCTGGGTCTGCGTCGCCTATCTGAAAGGATATTTCGGAAACTCTGGAAGTTCAGATTTTCTCCCCGAATCCACGGAGTCAATTCAGATGCTTCTGGATATTTATCTCCTTGAAAAAGCGCTCTACGAGCTTACATACGAAATCAATAACCGTCCCGAATGGGTAAAAGTGCCCCTCTCGGGAATTCTGAAACTGCTGGAGGCTAAAACATCATGACTCACACCCCGGAACAGATCACGAAGCTGAACAAGCTTGCAGCGGCGAAAGGTGTCCAGACCTCGTACCACAGCGCCTTCGGGACCACGGTTGAAACAACTCCTGCCGGCCTCGTGATCGCGCTCAATGCACTCGGTGGCGCACAGCTCAAGGAAGATCTTTCGAACATCGATGACGTCATGGCTGAAGCTGCCGCGGAAAGTTGGAAGAAGCCGTGCGAGCCTGTCGTGGTTTTCTGGGAAGGACGGGTTCCTGAGATTCCCATCCGATTCGCGGTCCCGAAAAAGACGAAATCCAAGAAACTGAGCGTCAAGATCACCCTGAAGCTCGAATCCGGCAAAGGCTTCAGCATCACCCAGGACCTGTTAAAACTTCCCGCGTTGCGCGAGGAGACTCTCGAAGGAACTCTATTTCGCGAGGTGCCTGTCAAACTGAAGCGAAAGATTCCGTTCGGATATCACGAAGCCAAGCTCATGCTCGGTTCCGCGCGCCAGACAATCATGATTATTTCGGCGCCCAAAAAAGCCTACAAGCCTGCTCGCGGCCCGAAACGCTCGTGCGGAATTTTCGCCCCGCTCTACGCTGTTCATTCCAAGCAAAGTTGGGGAATTGGCGACTTTAGCGACCTGTCGCGATTAATGGATTGGGCGTATGATCTCGGTTGCGACTTTGTCGGGACATTGCCGATGCTTTCTGTTTTTACGGATAAGCCAATAGTGGAGCCAAGCCCCTACTCACCGTTGAGTCGCGTCCACTGGAACGAGCTTTACGTCGACCCGCGACAAGCTCCGGAATGGAGGGATTGCGCAAAAGCCCGCGAGCTGGCCGAGTCTTCGCCGTTCAGAACCGAAATCGTAAACCTGCAGGCGACGAAAGAAGTGGATTACCGTTCAGTTTCACGGCTCAAGCGCCCCGTTTTAGAAGCAATGGCAGAGTTCTTTTTCGCAAAAAAGCGGGACACGAGCCGAGAATTCAAACAGTTCTTGAGGCTTTACCCTTCCGCGGTGGACTACTCGGAGTTTCGTGCGGTTTGTGACAAACGAAACGAATCCTGGCGCAATTGGCCGGAACCGCTTCGTTCAGGAAAGGTCAAAAAGTCGGATTATAACGATCGTGATCGCAAAACCCATCTCTACGCTCAGTGGCTCGCCCACCGGCAACTTCTCGCGATTTCCGAAAAATCAAAGAAGAAGGGCCGTGGCATTTATATCGACTTTCCTTTGAGTGCTCATGCTGATGGTTACGACGTCTGGCGCGATCGTGAAGCCTTCGCCCAGGTTGTTTCGGCTGGATGCCCGCCGGACCCCGCCCATGTCCATGGACAGGATTGGGGGATTCTCCCGTTGAATCCGCAGGCAATTCGATTGAGCAAATACAGCTACTTCAGAAGGTGCCTCGAAAGTCATATGAGGTATGCGGGGCTGCTCCGACTCGATCACGTCATGTGCTTTTACAGGCTTTACTGGGTGCCACATGGCCTGGGCGCGAAGAACGGCGTCTATATCCGGTACAAAATGGATGAATTTTTTGCACTGCTCGTCCTCGAGTCTCATCGCAACCAATGTACCCTGATCGGTGAGGATTTGGGTACCGTTCCGCCCGAGATTCGAGAAGCCATGACCGAACACGGAATTCTCAGAATGTACGTCCAACAGCGCCGGCTTTCGACGAGCAAGGATGAGCCATTATCCCCTGTTCCAGTCGATTGTATCTGCAGCCTGAATACCCATGACATGCCTCCTTTCGCCGCATTCTGGGAAGGGCTCGACATTGTCGATAAGATGCACCTTGGCTACTTCGGCCCTGAAGAGCTTGAAGCCAAGAAGAAAGCGCGCGAGGACGCTAAGGAAGCACTCGTGACCTATCTGGTCAAACAAGGGCTGCTAAAGGAGCGGACCCAAGATCTGAAGCACATCCTCAAAGCCATGCTCGTGCTGACGGCTCAGGACCCCGTGAAAGTGATGCAGGTCAACATCGAAGACCTCTGGCTCGAAACACTGCCCCAGAATGTTCCGGGCACCTGGAAAGAACGCCCGAACTGGAAGCGCAAATGCCGACATGGAATGGAAGAGCTGCCGGAGCTAGGCTACAAACCTCTGTTCCAGGAACTGATTCGATTGAGGAAAGCTGGAAAATAGTTCATCCAGATCCATCGGTTCTGGTTTAGGGTCTGCTTTTTGCTGGCATTCACGATGAGATGCCATGTCAAAGTATTCTGATCGTGGAAGACGATGCGGGAATCAGCGAAACACTGCGGCTCATCCTTGAAACCGAGGGTTTTACCGTGTTTTCTGCCGCGAACGGAAAAGAAGGCCTCGATATTTTGCCGACGATTCCTTCTCCTTGTCTCATACTGTTGGATTTGATGATGCCCGTCATGGACGGCTGGGCTTTTGCCGAAGCTATTGATAAAAACGCCGTTTTGGCAACGATTCCCATTGTCGTTGTCACGGCCTTTTCAGAAAAAGCGACCACGCTGAAGAAGGCGAATGCGGTCATAAAAAAACCCTTCGACATCGATGCATTGATGAATCTTGTCCGGCAATATTGCGGCCGGATGTAGAAGTGCGGCGATTTTGGCAGTCCGCTTGCACGATTCCTGTTTGGTGCGGGTGCAATGTATCGATGGTATTTAATGCTCTCTCGAGTCCTTTGTTTTGGACTGGCGGTTATCGTGCTTCAAAAAGGCGCTCCAGGACTCAGCCGTGCCCATGCCACCGGCCTTATTGCTACCGAACCGACATTCGCGCCCGAGGATGTCAAAGCTGCTTTTCTACTGAATTTCGGCCGGCTCACTGAATGGCCAAGCGAGGTCTTGTTAAAATTCCCTCGTCAGTTCAATCTTTGCGTCATAGGACCGGCTCACATAGCAGAGAGGACAGCGCAAGTCTTACAAAACGAAACGATCAAAGAGAGGAAAGTGGCGATCGTAAGGCGGTCTCCGTCGCAGGCATTAGCGGACTGTCAGATCGTATACATCGCTCTGGACGGCCGTTCAGCACAGATTTCAGAGATCCTATCTCGTCTGAAGACAGCAGCCATTCTCAGTGTCTCTGACCACCCTGAGTTCACAAAGCTCGGTGGCATCATTCAGTTCAAACTCGAAGCACAGCGCGTGGGTTTTAAGATATACCTCACCGCTGCGGAAAGGGCCGGTTTGAAAGTCAGCTCAAAGCTCCTTAACGTTGCGGAGGTGATCCGATGATTTTCCGCAGCATCCGCCACTCGATTTCCACACAATTTGGAAAAGCACAGATCGCGACCAAGATTCTCGTAATCATCATGCTTGCGGTCATTACGGCTCTAACGGCTAGCGGGGTTGCATTGATCGTAGGAGACAGAATTCTTGAAAAAAGTCGAATGGAAGAATCCGTTTCGGCTTTAGCACAAATCATCGGATCAAACACCGCCGCTGCTCTTGTATTTCGCGATACTGAAGCCCTGAACGAAACTCTCGCGCTACTCAACCGTCGTTACAACATAATCGCCGCCTGCATATACGACGACGCGCAACGGATCGCGGGACTCTATATTCGCACAAACGATCCATTTATCTGCCCCCCATTTAAGCCGGGACCCGAAGTCGAGTTCCTCAGGGGTGAGATTTGGGTCCGTGAGCCCGTCGTGCTGGAGCAACGGCAGATCGGGACACTGCTATTGGTTTCGGACCTTCGGGAAATGCGACAGGCTATCCGTTTCCATATTGTGGTTATCGTGGCTGTGCTGTTTCTTGCGCTATTCATGGCCTATATTCTCTCACGCAGGCTCCGCCATTTGGTTTCTGGCTCTCTGCTCAAGCTGATAAAGACCGCACAGCTGGTATCTGAAAAGCAGGATTACTCAATCCGAGCCGAAACCAGCGGCGAAGACGAACTTTCGATTCTAACCGGCGCATTCAACCACATGCTAAGCCGGATTGAACAGTACAACCACGAGCGTGAGCGTCTGCTTAACGAAGCACAGGAAGGCGTTCGCGCTCGCGATGAATTCATGTATATCGCTTCCCATGAGCTCAATACCCCGATTACCCCCCTAAAGCTTCAGGTCCAGTTCATCCGAAAAATGGCCGCGGCAAAGCAGCTAACTCCTGAATTTTCGGACAAGCTCGAAAAAATGCTGATCGACTCAGAACGTCACATTGGCCACATGGCAGGACTCGTCGAAAATCTCCTGGACGTGACGCGAATCGCGTCCGGGGAGTTCCGGCTGGAACTTGAACCCGTAGACTTGAACGCGTTGATTCAAAGCATCGTCAGACGATACCATTCCGAAATTGCCGCCTCTCGTTCCGAAGTCACGCTCAGACTGGAGGAGATCAAGCCGTGTATGTGGGATAGGGCCAGAATCGAGCAGATCGTCGTTAATTTGCTCGAGAATGCGTTAAAGTACGGCGAAGGCAAGCCAATTGTGATCACGAGTCGAACCGAAGGAGGGAAGGCTGTGTTTGCCATTCGTGATCACGGAATCGGAATTTCATCCGAAGAACAGTCGAATATTTTCAAACAATTCGGAAGGGCTGTTCCGTATCGCCATTTCGGCGGACTCGGGCTTGGACTCTATATCACCCTTAAAATAGTCAAAGCTCATCACGGAGAGATCCGCGTTGAGAGTCAGCTCGGTCAGGGATCCCGTTTTATCGTCGAACTTCCTTTATCGATTCAAAAAGTATAGGCCAGTTCCGCGTAAAAGTTTCGTCCTGCTTGAGGCAAATCGTTGGGAATTGACGCAGTTAAGGCACTCGGTGCTGGACCACTACTCGGCTCTCTGGCATCGGCATCAAAGAGATTCCGAACCGAGGCGCGAATATTGAGTGTTTCAACAAGTTTGTGGCGCAATATCAAATCCACGATCGTGTAACCGGAGAAATCACTTCGAGTATCCGCGGGCTGTCGCTTTCGTGTCCCGATCCAGTGGATCTGCGTACTCCAGTCCCAATTCATGGCATAAGCCCAGTCACTCCGAAGATAGGCTTTGTGGTTCGGATAGTCACCCGGATCCTTGCCGCTTTTCTCGTCCTTTGCTTTTATATAGGCGTAGTTCCCCGTGAAGAGAAGTTCGCCCAATGCTTTGATTTTGGTTTCGAATTCAAAACCATTCCCTTTTTGATTGCTGGAGTTTTGAGCGGTTGTCGTGCCAACGGGATCTCTTACAAATGTGATCAGATCGGTTATGTCATAGTGAAACAGATTGAGCCCAGTGTAGACCTCCGGTGTGATTTGATAAATCCAGGCAAGTTCGTAAGTGTTGATCATTTCAGGCGTGAGGTTCGGGTTACCCAAGGCGACCGGGTTGTTGATGGTATAAAGTTCGGCGAAGCTCGGCGCTCGAAATGCGCGTCCATAAAGAAGTTTGGTCGTCAAATCAGGCGTCGTTCTCCAGACCAGCGCCACTCTCGGGTTAAATGTATGTCCAAAATCGGAGTAATGGTCGTAACGAGCGCCCGTCGTGAGCTCCCAGTAGTCGGAAAGTTTCCACTCATCTTGGGCATACCCATGAACGTTGAACCTGGAGTTTTCTGGAAGATAGATTTCCGGAGTACCGCTTAAATTAACGATGTTCGGACGCGGCGCAAACGTGTTCGTGAAATTATTGGATTCTCTGATCCTGAAAACACGGGCAGAGGAGAGGCCAGCCCCGAAATGAAGCCGGTGTGTTTCAGATGCGTCGTGGAACAGGGAACTATGAAACCGAAATTGACGTTCCCGAAACTCTGGACTGCCGATCACGCCATCAGGAAACGCTCCGCTGCCTAAATTGGCACCAGGAGGGAATAGAAATTCATATTCATCGACGCCCTGAATCCCGTGATGATAGGAAACTTGTGATGAGAAATCCCAATTCTCACCGATTTTCGGGTGGCGATACGTCAGGTCACCCGTAACCCGACTTAGCCCAGCCCTGCCGCGCGGATCGAGCGCTTCTGCAATTCCTTGTCCCATGCCAACATTGTTTTTGCCAAAGTAGGAGCCACGCAAATGCCATTTGGATTTTTCAGCATCAAGGAATACGGCGACTCCTTTTTCGGAAAGGCTGACCGGACCGGGCGCAAGGGAAGCTCGGGTCCCAAATGCCTGATCCAGCAGGGTTTGGGCGTCTTCGGTGATCGTCTCTTTGTGACCTTCGGTCTCTTGGTAGTCGGCCATTATCGCCACGTTCAGATCACCGTACTTTTTTCCATGCAGGAACCAGATTTCGCGAAACTCAAAACTCCCAGCACGCCCCCCACCTTCTGATCCGCGAATTTCGGCAGCGGTTTTGGTGATCACGTTAATAACGCCCGCAAACGCGTCAGCGCCATAGAGCGCCGAACCTGGTCCGCGAATTATTTCGATTCTTTCGACCATTTTAACCGGCAGAACACCGAGACGAATCAATCGGTCACCCCTGACAATGCTGGAAATCGGAATTCCGTTCACCATCACCAAGGTCTGCGGATTAAAGACCGTCGAAATCCCTCGAATAAGGTATTTACTCGTATATGCCTGTCCGGAATTCGAAACGTGGAGCCCCGGAATTGATTCCAGTGCCTCTTCAACTGTGATCGCTCCCATCGCTTCGATATCACGCGCAGTAATGACCGAAGCCACAGCGGGGACGTGATCCAGTCTTTGTTGCGTCCCGGTAGCGAGCGTGGTCACTTGAATCTTCATCAGTTCTTCGATCGGCAACTGCGTCAGACGCTCTCTTTTGCCCTCAGCGAACTCACTTCCCGCGTGAGAGACACCTGCCACCAGTGATAAAGCGGAGCAGATGATGAATAGCCGTGGTTTCATGAGACGCCCCCGGGCGGGAAACTGGATGCACCGATTGCGCCAGCTGAGGATCCTGCTCAGATCGTTTTTGGTCAGCTCGTTCCCGATCAAAGCGCCACTAACCCAACTAAGTCCTCGTATATATAGCTTTTTCAAGCGAGTCTTGATTATTTGCATTTTTACACTGTGTTAAGTAAACTTAATTCAATGGCGTATTTTGCGTGGATTCAACTATTTCTAGTCCAGGTTTTCGGGACCGGTCGTCTTCTTGCCGCGCTTTTGGTCGCAAGCTTCTTTTCCCCCTCATTGGGCCTCATCCCGCCGAGCATTGCAGCCGAAGCAAAACGCCAGAAAGTGATCGATTTCGAGGACGAGGTCGTCGAGGGCATGAATAAGCGACCTCTCGATTCACTCTCTCACCTTTCAGAAGCGGAAAAGAGGCGACGCAAGCACCATCTTTACCGCAAGCGCGGCGGATTCCGTTCCGAAACCGCCGAAACCCTGCGTTTACTGAGGTATCTCCCATGAAAGCGGCCGCCGGGCATTACGTCGTCACGACTTCGATTCGTGGAGTTTCAAGAACACAGATCTGGCATGCGCACTCCCCCCTCACCCTCGGGCACCCGCTCCATTGGGTCATTGAACGCACTGAAAATGGGGTGAGAGCACGTAATATTTCGGGAACAATGAGCGTCCCGCGCAAAGAAGGCCTTCGCGAATTGGACAACCAAGCTCTCGAAAAAGGCGCCGAACTCGAACTCCCGTTTTTCGAGGAGAAAGAAAAACGTCCACCGTGTGTTCTGAAGATTCACCGAATGACCTCGGTGCGACCGATTTTCACCTCGCGCGAAGGCGACGTAATCCAGGCTTTTGCCTGTGCGGGTAATTGGATACTCAGCTCAAGAGCGGTTGAGCAGGAGTACCTGGGAATTGCGCAGAAAAGAACCGTTTTCTCCCTAAAGCGGACCGGGCGAAGAAAAAGCGACAATTATGAACTCACAATGTTCGACGACGGGCTGCAGCTCAGGCTCACCGGAACCCAAAAGATTGGCAAATCGAACACGCCGGTCTCGATTTCCCCCGAAGAACTGCTCCAGTGCCAGATCATTCTGGGCACACAGACCTGGCATTTCGGATTGGTCCAAGCCCCCAGCGCCCAAGACCTCACACGCAGCGAAATCGAGATACCCGATCCCGAGACAGCCTGGTTTAAGCATTCCTTGCGGTATGCGGGGATCGCATTCGGTCTTTTCATAGCGCTGTGTTTCATCTGGCCAAAACCTCCCGCCGAGACTGAACTCGTCCCCCCGCAATTCACAAAAATCGTGATGGGACCCCAAAAACCAGCCGGACAGGAAGACGCCGGTGGAAGCGAGAAGAAGGGCACGACAAAAATTCAGGATGCAGCAGTCGTCCAGGCTTTTCGTGCCAAAGCACTGCGCAACAGCATCAACGGTCTTCTTAAGGGCGGGATGACCCGACTCCTCGCACAATCCGATATCGTCGTCGGCACACGAAATTCGGCCAATGCCCGGAAGCTCTTTGACAGCAAATCCAGCGCCCTTCAGGCAACCGGAGCCGAAATCGGCCTGATGAACGCGAAGAATGTTCAGGTCGGCTCGATCGGCGGCGCAGGTGGCGCGGGCGGCGGAACCGGCGTCGGATACGGGAAGGGCCAGCACGCTGGAATCCAAGGACAAGGAAATTCCCTCGTCTCGCTTGACCTCGGCAACACCAGCGTCGAAGAAGGCTTGACCAAAGAGCAAGTGGGGGAAGTCATCCACAAGCATCTTAGCGAGATTCGGTATTGCTATGAAGCGGCAATGCTCCGCGCTTCGGGAATCGAAGGTCGCCTGATCGTGAATTTCACGATCGGCGGCAATGGTGTCGTCAAGTCATCGGAAGTGAAGTCTTCGACGTTACCCGATCCGGCTCTTGATGATTGCATTCTGAGACGACTGAATACCTGGAAGTTCCCCGAACCGAAAGGCCGTATTGAAGTCGGCGTTTCGTATCCCTTCATCTTCAAAACCCTGGGAGGTGGCTGACATGGATTCGTCAAAAAAAGTGTCCCGAATAGTACATTTCTTATTACTGAGCTTGCTCGGATTAACCCAACCCGCCTTGGCCGCAGATTCCAGCGGGAAAGCGGCCGGAACCGCCACCCCGGGCTTTTCCACGGGAGCTGCCGGCGCTGAAAAAGTGAACGTCGATACGATCAAGGAAAAATACTGGGCCCGCGGCAACGAGTCCGAACTCGGCGTCGTTCAGAACCGGCTTTATTCGAAGGAATTCAAGTTCGAACTCGCGACCTTCGGAGGCCTTGTCTCGAGCGACCCCTTCCTCAGTGTCAAATCAGCGGGACTGAGTCTCGGATTCCATTTTTCTGAATATTGGGCAGTTCACGCGTTTGGCTGGCGAAGTTTTGTTGCACCGTCATCGGCGCAAATCGCGTTCCAAGAATGGTCAGGAGAACCGCGCGTCAACACGAACGAACCTCGCGCCTTTATGGGAGCCGAGGTGACCGCAAGTCCTCTCTACGGAAAACTCAGCCTGGTCGGCAAGAAGATCATCTACTACGATATGCATATTTCGGCTGGGGCAGGCATGACGCGAACGGAAAGCGGAAGCTTTCTCACGCCCTTCTTCGGCATCGGTCAGCAAGTCTATATGACCCAATGGATGTCCCTCCGTCTGGATTACCGTCCGATGTGGTACCGCGAAACAATCAAAGAAAAGATTAACCCGCAAACCTATGGGACAATCAAGGGCCAACGCATCAACTGGACTCATGCCGTGACCTTTGGCGCAACCTTTCTCGTGGGATTCCCGAAATGAAGCCGTTCTCCAAACTCCTCATTTCGTCGGCAATGATTGCCGTACCGCTGATTGCGGCTTGGGCAAGTTTCGGTGCAGAACCACCAAGCGCTGACGGCATGGGCACTCCGAGCACATCGAACAGCGCTGACGCGCAACGATCGGTCGGGCTGCTTTCTGGCGAAGACACCTGCACGGATCGGGAAATCTGGAATTTTGGGAGTTCGAACGGCGCGGGAGTTGCCGTGAGTGCCGTGAGCCAGGAACAGAAGCTCCTGCCGGTTCCAGAAGATTTTCAAAAGGACTGGAAGGACTTCTTGATCAAGCGGCTCAAGCCGGTACAAGGTTTTTCTGAAGCTTTGGGCCTGCGGCAAATCAGCAAAAAAGCCGAGGGCCAGATCTTCGGAGAGTACTGGATTTCGCGGTCGCTTTTCGAAGCGAAGCTGATCCACGTCGCGCACGGAGGATTTTCATCAATCGCTTCACGGCCCTTCAACCCCGAATTCGGAGGAGTCCAGCTTGCCGCTTTGGGTTGCCTCCTGAGGATTCATTCACGCTACCCGTCGCTGGCTCTTCCGCGAGAAGCGGTTCAGCAATTTCAAGCCTACCTCTCCCACGCGAAAACCCCCAAACAACGTGCCGTCGTTTGGGAAGCCGCGGCTGCGGAAGTCCGTTTTCTCGTTGCCCAGGACGCGCCCGTTAAGTCTCTCTCGAAGGATGCCGAGCGAACACTCAGCTTCCTCAAAGGCGCTGGAGCCTACGAGACACTCGGACGCGCTCTTTGGGCCGCGCGCATCGGCAACCATAAGCTCACAATTCAGGAATCCGAGAAGTTCATCGCCTCTCCCGCGATACCACAGCCCCTGAGCCGCTATGTCGATACAGCTCACATCATCGCTGCACGCGCGCTTTATAGTCTGGGACAATATGACAAGGCAATCAGCCACTGGAAAATCGTGACCAAAAGTTCGAATGAGCTGGCTCGATCGCTTTCGGAGCTTGCGTGGGCACAACTCATGGCTGAACACTACGGCGAGGCCATTGGGACTTCGATGAACCTCCAAGCGGGTGGACTGCGCCATACTTTCGCTCCCGAATCACCGATGGTCATGGCCATGGCGATGGCGGAGCTCTGCCAGTACCCGCAATCGGTGAATGCGATCAAACTTTTCCAGAAGTACTATGAACAATCATACCGGTGGCTTTCGAACTGGATAGCAGCCCCCGATCAACGCCTGCTTTACCCTTTCGCCGTCCGCTATCTCAGAAAAAGCCAGAAAGACGTCGCGCCGGAACGAATTTCAAGCGAATGGGTGCGCTCGCCTCTATTCATCTCGCATCAGGACGAAATCAATCTCCTGTTCGATGAAAAAGATTTCGCGCTCGGCCTTGGAAAATCCGGTGCTCAGGAGCAGAACAGGCTCGTTAACGAAATCCTCGCGCTCATCCGCGATCTAAAGCCGAGGCTCCACCTCGCCAAAATGAAGCAAAAACCAGGAGAAGAACTTCCGGCAAAAATCCGGAACGATCTGACGGTTCTGAAACGACAGATGACCCGTCTCCGAAGGCTTGAACGGGCCGCTCCCGTCTGGCAAGTCATTCTCAAAAATCACCTGAAACAGAGCCCGGTTCGCGAAGGCAAGCTTGTAGCCGCGATCAATGCCGATTTGGCAAACCGTTCGCGCCGGATGCTCGCCCAGCTGGACGAAATCGGCGAGAACCTGCAACTGGTTGAAGTCGAAATCTATAATGGAGCCAGTCACGACATCATCTGGCAGAACGCTCATCCCGACTACAAGGAAATTGCAGAAAAAATCAGGGAGGACGGACCGCGACGGGACGAGAAGAACTGGGATTGGGGCCGGTCCGCAACCGGACCCGACGAAGAGGGCGGCGAAATCTGGGAAGACGAGCTTGGGTCTTTCAAGGCAAACCTGTTCGACAATTGCTCAAGCAAGGACAAATACCTAGCGATCAAAATGAAGAGGGTGTCGCAATGAGCACGCAAATATATTTAGGCAAATCCGGCCGAGCGTTCGGACCCTATACCCAGGACGAGTTCGACTCCATGAAATCCAGCGGAAAACTCCGCGATTTCTCCTGGACCTGGAATGCAAAAGCCAAAGAATGGCTACCGCTTGACCCCGCACCGCCGCCTCTCTCCATTGATGCCTCATCGGGCGAGCCCGCAAAAAGCGCTAAACCCGTCCTGAGACACGACTCCATCCTGCCGCTTGAGGCGATCTGCCACGACAGGCGAAGCGCGATCAGCGGCCAGCTGCGCCTCGCCTCCGAGCGCGGATGCGAGCTGATCAGCCACCACTCTCTGTCAGCGCCCCCGTTCACGGAAGGCTCGAGCATTCTTGTCAATCTGCTCGATCCGAAATCGGGCCGGTCGATGGATACCCGCGCGAGAGTAGACGGGATTCAACAAAAAGCAGGCAGTTGGCATTACAAACTGAGCTGGACGGCGAACTGTCCGGAGCTAGTCATGGAAAATATTTCCGGATAGCCAATTCAGTCGAAAATGCGATAGACCTGCGCCTGCAGGAGAATTGTTTTTGACTAAGAAGGCGCAAATCCGAGCTGACGATGGAAGTATCCTGGAAGTAAAAGAAGGCGTAGTTCTCGACCGCCAGGGCGAGCCAGTCAATTCTGAGCCCCACTCGGAAGGTTTCGGCTACTCAGATCAGCGGCAAGCTCGCGTTCACGTTTGGAAAGCCGGCCCGCTGGCTGCTTTGCTCATCCCGGTACTCGCGCCTATCTTCGCCATCATCATCGCTTTTATCGGGTTCGCCGCTTTTGGCGGACTATTCACGATCCTGCTCACGGTCGTGCTCGCAATCTGGCTTCTGCGTTCCATTCTAAAGCTGTTCAGCTTCAGATCCTAGGCGGTGAAGGACGTTTTACCAGTCTTCGGTTGGAGGAGCATCCTCAACCGGTGGAGAATCCTCAGCTGCCTGAACCGGCTCATTCACCTCGGGTGCCTGTCTGAAATCAATCGCCTTCGACGGAACCCATCCGAGTCTCCCATCAGGGGTTCGAATCCTATAAAACCCGTTCTTCAGACCCTTGCTAGAGGTCACCCAGGTGCCTCGGGCGAGCGTTGCAATCGCCGGTGTCGCGGCCGTAGGTCCCTGACGCACTTCCACGCTTCCAGCAATCACCACTGCGGAAAAATCGACGAATACCGCGGTTGCCGGAATCCAGCCGGCCTGTTCAGTTCCGTTACGAATAGCCACCCAGCCGTTCACGGGGGATCCCATTGCACTGATCGCGGCCCCTTTTTCCAAAGTGAAGAGCACCTTCGCTTTCGTGTTCGTTCCATTCCGGACGAGAACTGAATCCGTCTCAACAGAGGCCCGGTAAACCGTTCCAAAGACATCCGCCGGGACCCACCCGATCTGCCCCATGAGCGTTCGGATTTTATAATAGCCGTCGATGGGGTAATTACTCGCTGAAACCCAGGTTCCCGCCGGGAGCTTCGCCAGGAGAGGAAACTTCTTTCCAGGGCCTTGCCTGAGCTCCGCGTTCGGATGCTCGATCACCGTCTCGCGGGCAGCCCAGGCTACGGCAGAAAACTCCAGAGAAACAAAAACTCCAAACAGAAGACAAAACCAAAGCCGGGAGTGTCTCATTTCATCACCTTCGTCAAATCAAGCGGGTTCACCTTCATTTTATGAACGACTGCTTGCCAGTGGAGATGCGGCCCACTCACTCGCCCCGTTTCTCCTGAAAGACCGAGAAGCGTGTTCAGATCGACCAGCTGTCCTCGCTTCACATCAATCTTGCTCAAATGGGCATACAGCGTGAGCACTCCATATCCGTGGTCGACCATGACCGTGTTGCCGGTAAAAAAGAGATTTTTTGCCAGAACAACCTCTCCTGGAGCCGAGGCATAGACTCGCGTTCCGACAGGGGCCTTGAAATCGAGTCCCGAATGAAAGCTGGCAAATCGACCATTGAACACCCGTTTCGTACCATAGACACTCGTCATCGCGCTCTCGACTGGCAACCTGAACGGACCCTTCCAGTATTTCCGCGGAATAAGCTGCGAATATATTTTTCCAACCTCCGCCTTGTCGCGATAAATCCGTTTAATATCCTTTTTAGTCGGATTGAGGTGCCGCGGGTCGACGCGAAGGGTTTCAGAGGCATATTGCCCGTTCAGAATGGTAATCGGCAGCTCCTTCGCCTTGAAATGTTCAATCCCGTCTTTAAAAACTCGAATACTTACCTTCGTTTCACCGGCCTTATGATTGTACGGCACGCCAAGAACGGCATGGTACTCGCCTTTCGAAGTGTCCGCGAAAAACGGGAGCTGAATACCTTCGAAATCGCCCTTCACGGACGCGTCAGCAAGCTCCTCGGGAAGGCCGACGGAAACGATCACGACCGAACCGTCTTTAACTTGTGAAGTCGAGAGCTCCGCCCGAAAATCAGCGATTTTCACGGCCTGCTCAGGCAATTGTGCCGCCCTCAATTCGTGGTCCTTCGCGCCTGCTCCACACGTCACGAGATAACAAAATCCACCGACAAAAAGAACGCTAGATCGCCCGAACCGCTTTCTGTCCATCACGGAATGTCACCTGCAATTCCTGCCCGGCGCTGACTTCGGCCGCGCTCCTGATCACGAACCCACCTTGGGCGGGATCACGAATAATCGTATAGCCGCGCTCGAGAACACGCAAAGGAGAAAGGGCATCGAGCTTGCCAGACATCTGTTCAATCACCGACTTTCGACGATCCAAGCGAGCCTTGAAAGCGCGCAGGAGTCGCATGTAGAGTTCATCGCAGCGTTGTATCTGCTCACGCAAGCGGTCCTTCGGGCTGATCAGCCTGGCCGTGACATGCTGAAGGAGCGTTTTTCTCGTTGTAAGGTCGCGCCTAATCCCGGCTTGGAGCCTCTGCGTGCAATCCCGGACTTTAGCAACCGCCTCGACCCAGTGACCGGAAACCAACTCCGCCGCGGCCGAAGGAGTCGGCGCACGTAAATCCGAAACGAAATCCGAAATGGTGAAATCAATCTCGTGCCCGACCGCGGAAATAACCGGGAGCCTGGATGCAGCAATAGCGCGGGCTAAAGCTTCATCGTTAAAACACCAGAGATCCTCGATGCTGCCACCCCCCCGCGCGAGAACGACCAGATCGCCGAGATTCCAGCGGTTCGCGCATTCCAATCCGCGAATAATTTGCCGTGGCGCTTCCTCACCTTGGACCAGCGCCGGAATAATCGTGACGTGAAGGTGCGGAGCCCGCCTCTTCAAGATGTTCAACATGTCTTGAATCGCCGCTCCGGTGGGAGAAGTCACTACGGCGACGCGTTTCGGGAAGGCGGGCAGAGTTCGCTTCCTTTTGGAATCGAACAAACCTTCAGCCGAAAGCTTGGCTTTGAGCTGTTCAAAGGCGATCTGCAAGGCACCGGCGCCGAGCGGCTCGATGTGGTCAACCGTGAGCTGATAACTGCCCCTTGGAGCATAAAGTGAGATCTTACCGCGACAGAGAACCTGAAGACCGTCCTTGAGTTCAAATGACCTGCGGCGCGCGCCCCACCCAAAGGCGGCGGCCGAGATCATGGCGCTCTGGTCCTTGAGCGAAAAATACGCGTGACCCGAAGAAGCGGGTCGGCAATTACTGACTTCACCCTTCACCCACACGAGTGGAAACGCCGGCTCCAGCACCCCTCGGATACGCGCCGTAATCTCGGTAACTGTCCAATGCTTCGGCTGTGACGACTCTCGGGCCTGAGCGAAAAGGGGCAAGTCGTCGTGAGCCATACAATCGATTACTGGTTCGCGGCCGTCTTTTTGACTGCGGCGCCGCTGCCCGGCCTCTGCTCGATCGCGAGCTTTTTGAAGACCTCATAGGATTTCAGGTAGTTCAATGCCTCGCGGACTTGGAAATCCTCCTTCGGATTGAACTTCATGGGCGCCATTTCATCTTCCTCTTTGACCTTATCCGTAGCAGCCGCCTTTTCGGTGCCCTTCTTCTTTTCTTTACTGCTACTGAGAGCGTCCAATTCTTCTTTCTTAAATTCCTTCGCTTCCTCATCCGTATTGACCATGTGACCTTTCAGGTCCTTCTCACGGAAGTAGTCCTGCTTGCGTCGCGCCTCGGCGAGAAGCTTCGGATCAAAGTCATCGAGGAGGATGTCGGGCTGAACCCCTTTTTCCTGGATGCTTCGACCGCTCGGCGTGTAATAGCGGGCAATCGTGAGTTTAAGGCCGAGATCCTGCCCCAATTCAATAACAGTCTGAACTGAGCCTTTTCCGAAGGTCGGCTGACCCATGATGATCGCTCTGTTGTGATCCTGGAGAGCACCGGCAACGATTTCTGCTGCCGAAGCGGTACTCGAATTCACGAGAACGGCGACCGGGAAGTCTTTTCGTGCATTTCCTTTTTTCGCGTATTTGACTTCTTTCTGGTCTGGATTGCGACCGATCGTGGAAACAACGACGCCATCATCAATGAACAATGACGAGACTTCGACCGCCTGATCCAGCAACCCGCCCGGATTCATTCGGAGGTCGAAAACGAGCCCCCTCAATTTGTGCTTCCCTTCGAGCTTTTCAATCGCTTTCTTCACGTCGGCAGCGGCGTTTTCATTGAAGCTGGAAAGACGCACATACCCGAACTCCGGCTCGAGCTCCTCGTTTTTTACAGCCTGGATTTTGATAATGTCGCGGGTGATCGTGACTTCGCGGATTTTTTCGAAACTTTCGCGATAAATCGACAACATCACATCGGTTCCCTTCTTGCCGCGCATCTTCGAAACCGCTTCGACAAGATTCATCCCCTTCGTGCTCTCGTTGTTGATTTTGACGATCCGATCGTTCGGCTTGAGGCCGGCCTTCCACGCCGGAGTGTCCTCAATAGGCGCAATCACCGTCAGGATGTTATCCTTCATCCCGATCTCGATCCCAAGCCCGCCAAATTTTCCGGACGTGTCTATCTTCATGTCCTTGAAAACATCAGGAGGAAGAAAAGAGGAATGCGGGTCCAGGGTTTCCATCATTCCTTTGATGGCGCCGTAGACAAGATCTTTGTTCTTGATCTTGTCTTCCACGTAATTCGCTTCGACGAAATGGAGCACCTTCTGAAAAAGCTCCAGATTTTCGTAGCGGTCCTGCTTGGAGTCCTGCTTTGAAGACCCGACGCCCGTAAGGGGGGCCGCCTGAACGGTCACGGCCGCGATTTCACGGCTAAGATTCTGACCGACAACGATGCCGAGCCAGGAGACACTGAGAACTAACCCTAGAAGCGAGACTTTTCTTGTGAATTGGATCATTAGAAAAGGCTAAACTAATTGGACAGCCACTGCAATGGGTTCACTGCAACGTTTCGGGCCCGAATTTCAAAATAAACCGGAGTACCCGAGTCATCTGTTACACCGATCTGATCACCGCTCGCTATCGGATCTCCCATTTTCTTGGAGAGCTCACCCAAATGTGCGCAAAGCGAGTAAAAGTGGTCCCCATGGTCGACGATGGCGACTCTCCCGTAATCTGGAAGGTTCCCGGAAAAAGCGATTTTGCCTGCTGAAACCGCACGAACCGGTTTTCTTTTCCCTGTAAAAATCTCAATGCCCTTCTTAAAAACATAAAGCCCGGATTTGGAGTCATAACCACGACCGAAGGCTCCGACAATCTTGCCGTCCGCTACTGGCATCGGCAGGAGCCCTTTTTGCTTGGCAAAAACTCCCTGAATCATGGCTTTTGAAGCGACACGCTCGGTCCGGATCGCCTGCTCAAGTTCCAGCCGGGCGTTGAATTCTTTCAAAAGCCTTTCAACTTGTGCTTCGGCGTTCTTGAGTTTGCGATAATTCTCGAGCTGAACCAGACGCTCATGGTGTTTCTTCTCGAGAAGCTCAACTTGAAGCTGCCGGTTGAGCTCAAGAACACCTTCCTGCTCGTTCAGGTCCTGAAATAAATACACAAGCTGCTGTTTTTCCTCTTGAATTTGGCCTTCTAACTTTTCGGCGTCAGCTAGATCGACCCTGAGCGCTTCGGTTTCCTTCAATCCGCGGTCGACAAGATGAGCCAGAACCTTGCGGTGCGGGGCCTCCGATCGCTCGTTTTCGATAATGTCAAACCCGGACTCCCCTCCAGAGACAACACGGTCGGAGCGCTCAAGCACTTTTAAATTCCGACGAATCTCGTTCTGTTGGGAACGAATCCGCTCCTTCAGAGTTTCACGACGGCCTTCCAAATCACTGATCGTTTTCTCGATTTCAACCAGCCGCTTGCGACCAAGCAAACGCTCCTCTCGTTGAAGTCTGATCAACTGTTGAAGCTTCTTCATGTTGGCGCGAGCCTCTCGCTGTGTTTTCAGACAATCGATCAGGTTCTGCTCGAGATCGAGCACCTCGATCCGAAGTTCACTCAACCTTTTGGAAAGTTGCGCAGGCTGGCGGCCCACCTTCGAAACACCAGGTTTCGGAAAAGCCCAGAGTTCATTTTTGGCTGCTAGCCCGCTGATCGTCAAAATAACAAGAAGGGCACGGCAAAGAACGGACTTTGAGTATTTCTCGCCAGCTTCAGGGGCTACACCCACGCATTCCCCCCAGAGCCGATCTGAATCGAACGACGCTCAGCTGTCCTTGCGACAAAGAGGCCCGAAAGTAATCCGAGCAAAATTCCAGCGATCCAGAGCAGGGCCGCCCATTCGAGCCTGGGAAGTGCCATGTCACTGAAAAGCGGCGACAAAGCGCGAATGTGGGAGGCAAGCCAGCGGGATCCGAGAATCCAACCGGAAAAAGCAACCCAACCGCCGACAAACCCAATACTCATCCCGGCAAGCAGCCCTGGAGCCCGAGCCGCGCCCCGTCCAGAACCCCAGAGCCGCAGGAATGAAATGACATCTTCATGCATCTGCGAATTCATTCTGGCCAGCTGGAGCAATCCCGTCAGAAGCGCCAAAATCAGGCCTCCGATAAATAAAACCGAGACCCCTTTTAATGCCCCAAACGCCCCAAGAATCGGGCGATAACGATCTCTCGAGCTTTCCGCCGATTCGACGCCTTTGATCGTTCGAATTGCGTCCAAGGCGGAATCGGAAAAATATCCGGTCACGGAAACGTAACGAGGAATAATGAGCGACATTTCCGAACCGAAGCCTTCAAGGTCATCCGCGAGAACAGGGTGTTTACTTTTCAGGTTCCTGATGAACCGCTCCGAATCGACGACCTCGAATTGGCGAATGGCTTCTGCCCCGAGGGAAGTTCGGATAGAATCCGCGATTCTCGATTCCTCGGCCTTTTCGACGGATGCCTCCAGATATGCGGTGATCACCTGTTCGGAGTTGAGTCGAATCAACACCGGTTCAAGTCCGACCTGGAGCCAAGCCATGAAAGCAGCTAGCAAGAGAAGGATGCCCGAGGCCAAAGCTGAAAGGAACTGGTTCCATGGTGCCCGACGCCATGGGCGTAGAGCCAATCTCAATAGGTACACAGCGATTCCTCCAGCAGCAATCGTCCTGACTTCAAAACCGCGCAACGCTTTCTCACTCTACGAACAATTTCGCGGTCGTGGGTCGCTAAAATTACGGCAGCTCCGGTGAGATTCGCCTTCAGGAAGAGATCCATCAACCCCCACGCGGAGTCGCGATCCTGCGCACCCGTCGGTTCGTCCGCGAGAATGAGCTCGGGACATCGCGCGAGAGCTCGTGCAACAGCAACTCGTTGCGCCTCGCCGCGCGAAAGAGTCATCGCCATCTGATCGCGCCTGGGGCCAAGGCCGAGGCGTTCCAGCAAATCGTTGATTCGCGAACGGGCCTGAGCAGGCAACGCGCGCCTGCCTCCGAGCGAAACAGATAGCGCAACATTGTCGAGTACCGAAAAATCCGGAATCAGGCGGATATCCTGAGGGATAGTCCCGATCGATTGTCGGATTGCCCTTAAGGCCGTTCCCGAAACCGTCGCGAGATCGTAACCAAACAAGGAGACGGTTCCCGCGTCGGGAAGCTCTTCCGTGCTCAAAATCCGAAGAAGCGTTGATTTGCCCGCTCCGGTCCCGCCCAACAGGTAAAGAAACTCCCCTTTTCCCAGCTCGAGATGAATTTGATCGAGCACACGGGCACGTTCATAGAATTTCGTGACACCAGCAACAGAAATCAACTGATCGGTCCCCCGCCTAACAGTATCCTACCAAATTTATCCGCAGTCCAATCATGTCGAAGCCGAGAGATGCTCAAGGCTTTACTGCGTCGCGTTAATGCGCGCCGTGTTTAGTTGACAAAAATACCACCCGAATTTAGGCTTAGCGGCTATTCGGCTGCTGAGAAAAGCGCTTCCAAGCAGCCTTTAACTTTGGAGAATCTATGATCCGTCCGGTTTCAGCACTCTTCAGTTTGCTGCTCCTGCTCAGTTCGTCGGCCCACGCAGACGCGTTTGGCGCGCCGGGAATTCCGCATCGATGGGCTTCGGCACTGAAGCAAGCCGTTGGAACAGCGTATGAGCCAACGACCGCCAATTCCCCCGTCTGGTTTACAGTGGCTGATGGCGTCTTAACCGAAGTTTTCTACCCCAATATCGACCAGGCACAGGTGGGCGATCTGCAATTCCTAGTGACCGACGGGCAAAATTTCTTTTCGGAACAAAAGCGCGACACGATTTCGAGCGTCAGTTTCGTGAATGAAGGAATGACGGTCAGAATCTCGGGACAGGAACGCTCGGGCCGGTATGCCTTTGAGCAGGAGATCGTGACTGATACCGCGGCACCCGTCGTCAGGATTCACACGACTTTGCGGAGACTACAGCCGGGACTGCGGCTTTTTGTCCTCTTCAAACCCGCCATCAACAATACGGGTTCACAAAATCTCGGTTTCGCCAGCCACGATGGCCTTTTCGCGACGAAGCTGACCCCGAACTCCCGGAAGGTTCCGCATGAATTCAAGCCCGTGCATGCGGCGCTCCTGAGCTCGAACCCCTGGGTAGCGACTTCCGTCGGCTACGTCGGATTCTCGGACGGCTGGCAGGATATTTCGAAACATTTCAGCCTGACAAACATCTTTTATGAGGCCGGTCCGGGTAACATCGCTCTCACTGGCGAAGTGAGAATGTCCCAAGCCTCGGATTTCAGTTTCGATTTGGCCCTTGGTTTCGGAGGAACTCGTTCCGAGGCCCAGACTTACGCGCAGACCTCGCTTCTTATCCCGTTTGACCAAGTCCGAAGCCAGTATGAAAATTCGTGGAAAGGTTATCTCCAGGAACTTCAAGATTCCGTCCTGACGCGGGGAACGCGTTTTATCACCGAAAGCGTCTTTGCCCGCCGATCCGCAGAAATCATCAAGATGCACGAAGACAAATACGAAAAGGGGGCTATTGCCGCCTCCTTTTCCAAACCAGCACCGCTGGATAATGATCACGCGATGGACGGCACCGGCGGCTATCATGTGGTCTGGCCCCGCGATCTCTATCACGCCGCGATGGGCCTACTCGCCGCCGGGGACGTACGGACTCCGGTAAACGTTTTGCGTTACTTCCTTAAGACTCAGCGGGCGGACGGCTCATGGCCGCAGAACTTCTGGGTTGACGGTACTCCCTATTGGCGCGGACTGCAGATGGACCAAGTCGCCTTCCCCATTCTTCTTGCGGCGCAGCTTCAGAAGAGAAAAGTCTACGCACTCACGCAGGACGATCTCGAGATGATACGGAAAGCAGCCGCTTTTATTATTGCAAACGGTCCGTCAACCCAGCAGGACCGATGGGAGGAACTTGGTGGCTACTCGCCTTCAACCATTGCCGCTGAAATCGCGGCACTCAAAGAAGCCAGCCTTTTAACCAACGATCCAACAGCAAGTTCGGTTGCCGACCGCTGGCAGACGTTCATCGAAACCTGGACCCTTGTGCAAAAGGGGCCACTCGGGCAAAACTATTACTTACGAATTAGTCCTGCCGGAAGTCCTGATGAACCGGAGCCAATCGACCTCGCGAACGGAGCCGGAAAGGCATTCGCGGCGGAAATAATCGACGGCGGTTTCTTGGAATTGATTAGAATGAGACTTCGATCACCTTCAGACCCCAGAATCCTGAATACGATGTCTATTTATGAGTCGCCGCAACTCGGGGTATCAACCAAAGATCCAACTTCGCCAGGTTCCATGGTCTACCGCCGTTATAACCGGGACGTTTATGGTGCGGATCGCGAAGGAGGGTTCTGGCCTTTGCTCGCGGGTGAACGCGGCCATTTCGCCGTCGCGGCCGGTAATCTGGACAGGGCCCGCGCGCAGCTTTTCACTTTGGAAAGGAGCGCCATAGAAAGCGATCTAATACCGGAACAAACAATCACGCCGCCCTTGCCGAATATCGCGGGCGCAATGGTCGGGCGCGGAGTAGCGTGCCCGCTGGTCTGGGCACATGCTGAAGACATCCTTCTCCATAGGAGCATTGAAGAAGGCAAAGTTTTCGACGCCCCGGTGATTGATCCTTTAAAGCCGCTCCCGGCTCCCTCTGAAATTCCAAATGGCAGTTAGGTTCCATCAGGACCGATCCGATTCAGTCACGCGACTCGCGAGGTGGAGCAGAAAGCATGATTGGCTGATCCGTTCCGGAGTCCTCACGATTGCGTATTCCGTCTGGACACTGCTTTTTCGGCTCCTGATCCTGAGTTTCATCATCTACTTCTTGATGCCATCAGCTTTACAGCTCGGCATTTGGGGCAACCATGAAACTCCCATGCCAGCGCCGCCGGTCCTTCCGAGGTTTGAAGAAATCGGAGAAGTCTTTAGCTCGAATGAACTACCTTTGATCGGTCTTTCTGCTTTGGTGTTTGTGGCATTTCTCTGCTGGCTCAACCCGCTTACATCGACTAAAAGCACCGATCTCATCACACTCGAACGGCTACGGAAGCGATTTATCCCCGGAGCACTACACGGAATCGTGTTTGCTACCGGCATCGTGGTTGCCTTTCTGCTCAGCGGACTTTATCGTTATCTTGGCTTTTTTATCCAGCTCGAAGATGTCGCCCTCGCTCTGCCTGGGCTTTTCCTGCGAATCACGCTGATTCTGATGTTCGTTTACTGCGAAGAATTTATTTTTCGGCAGAAAATCATGGGCTCTCTTCGAAGCGGATTCCTGAGCCCCGAGTACCGCATGGACCGCCTCCAGGGTGAAATGATTGCGGCAGCCCTGACCGCCATTCTTTACTGCTCCATCAAGGCTCTCCAATTCGATCTCGGTGTGATGCATCTCATCAGTCTCTTTCTTGCTTCAATCGCCCTATCCCTTCGAACTCTCGCCGATCGCGACTTCGTCCGAGGCGCGGGCTTCTGGGCCGCCATTCTCATCGTTTTTCATCCGATATTCAGCCTTCCGCTTCTCGGGAATGATTTTTCTGGAATTCTGCTCTTCAAATACCAGGCTGGCGCGCAGGAGCTGGCGGGGACTTCCGATTCCGGACGGTTTTTAACCGGTGGATCCGGCGGTCCGCTCTCCGGTTTTGCCTTTCAAGCCCTGCTGATGATCGATATTGCGCGTACCGGCTTTAGATATAAGAAAATCCTTTTGAGACCTCAGCAGAGTCGCTAGAATAGCCGGGTCACCAGAAGGAGTTTTACTATGCCAAGTACACACATCCAAGCGGGAGTGGTCGGGCTCATTGCCGACGCGGGACCCGTCGCAAAACTTGTGCTTTTCGTATTGCTTGCGGCATCCGTATTCTGCTGGGCCATCATTCTGATGAAATGGCGATCTTTGAAAAGAGCAATTCAGCAGAACACCGAGTTCCTGAACATCTTCTGGCACGGTAAGAATATCGATGAAATTATCGAAAAAGTCGGGAAATACGGAAGCTCACCCATCGCGGCCGTTTTCCAATCCGGTGTGAAAGAGCTGAAAAAACTCTCGGCAACGGATGCCGCGAACGCCTCCGAGCGTGTCGAGAATATCTACCGCGCCCTGGTTCGCACCTCAAATGCCGAGATCGCCGCCTACGAGCACCATGTGGGATGGCTAGCAACAACGGCGAGCGCCGCTCCGTTTGTGGGACTTTTCGGAACGGTTTGGGGCATTATGAACTCCTTCCAAAGCATTGGAGTGACGGGCGCGGCCAATCTGGCGGTCGTGGCTCCGGGAATTTCAGAGGCGCTCATCACCACGGCGACAGGAATCGCGGCCGCTGTACCCGCGGTCATCGCTTACAACCATTTCGTGGGCCAAATCAAACGGCTTTCGGTTGAGATGGAATGTTTCACTCACGATTTTCTGAATATCATCCAACGCAACGTCCTTGCCGGACGAAAGGGTCATTAAGAGATGGCGGCTATGGGAATGAGCGGCAGCTCCGGAGCGTCTGGATCAATATCGAGGCGCTCGGTTCCGACAACGCTGGCTGAAATTAATGTGACCCCACTCGTGGACGTCATGTTGGTTCTCCTGATCGTCTTCATGATCTCAGCACCATTGATGCAACAAGGCGTTCAGGTCGACTTGCCCAAAGCGAACGCGCAGAGCTTAACCGAAGTCCCCGACCAGGTCATCCTCGTGATCAACCGATCACGCCAGATTTCTATCAACGGGAACACGATTCAAAGCGGCTTATTGCGAATGAAGCTCGAGGCGATTTCGTCCGTAAAACCACAGGTCGAAATTTTCATTCAGGCTGATCAGGGCATCCCTTACGGCTTCATCGCTCAGGTCATGGCCGAAGTAAAAAAGGCCCGGATCAATCGAGTCGGGTTAGTTACGGAACCGGGAGATCCGGATCTTAAACTGTGAGGCATGATGTTCGCTCCGTCTGGGCGTAAATCAAGAACTTCTGCCGCAACGAACGGCTTGCTGCTGCCCGGCGCCGCGGACTACTCCACTGCATTCAAATGGTCCGTCATCGGACATGGAATGCTGATGGCTTTCGTCATTGTGAAAAGCCTCGTTTTCCCGGGCAATCCGGTCCCCTATGTTCCAACACTCCGAGTTGATATCGTGGGACTCCCGGACGCGCTCAGGAAAGATCTCTCAAAACCGGCCACCTCCGCATCTTTGACTGATATCAAAAAAGCATTGGACAAAGTCGATCAGGAGCTGCGCCGCGCCAAGTTGAAAACGCCCGCAGCCCCGATAAAGGAAACCGCGGATAAACCGGCCGCAGACGAAATGGTTCTGAAGCCAAAGCATCCGGACACGAAGGGACTCGACAAAAAGCTCAAGGGCGCGCTGGCACGCATCAGGGCGCTCGAAAAGATCTCCGCCGACGGGGAAACCCGACCGACCGTCGTCAAGGGCAATTTCATATCAAAGGGCTCGAGTCTTTCAGGAGATGCTCGCGAGTCCGCTGAATCCAATTATTACGACAATCTCCGGTCCAAACTGCAGGAATCCTGGGCACTCCCGGTCTGGGTCGCTCGCCAGAATCTCTCGGCACAGGTGCAGATCTATATCGACGGACGCGGCCGGCTGAGAACATATCGTTTCGTAAAACTTTCCGGAAACTCGCAATTCGACGGCGCCGTCAAACAGACATTAATGGAAAGCCAGCCGTTTCCGGTGCCCCCGCCAGAGCTGGCTTCATCCATTCTGGTAGATGGAATTTTGGTGGGGTTTCCCCTATGATGAAATCGCGAGAACACAGGACAGAAATGATTCAAAAACTTTGCATAATCACGGTCACCCTGGTCTGCTGCTTTGGTCTTCTGCTGAATGAAACCGCCTTTGGCCAAAACGCCCCGTACATCCCGGTAGGCAGCGCGCGGACAAAAAAAACGGTGATCGCCTTTCCCGAAATCAGGACCGCCGGCACCCGAGACGGAAGCTTCGCAAAGACAATCAGCGAAACCGTGGTGAACGACCTTTCCTTCATGGATCTCTTCCAATTCCTAAGCCCTTCCGCTTTCATAGAAGATCCGGGAAAAGCCGGCATGACAATCGGAACTTTCAAGCTGACGGACTGGACCAGCATCGGAGCCGAATTCCTCGTCAAAGCGACGCTCCGATCCGAGGGCTCGAATTTGACACTCGAAGCCTATCTCTATGACACGCATGGTTCAAAGCAGATCCTCGCCAAACGCTATGTCGCAGCCCAGCGTGAAGCAAAGACGGTTGGCCATACGTTGGCCAACAACATCGTCGAGGCCCTGACCGGACTACCCGGAGTTTTCCAGACGAAGATCGCCATGACTTGCGATCGGACCCGGAAAAAAGAAATCTACGTCATGAACTTCGATGGCACCGAGGTTAAACAGATCACGAATCATCGCTCGACCGCGTTTGCCCCTGCGTGGAGCCCGGACGGCACCCGCATCGCCTATTCGCTTTATACCCGTCACCGCAATAACGTCAAAAACATGGATCTTTACGAGTTCGACTTCGGAACGGAGAGCTTCCGGATGCTTTCAAACCGAAGGGGCATCAATAGTGGCGCGGCCTATTCACCCGACGGACGGACAATCGCGCTCACGATGAGTTTTCTGGGTGACCCCGCGATATTCTCCCTTGATCCCGCCAAGAAAGAAGTAACGCGCCTGACGAAATCCTTCGGGACTGACGTCGATCCGAGCTGGAGTCCCGACGGGAAGAGCATCGCCTTCGTTTCCTCCCGGACAGGCAAACCCATGATCTTTTCGCAAAATGCCGACGGCTCGCGAGTCCAGCGGCTCACATACGCCGGGATTTACAACGCGACCCCCACCTGGTCGCCACGAAACAATAAAATCGGATTCGCCGGCTGGATCGACAAGCATTTCGACATATTCATCATGAATCCCGATGGTACAAACATTGAACGACTTACGAAAGATCAGGGCAACAACGAAGATCCCCATTTTAGCCCCGATGGAAATTTTATCGTTTTCAGTTCAAACCGGACCGGACAGCAGAATATTTACGTGATGAATATCGACGGTACTTTTGTAAAGCGGCTAACCTATGGATTGGGGAATTGTGTCACACCAAAATGGTCCAATCCCCCGGTTGTCGCAACCACGCCCTAAAAAAGCCTCGTTAAGGAGAGATCATGAACACAGCAGATCGGATCGTCGTGGTTAACGGAACCCGAACCCCGTTCACACGTGCTCGGACGGTTTTCAAGAAATTGCCCGCTTCGACTCTGGGGGGCGCGGTTCTCCGCGAGACAGTTGCCCGAAGCGAAGTAGATCCATCGCTCATTGACGAAATCTATTTTGGAATCGTCAGCGCACCAGCGGATGGACCAAATGTCTCTCGCGAAGCCCTATTCGACGCAGGTCTGCCCTCAACCATCCCCTGCACTACTCTAAACCGATACTGTGCATCCGCTGCAGAAGCCGCAGCAGGAATCGCGGCCAAAATCATGGCTGGTCAGATCGAGATCGGGATCGCCGGGGGCGTCGAGTCGATCAGCTCGATCCGGGCGTTATTCAGTCAGGATGCGACGGATTTCTTCCAGGATTTCGGGAAAGCCAAAACTCCCGCTCAGAAACTGAGCCATCTCAGCAAATTCAAACCAGCCCTCATGACGCCGCATGCCCCCGGAATTAACGAGCCCACGACGGGGCTCTCGATGGGGCAGTCCGGCGATTTGATGGCCCGTCAGTTCAAAGTGAGCAGGGAAGAGCAGGACCGCTATGCCGTGGACAGCCACCGCAAGGCCCATGAGGCATGGGAGCGTGGTTTTTACAAAACTCACGTGATTCCTGTCGGTACCCCGGACGGGAAAGTGGTCGACAAGGACACGGATATCCGTTCCGATACTTCAGTTGAAAAATTGGCCTCCTTGAGACCGGTCTTCTACAAAGACGGAACGATCACGGCGGGCAACGCGAGCCCGCTCACCGATGGCGCCGCCGCAGTTCTCCTCATGCGGGAATCAAAGGCGCGCGAACTCGGGTTAAAGCCCCTCGGTGCGATACGAAGCGTGGCAGCATCAGCCGTCGATATTTTAAAGGAACCTCTTTTGATCGGCCCTGCGTTCGCGATACCGCGTGTTTTGAAAAAAGCGGGCATCACCTGGAACGACCTCGATCTCATAGAAATGCACGAAGCCTTCGCAGGCCAGGTTCTCGCGACGATACGAGCCATCGAATCGAAGGAGTGGGCGAAAGAAAAACTCGGAATGGATCAGGCCATCGGCATGGTCGATCGCGCCAAACTCAACGTGAATGGCGGAAGCATTCCCCTCGGCCATCCGTTCGGAGCGACGGGGGCCCGAATGATTCTGCAGACGCTCCATGAGCTCCGGGACATGAAAAAAAACCTGGGTCTCATCTCGATCTGCGCTGCGGGCGGAATGGGGATGGTTTTGGTTGTCGAAGCGATTTAGAAAGCGGCCTAAAACGGGACGTTGATCATAAAACGAGCCCACCCGTTTCCTTTTTTCTGATTGCTCAACTCGGGAGTCACCATCCCGGGTTGCTCAAAAAGGAAAAAAGGCCGTTCAGCCGTGGCGTATCCCACTTCAACCCCGGTACGAAATCGTCTGAAAGCTTTTTCCCAAAGCAACCGGACGCTCTGGGCTCCCGGTACTTCGTAAAATGGATCTTTTGACGCATTCGAAACCATGGTGCCGATATCGTAAATTACCGAAAATTCGCCGAGCTTTGCCGCGGGAACCGCTGCCTTGATTCGGTTCTTTATCCCGACAGCCGAAAGTTCATCCACGCCCTCCATCAGATAAGCTCCGGTTTCATTCACGATATAGACTTTCCTGAGGGCGGAGCGGGAATCCACGATCACGTTGATTTTATCGTATGCCGTCCGAAGCACGGGAGAAATGTTCGTGGTTGTCTTGGGACCAATCTGATACGTCCGCGCCGCCTCGATCGACATCCACGGGGTCGTCCGGTGCTTAAGCCCCGCGATCAGTTCGTGCTGAGGCGCTGAAAGGTTCACCAAACCATCTTTGACAACGGGCATCCCGATGTCGATCATGTTGGCCCGCACCTCAAGCTTCCCCGTCAGCTTATCGATGCGGGCCGCCCCCATGATATTTAAACCGACAAAGGCTTTTTGATCCTGCCAGGTCTCGCCCACTCTTCCGCTCAAAAGTAACGGATCCTCGATCGAGAGGAATCCGGCATAGCCTTTGGCCAAGTATCCGATCTCGTCAATAACGCCGTTCACGAGCACTTTTGATGAGCCCGTGGACGCCGAGAGGCCGACCGCCGTCAATTCGTAAGGTCCCTCTTCGGCCCGGTACCGCGAATTCAGAAAGAACGCTTTTACGGCTGACCGGCCGGATCGCTTGCTCACCTCGGCGGCAATTCGATTCTCACGATTCCCGATCGTCACGTTCAACAGAGATTGGTCCGGGCGGAAGTCAGCACTTTCCTCGATCAACGAACTCACCCATCGGGAGTTTCTTGGTTGATAAAGATGCATCTTGCCGGGGCGACTCTCGATGTAAGACGTGCCGGTTAAAGGATTCATGACCTGGGTTGAAACATCTACCGCCTCGTCGAGCCGCTTCTGCCGAGTATTGATGATTCGGTCGTAATTCTGAACGTAAAACTCGCCCGTCTTTGGATCAACATAGTGCGCGACAACGTGAGCAACTCCTGAAATTCCGCTATGAGTTCCGACCGCCCGAAACCCCAGCGCATCGGCGACTTGGGAAATAAAAGAATGAATATCCCGGCAGACTCCGCCTTTTTTTCCTCCCGAACGCATATTCACAAAAACAGCCTCAGCCCCGGTTTCTCTGAATCCCGCGCCAAAATCGTAGCCGTCTGACGCCTTATTTCCGAGACTCGACAGCAGGCTGAGTTTGGCCTCGTTCGAGAGAATTCCCGCACTACGCCTCACGAATTGAAGATAATCCTGATAAGTTTGTGGAAACGAAGTTTCGGGTAGCCCAAACCAGTTCGCACCATATGCGGGGAGTGTCGCCATCGTATAGAGCTGGATCATCGTAATCAGCTCAGCCGAACTCAAATTGGGATTCTGATGAAAGTTGCTCACCTCAATCCGCTCGGGCGTCTTCTTTACGTCGAGAAGAAAATTTAAATCGATCAGGTGCGTGTAATCGGTATTCAGCCGCTTTGCTTTGCGCAAGAGCACTCCTTGAAGATCAGGCAGCTCTGATGCTAGCAACGGTTTCGAATCCGCCGGCATGACGCAGTATTCAGCACCGATCGCCTTAGACGGGAAGCACAGTGCGCATCCGATCGCGAATAAGATTTCGAAAAGTCTCGAATATCGCAAAGCTTTCCTCCAAAACTCTTTTCGGCCAGAATTCGTAGTTAATTAACGGACACGCCCAGTCGCGACACGGCAGCGCCGATGGTTCACTCTTTTCGCAAAGACAGTCCTCGAATGTGTTTTTTCTAAATACCTTTCAGCCACTTACAAGACCGCACAGTTCCTTACCAAATAGGTCAAGATTGGTTGACAGGGGCGTGTAAAAACTATATGTTCGGTGCGGCTGAACGAAGGCCGAGCGCCTCGGCTCTCACGGCGATACGGCAGGCCAAAAAGGAAGTCTCTGATGTTGACTGAAGGATCCTCCCAACAGAACGCTCAAAAGAAACGGGCAGTTCAGTTACGCCTTCTCAATGAACTTTCAGCAAAACTTCAGAGCCTCTTGGAATCGGAAGATTTTTATCAGCAAATCGTTAACATTATTCAAAGCCGGTTCAATTGCTACAGCATCAATATCTGGAGCGTCGAGCAACTCGGCTTCACACTTCAGGCGCAAGCAGGTGCGTATCGCAATCACCTGAAAATGGGGCACCTCGTCCCCTTCTCAGAGGGCATCACCGGGTTCGTACTCCGCACCAAGCAGAGCTATTTGTGTAACGATGTGTCGAATGATCGAAACTTTACGAACCTTTCCGTCCCCGTTGACACGAAATCCGAGCTTTGCGTCCCGATCATAAAGGATGGAGTTGTCGTCGCAGCCCTCAACATTGAGAGCGATCAGATCGACGCCTTCGATGTGGATGACGTGATTACGCTCGAAGCAGTCGCCTTTCAGGTCGCTGTTGCAATCACGAATCGCAGGCTCTATAGCGACGCGAGGACCTTTAATAAAAAACTTCAGCTCGCGGTTGAGGAAAAAACCCTCGAACTCCGTCGCGCGCACGAGAGAATTCTCGAGCAGCAGCGGCTTCTTCAAAAGGAAAACAAAGCTCTCAAAACCTTGGTCTCCAGTCAGGACAGCAAAGGCATGGAAATCGTCGGTAAAAGTCCGGCGATCCTGAGCCTCATCGCGATGGCCGACAAGATCGCCCCGACAACGGCAACAGTCCTTATTCAGGGCGAGAGCGGCACAGGAAAAGAGCTGATCGCGCGACGGCTCCATTACAAAGGAGATCGGGTCGGCAAGCCTTATGTCACCGTGAATTGCGGCGCCCTTCAGGAATCCTTGCTTGAATCGGAACTTTTTGGGCATGAAAAAGGTTCCTTCACGGGCGCGGTGAACCAGAAGATGGGGCTTTGCGAAACCGCCGACGGCGGTACGCTTTTTCTCGACGAAATAGGCGAAATGTCCCTGGGCATCCAAGCGAAGCTTCTTCGGTTTCTTCAAGAAGGCGAATTTTACCGGATTGGGGGCAAAAGGCCCATAAAGGTGGACGTTCGCGTCATCAGCGCCACGAACCGCGATCTCGAACGCGAGGTCAGGGAAAACCGCTTTCGCGAGGACCTCTTTTACCGTCTGAACACCATCACGCTTCGAATGCCGCCCTTGCGCAAACGCAAGGAGGACATTCCAGCGCTTGTCGATTACTTCCTCAAGAACTCACGATTCGGAGGAGCCGCTCAGCAGATCCGACGCGTCGATCCGCGGGTGATCGAGGTTCTGACGAACTACCATTTTCCAGGAAATATCAGAGAACTCCAAAACACCATCGAACGCCTCAAAATACTGGCCGACAACAATGAAATCCGTCTCGAAGACGTTCCCTTCAATATAAGAATGCCGAAAGTAAAGTCGGAGGCGGGCGATTTCCCGATCGACATGCCGCTCGAAGATCTCGAAAAAAATCATATTTTGCGCGCACTTGCCTACAATCACGGAAATAAAACGAAAACCGCACAAAGTCTGGGAATCACGATAAAAACGCTTTATAACAAGCTTCACCGTTACGGGTTCTTACAGGCGCAGAACCCGGATTCAACAGTCGAGCTATGCGATCAAAAAGGAGGACCGGACATTTCAGCCTGAGGGGAAAACGGGGCGCTCGCCTTCGCGGCGGGCTTTTTGGGGAGAGTTATGAAAAATAAGGGAACGATCCTCGCGACAGGGGACCGGAAAACAGGTAAGGTAACTTCGAAACTCAACGCGAATTCATCAGGTGAAGCAAACAGCCTGGCAGACCAGGCGTCGTCCGATGCTGGCATCGATGGATCGAGCATTTCGGCCGGACTTGCAAGAAAGCTTCACGGTTACGGTTTTGAGTTGGAATTTCCGAATGACGGGTCCGATATCACCCACTGACGGAACAAGGAGAACGCAAATGAGTCCAAAAGGTAAGCCAAAAGGGAAGCAGGAAACCAAAGCTGACAAAAAACCGGCAAAGACCGTCACCGCATCAAAAGCACCTGTACCGGCCCCCACCGACGCGCCCCAGGTTGACCTTGAGGAACTCGAGGAGCAACAGGAAGAGGCCGCCGCCAGCGCCAGCAATAGCAACGCCGCCGCACTTGCTGCAGCGAGCGGTTCAACTGAAATGTCTGCCTCGTTCAAGAACTTTCGGCATCATCCCGATATGGAGAATTTCTACCGATTCATTTACGACAATGATTTGCGGCACGAAGCGCTGGCGATTATTGACGAGATCATGACGGAAAAGCAGAAGCGTCGTCAGGTAAAGTCCGCCAAGTTGCAGGCCAATTAGTTTTTAACACACTGACGCGGGGATCGCACCGCCCAGCGTTGGCTTGACAAACCTTTCGATGTCGGGAGATGTTCGTTCGCCATGAAGAAAACGTATCTCCTCACACCCGGTCCAACACCCATTCCTGAATCCGTCAGTTCGGGTTTTGCACGTCCCATTATTCACCACCGAACCCCTGCTTTTCAGAGTCTCTTTGACGAAGTCCGGTCCGGGCTCAAGTACCTGTTTCAGACCCGACAGGACGTCCTGATTCTGACCTCGAGCGGGACCGGGGCGATGGAAGCAGCCATTTCGAACTTATTTAAGCGCGCGGACAAGGTTCTGGTTGTGAACGGTGGAAAATTCGGCGAGCGATGGGCAAAGATCGCCAAAGAATTCGGCCTGAATCCCGTTCTGATGACACCCCCTCTTGGAGAAGCACTCGATCCAGTCGAGCTTGAGCAGACGATCCGTTCCAATCCCGACGCGCGAGCAGTCCTTTTCCAGGCGTCCGAAACGTCCACCGGTGTTCGCATGCCGACACATGAGATCTGCAAAATCGCGAGAGCCGCTTCAATGCTCTCTGTTTGTGATGCAATCACCGCATGCGGCGTTTTTGATGTACCCATGGATGACTGGGGAATCGATGTTCTGATAACAGGGTCACAGAAGGCCTTGATGATTCCGCCTGGACTCTCAATGATCGCACTCAGTGAGCGTGCATGGACGGCAACAGAGTCAAGCGACCTTCCACATTTTTATTTCAACCTGGCAAAGGAGCGCAAAACCCAGGTAAAAAACCAGACAGGCTGGACCCCAGCAATTTCCCTCATCCAAGGTCTTCAGGAAAGCCTGAGGTTAATTCGGGAAGAAGGACTTCATAACGTTTTCAAGCGTCATGAGCTTTTGGCCCGCGCCACCAGAAACTCAGTCCACGCGCTCGGGCTGGAGCTCTTCGCCAGAAAAGCCCCCTCAACAGCCGTGACCGCTGTCAAAGTTCCATCGGAGATCAAAGACGGAAAAATGATTCCGAAGTTGATGAGGGACAAATACGGTGTCACGATCGCGGGCGGTCAGGACGAACTTGAGGGCAAGATTTTTCGCCTGTCTCATTTCGGATATTGTGACAAGTTTGATGTCACTACCGCCATTTCCGGCCTTGAGTTGGTTTTGAACGAACTCGGATACAAAGTTGAATTCGGAAAAGGCGTCGGCGCGGCCCTTCAGACCTTCGCCGAAGGATCCTGATCAGGAGAACACATGAACAACGTAGCGATTATCGGAGCTCAATGGGGAGATGAAGGAAAGGGCAAAGTTGTCGACCTTTACAGCGCAAACGCCAAGTATATCGTTCGTTATCAGGGCGGCAACAATGCCGGACACACCCTCGTCGTAAATGGCAAGAAGACCGTACTCCATTTGATTCCCAGCGGAGTTCTTCATCCGGGAAGGATCTGCTTAATCGCGAACGGAGTGGTCTTTGACCCTCATGTCTTTTTCGAGGAAATTGAATCTCTTCAGGCCAATAACGTCCTGTCGGCGCCCGCTCCCGAGATCATCCGGGTGAGCGAACGGGCTCATGTCATTCTCACCTATCATCGCCTACTCGACAAGCTGCGCGAGGAATTCGCAGCCAAGGGCAAGATAGGCACAACGGTTCGCGGAATAGGCCCGGCGTATGAGGACAAAGTGGCTCGCCGGGGAATTCAGGTAGTCGATTTGCTCCACCCTGATCTTCTGTTCAAAAAGCTCCAGACGGCGCTCGAGGAAAAAAACGTCCTCCTGAAACACTATTTTAAATGTGAACCGATCGAAGTCGGTCCCCTGTTTGAAGAATGCCTGCGGCTCGGGCAGCGCCTGAAGCCCTATGTTTCGGACGTCCGGGGAATTCTTGTGGACGCAATGAAACAGAAGAGCCCGATCCTTTTTGAAGGAGCCCAGGGCACCCTCCTCGACGTCGACCACGGCACGTACCCCTACGTCACGTCATCGAACACGATCGCGGGTGGTGCGGCGACCGGGACGGGAATCGGTTTAAATCGCATCAGCCAGGTTATCGGGATCTCAAAAGCATACACGACCCGTGTCGGAACAGGACCGTTTCCAACAGAACTGGAGCAAACGGAACCAGCCACGGCCGAGCGCATACGCCAAGTGGGCGCGGAATTCGGCGCCACGACCGGTCGACCGCGACGTGTCGGCTGGCTGGACCTCGTTGCTTTGAAATATGCCGTTCAGGTCAACGGCCTGACGGGGCTGGCGTTCATGAAAGCGGACGTTTTGCAGGATTTTGAACAGATCAAGGTCTGCACGGCTTATCGCCTCGGAACAGCAACAATTCACGAAATTCCGTCGTGCGTTGAGGACCTCGAAAACGTCGAGCCCGCCTACGAGGTCCTTCCCGGTTGGGAGGCCTACGATCCCACTAAAGTCAAAAATGTAAGCGATCTACCAAACAATCTTCAGCAATATATGAAGCGCATCGAATCCTACCTAGGTATTCCCATTGTTCTGATGAGCACCGGTCCGGGCAGGGAAGAGACTCTGATGATTTCCAATCCGTTCCAGACCACTTGACACTTGCGCTTGAAACGACTCTTTGGTAACCCCTGGTTTCCATCGTTCTTCAAGAGAGGCATTAGCTCAGTCGGTAGAGCATTACACTTTTAATGTAAGGGTCCACGGTTCGAATCCGTGATGCCTCACCACTTTTAAAAGCCTGAATCGTAAAAGATTCAGGCTTTTCGCTTTTATGCGTTAGAGAAGACATTCGCAGCATCATGTCTCGAGAAGCATCCACAGGGTCACCTGAACCGGATAAGATCCCGAATTCTCCCCCAGATGCATTGCCGGAGAGGAGGACGTATCGAGAGAGTACGGGTGCGCGCCACGAGTTCTTCCAAACGAAATTTAAGGCTCGCGTCAGAGTTGAAACGGGGTATCTTCGAAACCGCCCCGAAAAAATCCTGAACGGCATCGGCATGATCGAAGCCGGACCGCGCGACTTCGCCGACTTGATTCATCAGCTCTG